>Ga0207657_10000142_pt1 | contig 72309 bp, 79 predicted proteins | sample KBSC33metaG_FD_184316 | JGI IMG/M metagenome (GOLD analysis project Ga0207657, IMG submission 184316) | Corn rhizosphere microbial communities from Kellogg Biological Station, Michigan, USA - KBS C3-3 metaG (SPAdes) (version 2) | ecosystem: Host-associated > Plants > Roots > Rhizosphere > Soil ...
AATCCTCGTCACCCGCGACGGCGCCATCGCGACCGTCACCCTCAACCGTCCCCAGAAGCTCAACGCGCTGACGAAGGAGATGTGGCGCGATCTGGGCGTCGCCGTCGCGCGGCTCGCGGCCGACCATGAGCTTCGCTGCATCATCGTGCGCGGCGCCGGCGAGCGCGCCTTCTCGCCGGGCAACGACATCGGCGAATTCGCGCGCGAGCGCTCGAACAAGCAGCAGGCGCGCGACTACGGCGAGTTCATGCACGCGACGGCGCGCACGCTCGCGGCCTGTCCGATTCCGATGGTTGCGCAGATCCACGGCATCTGCGTGGGGGGCGGGCTCGAGATCGCGGCGCTGTGCGACCTGCGCATCTGCGGCGCCTCGAGCCGGTTCGGCGCGCCGATCAAGAATCTCGGCCTCGTCATGGCGTACGCGGAAATGGCGCCGCTCGTCCGACTCGTCGGGACCGACGTCGCGCTGGAGATCCTGCTCGAAGGACGCATCTTCGATGCCGAAGAAGCGAAGGCGAAGGGCATCGTCACGCGCGTCGTGCCCGACGCCGATGTCGCGGCCGAAGCCGCCGCCACCGCAGCGCGGATCGCCGAAGGCGCGCCGCTCGTGGCGCGGTGGCACAAGAAGTTTGCCCGCCGGCTCGCCGAGCCGGCGCCGATTTCGGACGTCGAAGCCGACGAATGCTTCGACTGCTTCGACACCGAAGACTTCCGCATCGGCTACGCGGCGTTCCTCGCGAAGCAGAAGCCGCAGTTCACGGGGCGCTGATGGCGAAACCTTCGCATACCGCCACGGTGACGCCGGAAGTCGCTTCGCCGCATCCGGGCCCGCTTCGCGGCATGCGCGTGCTCGAGCTCGCGCAGATCATGGCGGGTCCCACCTGCGGGATGATGCTTGCCGACATGGGCGCCGACGTCGTCAAGGTCGAGAAGCTGCCGGGCGGCGACGATGCGCGCGGCTATCGCGAGCCGCGCGTCAACGGCGTGTCGGCGCCGTTCATGATGCTGAACCGCAACAAGCGCGGGATCGCGCTCAATCTGAAGCTCCCGGCCGGACGCGACGTGCTGTTGCGGATGGTGCGCGATGCCGACGTGCTGACCGAGAATTTCCGCCGCGGAACGCTCGAGAAGCTCGGACTCGGCTACGACGTGCTGGCGGCGATCAACCCGGGGCTCATCTATTGCGCGATCTCCGGCTACGGGCGCAACGGGCCAGCCGCCGACAAGGGCGGCTTCGACCTGATCGCGCAGGGGTTCGCGGGCCTCATGTCGATCACCGGCGAGCCGGGCGGGCCGCCGGTGAAGACCGGCAATTCCGTGGCGGACATCAACGCCGGCATCCTTGCTGCGACGGGCATCGTCGCGGCTTACGTGCACAAGCTGCGCACGGGCGAAGGACAGGTCGTCGACACGTCGCTGATGGAGGCCGCGCTGCAGCAGACGTACTGGCACGCGGCGATCTGCTTCGCGACGGGAAAATCGCCGGGCCCGGCGGGCTCCGCGCATCTGCTGACTGCGCCTTACCAGGCGTTTCGTACGCGCGACGGCTGGATCAACATCGGCGGCGCGAACCAGGCGAACTGGGAGCGCATCGCCGAGGTGCTCGGGCATCCCGAGTGGCGTGAGGACGCGCGCTTCGCCACCAATTCGGCGCGCATGGCGAACCTGCCGGCGCTCGTCGACGCGATGAACGCGGTGCTCGTGACGCGTACGAACGCCGAATGGATCAGCGCATTCGACGTCGCGGGCGTGCCGGTCGGGCCGGTGCACACGATCGGTGAAGCGCTCGAGCACCCGCAAACGCTTGCGCGCGACATGGTGGTTGGACTCGTGCACCCGCAAGCCGGCAGCACGAAGGCACTCGGCTGCCCGCTGCACTTTTCGCGTACGCCCACGTCCATCACGCGGCCGGCACCGATGCTCGGCGAGCATACGCGCGAGCTGCTGCGCGAATACGACTACGACGATCGAGCAATCGACGCACTCGTTGCCGCGGGCGTCGTCGAGTCGGTGGATCCGGCAGGCGCGCCGCACGCATAGACGCACTTGATGCCGTCCCAGTGCGAGTGGATGCGGCTCGTGTCGATCTCGAAGCGCAGCGCGAGGTCGTCGCCGAACGCGCCGCGCTTCTCGATGCGCAGATAGGTGCCCTCCGGTGCGGCGGCGAAGCCGAGCCCGAAGCGCGCCAGGTAATCGGCGAACGGGACGAGCCGCCCGTCATGCCAGATCTCGACGAGGCGCGCGTACTCCGCAGGCAGGCGCGGAGCGATCTCGTCGGCGTCGATCCTCGCGAGGCCGTCGGCACGAAGCACGCGCATCACTTCGCGCAGCACCCGGACCTTGTTGCCGAAGTACATCCAGGCCACCTGGCTCACGACGAGATCGAACGCGTCGTTCGCGAACGGCAGGCCGGATGCGACGTCGGCGTGCGTGATCGCGGGCAGCAGTCGCTCCGGTGCAGCGTCGTCCACGGCCAGGCCCCGGTCCGCCGCGTTGCGCAAGAGAATCTCGCGGTTCCCGTCGTGAGGCGCGCGGTTGACGCCGTGCAGCTCGACGTGCGCACCGTAGCGTGCGCGCAGCTCGAGGAGCGCCGTGCCGTAACCACAGCCGAGCTCGAGGATGCGAACGACGTCCTGGCGCGCGAGCCGCGCATCGATGTCGCCGCAGACGCCGCCAACCGCGCGCTCGAGATCGGCGACGCCGCGGCCGCGATGCCGCTGCTTCGCGCGATAGTGCTCGTCGCGGATCATTGTGCGAGCGCGGGCGCGAGCAGGTGCGGTTCGCGGATCGCGTAATACGTGACCGGCTCGCTGCGGCCGCGCACCGTCGACGTGTGGCGCGGAAACGCCGAAAGGTCGACCTCGCCCGCTTCGGCGCACGCCGCCGAGACGACGAGCACGCACCGGTGCTGTTTCGTCTCCTCCTCCAGCCTTGCGGCGACGTTGACGGTGTCGCCGAGCGCCGAGAGCAGCGGCGTCGCGGGCGGACCCATCGTGCCCACGATCGCCTCGCCCGCATGGATGCTGATGCCCGCCTGCAGCGGCTCGCCCAGGTCCGCCGCCAGCGCCGCATTCATCTTCGCGAGGCGCTCGGCGATGGCGATCGCGCCGCGCATCGCGTCGCGGCATCCACGGCGAACGTCGGTCGTCGTTCCGTAGAGCGCCATCAGCCCGTCGCCATTGAACGTCGAGTAGTAGCCGCCTGTTTCGCGCAACGCTTCGGCAAGCTCGGCGAAAAAGCGGTTGAGGATGAAGAACACATCGTACGGCATCCGCTGCTCGCCCAGCCGGCTCGACTCGCGCAGGTCGACGAACATCACCGCAACGCGACGTTCGCGGCCCGGCATGCGCGCGCTGCCGGCATCGGACGCACCGACGTGCGGCGGCATCAGCGGCGTGATGCGAATGTTGCGCACCGGACGCAGCTGGCACGCGAGGCGCACGTCGCTGTCGGCGTGGATGCGCTGCAGTGCCGCGAGCTCGAGGGGTTGCGGCGGCGGAAGCTCGCGCAGGCCGCGATCGACGCGCACCCGGCACGTGGTGCACCGCGCGCGGCCGCCACAGACGGACGCGTGCGCGATGCCGGCCTCGCGCAGCGCCTCGAGCAGCGTGTGGCCGACCGGCGCGGTGATCACCCGTCCATCGGCGTGGTGCACGCGGTACGCGCCGCCGCGCGCCGATCTTCGGCGCCGCACGCCGCGCCCGAGCAGCACGATCGCCAGCAGCGCGACATAGGTGCCGCCAACCTGCTGCTGGCGTGCTTCGAGCAACGCCACTGCTTGTGGATTGGGCGCTTTCCGCGCAGGTGGGGCACGCCCGCTGGCCGCCGCCTCGCCCAGCTCGATGCCTGCACCCCAGAAACCGAACAAGGCGAGCACCGGCAACATCACCGCGAGCGGATAGATGAACCGAAGGCTTCGCCGGTAACCGTCGCGCAGCCGCAGCCAGTAGTGCAAACCGACGCAGAGGTGCGCCCAGACGATCGTGACGAGCACCGGCTGGCGGATCATCGCGGCCGGATTGGCGAAGATGCCTGCGACCACCGCGTGGTAGGTCGTCTCGGTGCCGGCGATCGACGCCGACACGCGGGTGCCGAAGACGTGCGGGATGAGCAGCAGCGGCACCGCGAGGCCGAGCGCCAGTTGGGCACGCTCCCAGGCCGGCATCCGCAGCGTCTGCCGGCGCCAGAGCGCGTAAAGGCCGAGCAGCGGGTGCAGGATCAGCGCCGTGTAGAGGACCGTCGTGCCGGGCGCGCTCTGCCATATCGGCCGCAATACGTCCAGCAGCGCTTCCTGCGTGTCGATCGAGAACACGCCCAGCGCGTGATTGCACAAATGCGCGGTGACGTAGACGGCCAGCACGAGGCCGCTGCCGAGCCGCAGCGCGCGCAGCGCGCGGCCGGGGGCGCGAATGGCCTCGAGCGACGGGAGCGGGGCCGACGTGTGCATGGCGCGATTGTCGGCTATCCTTGCACGGGCCCGCCAGCCGAGGGGTGCGAGGGGACGGCTTTCGCCCGGGGAGAATCGGCATGGAACGACTCGACAACGCGCGCATACTGATCTACAGCCACGACAGCTTCGGCCTCGGCCACCTGCGCCGCTGCCGCGCGATCGCGCACGCGATCGTCGACCGCTACAAGGGCGTGTCGGTCCTGATCCTTTCGGGATCGCCGATCATCGGCAGCTTCGACTTCCTGCCGCGCGTCGACTTCGTGCGCATCCCGGGGGTCGTCAAGCTCACCAACGGCGAATACCAGTCGCTCGGACTGCACATCGACCTCGACCAGACGATGGCGATGCGCGCCGCGATCATCCAGCAGACCGCGGAGAGCTTCCGGCCGAACCTCTTCCTCGTCGACAAGGAACCGCTCGGCCTCAACGGCGAGGTCGTGCGCACGCTGCGCATGCTGAAGGCGCGCGGCACGACGCTGGTGCTGGGCCTGCGCGACATCATGGACGAGCCGGCGCTCCTGCTGCGGGAATGGAAGCGCAAGAAGGTGCTGCCCGCGCTCGAGCATCTGTACGACGAGATCTGGGTCTACGGGCTCGCCGGCTTCGCCGATCCGCTGCAAGGCGTCGCGTGTCCCGCGGCCGTCCGCGCGAAGATGGTCTACACGGGTTACCTCCGCCGCGCGGTTCCGCAGCGCAAGACGAGCGAGCCGCCGATCCACCGCGACCCGTACGTGCTCGTCACCGTCGGTGGCGGCGACGACGGCATGGCCGTGCTCGACTGGGTGCTCGCGGCGTACGAGCAGGATCCGCGGCTGCCGGTGCGCGCGCTGATCGTCACCGGTCCGTTCATGGCGCCCGAGCAGCAGCGGCATTTCCGCGAGCGCGCCGAGCGCGTCGGGCGTATCGAAGTGCTCACGTTCGACACGCATCTCGAAATCCTGATGGAGCGCGCCGTCGGCGTCGTCGCGATGGCGGGCTACAACACGTTCTGCGAAATCCTGTCGCTCGACAAGCGCGCGATCCTCGTGCCGCGCGTGCGTCCGAGGCGCGAGCAGGTGATGCGCGCGATGCGCGCCGCGGCGATCGGGCTCGTGCATGCGCTCGATCCCGAAGGCCCGCACGAGGCCGCGCTGATGACGCGGGCGCTGCGCGACCTTGCCGACCAGCCCGCGCCGTCCGAGCGCGGCGCATCGCAGATGCTCGACGGTCTCGACGTGATCACCGATCTCGTTGCCGAGCGCGTCGGGCGGCGCACGTCGCGACGCGAGCGGGCGGTGGCGCAGCTTGGATGATGCGTCGGGTGGGCAGCGCTTGACGCGCAGCGCAACACCGCAGATGCGTTCGGTCATGATCTACGTCCAGCATCTGCTGGGCATCGGGCACCTGATGCGCGCGCGCCTGCTCGCCGAAGCGCTGGCGGCCAGCGGCTTCGACGTTCACCTCGTGAGCGGTGGCATGCCGATCGGCGGGCGCCTTCCCCGGGGCGTGCGCACGATCCAGCTGCCGCCCATCCGCGTATCCGATGCAAGCTTCACGCCGCTGCGCGACGCGCAGTTCGAGCCGATCGACGAAGCGTTTCGCGAGCGACGGCGGGCGCTGCTGCTCGACGTCTACGAGCGCGCGCGGCCCGCGGCGGTGCTGTTCGAGACGTTTCCGTTCGGCCGCCGGTCGCTGCGCTTCGAGCTCTTTCCGCTGCTCGAGCGGATCGACGCCACGCGCCCGCGACCGCTCGTCGTCGCGTCGATCCGCGAGATCCTGCAGGTGCAGGCGAAACGCGAGCGCGAGCGCGAAATGCTCGACTGGGCCGCGCGCTGGTTCGACGCGATCCTCGTGCACGGCGACCCGCGCTTCGCGCGCTTCGAGGACACCTTTTCGTTCGCCGACGACGTGACCCCGCCCGTGCACTACACCGGTTTCGTGCTGGGCGATGCGGCGCAACCCGCGAGCGACGAACCGATGCGCAACGAGATCGTCGTGTCGGCGGGCGGCGGCGGTGTGGGCATCGAGCTCCTTGCCACCGCGCTCGCGGCGCAGGCGCACTCGCGCTTCGGCGATCTCACCTGGCGGGTGCTCGCGGGTCCCAACATCGCGGAAGCGGGCATGGAGCGGTTGCGGCGCGCGAGCGGCGCCAATGCGATCGTCGAGCGCTCGCGCGTCGACTTCGCCGCGCTGCTGCGCCGGGCGTTCGTGTCGATCTCGCAGGCGGGATACAACACGACGATGGATGTCGTGACCAGTGGCGCGCGCCCGGTGATCGTCCCGTTCACCGGCAACGGCGAGACCGAGCAGCGTGCGCGGGGGATGCGGCTCGCCGGATTCGGCCACGCGGTCGTCGTCGACGACCGCACGCTTACGCCGCAGGCACTGGCGGCGGCGGTCGACGTCGCGGGGACGCGCGAGAGCTTCGCCCGCTGGGACTTTGCAAGCGATGGAGCCGCGCGAACCGCGGTGCTCGTACAGGAATTGCTCGATGCGAGATCGGTGCGTCCGGCGAGGACGGCCGCATGACGCGCTTCGACGCGCTCGATCGCGAGCTCGACCACTGGGAGGCACTCGGGCGCCCCGCAACGCTTTGGCTGCGCGACGACGACGCGTGCGCCGATTCGCCGGCACTGCAGCGTCTGTTGGCCATCGCAAGCGAGCACGCGGTGCCGGTCACCCTCGCGGCGATTGCGGCAACGGCCGATTCGACGCTCGTCGATGCGCTAGGCGCGTGCGGCGAGGCGAGCGTCGTGCAGCATGGCTATGCGCACCGCAACCATGCGCCCGCGGCGGAGCGCAGCGCCGAGCTTGGCGACGGACGCGACGTGAACGTGCGCCTCGACGAGCTTCGCCGCGGCCGCGCCAGGCTTGCGCAGGCCTTCAGCGAGCGTTTCGTGCCCGTCCTCGTGCCGCCCTGGAACCGCGTGGGCGATGCGCTGTTGCCGCACCTGCCGGCGGCCGGCTTCGCCGGGCTGTCGTGCTTCGGACCGCGCCCGTCACGCGACGCGGCGCCGGGTCTTGCGCAGGTCAACGCGCACGTCGATCCGATCGCATGGCGCCGCGATCGCGCGTTCATCGGTGCCGATGCGGCGCTCGAGCGGATCGTCGCGCATCTTGCCGCACGGCGCGCGCATGCGTGCGACGCGGACGAGCCCACGGGACTCCTCACGCATCACCTCGCGTTTACCGGCGCCGCGTTCGACTTCGTCGACGACCTGCTGCGCCATACGCGCCCGCGTCGCGCCGCCGTGTGGCTCGACGCCGCGCACGCATTCGCGCTTCGGCCCGAGGCACTCATTTGCTGCCGATGAGCATGAAGCGCGTGTAGCGGCGCATCTCGCGCTGTCCGGCGAAGCGCACGTCGCGCATCGGCGCCTGCGCCATGAACGCCGCGAGGTCGGGCACGCAGTTGATGTGCTCGGCAATGGCAGCGTAATCGTTCGACTGCAGCACGAGCCGCTGGCCGCGCGGCACGCGCGCATACCACCGGTCGAATCCATCGACGTGCTCGCAGCTCGTGTTGATCAGCAGATCGGCCGCTTCGCTCGCATAATCGAGCTCGCGCATGTCGGCCGTCCGCGCCTCGAAGCGTCCGGCGCCGACGTGCGTTGCATTGAGCGATTCGGCAACGGGCGCGCAATGCGGATCCACATCGACGCTCACGACGCGGCCGATCGCGAAACGCGGATCGTGCAGCAGCACCGCGGCGAGCGCGCCGATCCAGCCGCCGAGGATCACCACGGTGCCGTAGCGGCCGCCGGCGCTCGCGTACAGCGTGTCGGCCAGCCAGCGTTTGCTCGCCATCTGGTTCCGATTGAGCGCGACGCCGATCCCCGGGTCCTGGTGGCGGGTCACGGTGGCGAGCACGTCGCGCAGGAAGGCACTGTCGGCGTAGACCGCCATCCCCGCCAGGATGTCGCGATAGAACTCGTCGTCGAACGTCGTCATCGGGACTTCCCCTTGACTGCGGCGATGCCGTATTCTGTGGGCGCGGCCGTGCCACGGCCGCACGGAAGCCGCCCAGGACGACGGAGACCCGCCGTGGATGTGTCGCAGGAAGCCGAGATGCTGCGCAACGTGCCGCTTTTCAGCGGCCTGTCCGCCTCGGAGCTGAAGCTCCTCGCGTTCACGAGCGAGGTGCATTGCTTCGCCCCGGGCGAGATCCTCATGCGCCAGGGTGATCCCGCCGATTGCGCGTACGTGATCCTCGAAGGCGAGGCCGAGGTGCTTGCGCGAACCGCTCGTGGCGAGTTCGTCGTGGCGGTGCTGGGCCGCAATTCGGTACCGGGCGAAATCGGCGTGCTGACCGACGCGCCGCGCAGCGCAACCGTGCGCGCCAGCAAGCCGGTGCGCGCGCTGCGCGTGTCGCCCGAGGTTTTCCTCCGCCTCGCATCGGGCCGTCCCGATCGTGCGCTGCATGTGATGCGCCAGCTTTCGGCGCATATCGCGAACGACCTGCGGGCGCTGGCGTCGCTCAAGGAAGAGCTGCAGAAGGCGCAGGCGGCGGCGCCGGGCGCGACTCGCTGAAGCCCGCGGCAAGCGGCAGGTTGCAGTCGACGAGGGCGAGCCTTGCGCCGTCGACGAGCGCGAAGCGGTGAAGTGTCGCCGGCCGCAGCTTGACGGGCGGCTTGTCGGTCATGTCCCAACCGGTCGCGATCGCGAGCAACGCGCGCAGCACGCCATTGTGCGTGACGGCGACGATCGGCTCGCTTCGTGCGTCGAGTGTCGCAAGCCAGCCTGTGACGCGCGCGACCACGTCGCGCGGACTTTCGCCGCCCGGCGGCCGGAAATCGAGGCCGCGCTGCTCGTTGCGGGCGAACGCGTCGCCGTGTCTCGCCCGAAGCTCGGCGAGACGGTAGCCTTCCCACGCACCCCAGTCCATCTCGATCAACGCCGGCGCGAGACGCGGCGGCCGGCCGCGGAGCCGCGTCGCGGTCTCGACCGCGCGCGCAAGCGGGCTCGCGACCCAGTCGCCGCGCTCGCGCAGTGCGTCGGGCAGGCGCCAATGCAGAATTTCCTCGCGACCCGCCGCGCTCAGCGCGACGTCACGCCGGCCCTGCATGCGTCCCGTCGCATTCCATTCGGTGCTCGCATGGCGCATGCACGCGATCAGCACGGCAGCGCCGCCGCGGCGTGCTCGCGCCGATGCCGCGCCACGACCTCGTGCAGGATCGCATCGAGTTGGCGCGCGGCTGCCGGGAGATCGTGATGCGCACGCACGTGCGCGAGCGCATCCTCGCCCATCCGTTCGCGCAACGGTGCGTCGACGATCAGCTGGCGCAGCGCGCCGGCGAACGCGGCGACGTCGCCGGGGGGAACGAGAAGACCCGTGCGGCCGGCCGCGATGATGCTGTCCACGCCCGGTGTCGCCCCGCCGACCACGGGCAGCGCGCAGGCGTGCGCTTCGAGGAATGCGATGCCGATCGCCTCGCCGATGGCCGGCCAGGCGAAGACGTCGTGTCGCTGCAGCAGCGCCGCGACGTCGTCTTTCGAGCGCGCGCCTGCGAATGTCACCCGATCGGCGAACGGCGCGAAGGCCGATTCGACGCTCGCCCGCGCGGGTCCGTCACCGACGATGGTCAGCGCGAAGGGCAGGTCGGCCAGCACGGCGAGAGCATTCGCAAGAAGGCGGTACGACGCGAGCTTCACGCCTTCGCGCATCATCGCCACGGTAATGAGCCGTATCGGTGCGCTGGCGGTTGGCGCCGGCGCCGGACTTGCCATTGCGAAGCGCGCAACGTCGATGAACGGTGCGAGCGTCGCGAACGGCGCGTGCTCGCCGCGCGCGTTGCGCACTGCGCGGATGTCGGCGGGATTGACGAAGATCACCATGTCGGCGTCACGAATCGCCGCGCACGCGGACGCATAGCCGGCGGCCCACGGCCCATCGCGCCGGCGCGGCGCGATCGACGCTTCCGCCACGATGTACGGGATGCCGAGCGCACGGCTCACGAGCGGGCCCGCGAAATCGGGCGCCTTGTGATGAAGATGATAGGTGAACCAGACGTCAGGGTGGTTCGCGCCCGAGTATTTCGTCACCAGCCGCCGGCCGACGCGCTGGCCGATCCGCGCAAGGCGCGCCTGGCGCGTGGCGTCGCCGCGCGCATCGAAGCTGCGCAGTCGCGAGGCGAGCGTCACGTCGTGCCCCGCCATCGACAGCGCCTGCATCAATGCACGGGCGATCTCGCGATCGCCCGAGGCGACCGGATGATCGGGAGCCTTGAGCGGCGCGTAGAACGCGATGTTCACGCCGGCACGAGGCAGGACGCGAAGCGCTGCGCGAGACGATCGGCGCCGGCGTCGAGCGAGAACAGCGTCGTCGTGCGTGTATAGCCGGCATCGCCCAGCGCGCGCCGCAGCGAAGGGTCGCCGATGAGCCGCGACAGCGCGGCGCGAAGTGCGTCGGGTGCGCGCGGCGGCACGAGGAGCCCGGTCACGCCGTCGACGATCAGCTCGGGAATGCCCGACACACGCGTCGACACGCACGCCACGCGCTGGCTTTGTGCCTCGAGCAGCACGTTCGGCAGGCCGTCGCGGTCGCCATCCGACGCGATGCGCGACGGCAGCACGAAGATGTCCGCGGTCCGGTACGCGTCGAGCACGACGTCATGCAGCTGCGGGCCGAGCCAGCGGACGCGATCGTCGAGACGCAACTCGCGCGCCATCCGCTCGAGCATCGCTCGCCGCGGGCCGTCGCCGATGTGCAGCAATTGCCAGTGCTGCTCGGCCGGAAGCGCCGCAAGCGCCTGCAGCAGATCGTCGAAGCCCTTCTTGTCGACGGCGCGGCCGACGGCGAGGAGCGTGACCGGCGATCGCGCATCGCGCCCGTCCGCCATCGACCCGATGTTGCGCGGCGGCGGAAAGCGCAGGATGTCGATGCCGTGGTAGACGAGGTCGACCGGCCGCGCCTTTGGCGCGAGCTCCCGCAAATGCGTTGCGTTGCATGCGGTGCACGTCGTCGCCCACGTGCAGTGGGCGAGCTTCTCGCGCTTTTCCCATTCGGGAATCGTCCAGATATCCTTGGCATGCGCCGAAACGCTCCAGCCGATCCCGCGAAGCATCGCCGCGTAACGTGCAACCGATGCGGGCGTGTGCAGGAAGTGCGCATGCAGATGCACGATGTCGGCCGGCATTTCGCTTGCAAGTACCAGCGCCTGCCCGAAGCGGCGAGCGCGGTTGCGCGTGCGATCGCGCCACAGGTCCTTGCGCCATGCGGCGAGCGCGCGGCGATATCCTGGCATCCGGCGCGCCTTGCGCCAGGCGCGAAACACACGCAGCGGGGCATGGTGCAGATATTCGGGCAGGTACGTGACCGGCGCCTTGATTTCGCCGTGCAGCGGATGCGCGGCGGCGTCGGTGGAGCGGCGCAGCGAGAAGACGGCAAGCAAGAGCCCGCGCTGCTCGAGCGCACGCAGCTCCTGGGCGACGAACGTCTCCGAAAGCCGGGGATAGCCCTTGAGCACCACGCCGATCGACCGGCCGGCGATTGCGGGGACCACCGCGCCAAGCGGCGTAGGGGGTGGACTTTGCACGCGATCGCGCGATGAGCATTCCCGAAGCCGCAGATGCTAACATCATCGGCAAGCGACGCGCTGCGGTGACAACGGCCTCCGCCAGCCGCATGACGCGTTCGCTTCCGCGAAAGCATGGACCGCTCCCTCTTTCGTTACATCCTCCGCCACACCTGGCGCGATCAGATATTCCTGCTGCTGCTGACGTCGATCAGCTTTCCGCTGATCTACATCAACCTCGAGCTGCCGAAGCGGATCGTCAACAACGCCATTCAGGGCAAGAAGATACCCGACACGTTCCTCGGCCTTCACGTGACCCAGATCACGTACCTGATGGCGCTGTCCTTCGTCCTGCTCCTGCTGATCACGATCAACGGCGGGCTCAAGTACTGGATCAATGTTTACTCCGGCGTGATCGGCGAGCGCACGCTGCGCCGCATGCGCCACGATCTGTACTGGCAGGTGATGCGCTTCCCGCTGCCGCAGTTCAAGACGATGTCGGCGGGCGAGATCATCCCGATGATCGTCGCCGAGACGGAACCGGTGGGCGGCTTCATCGGCGACTCGTTCGCGCTGCCGATCTTCCAGGGCGGCCTGCTCGTCACCTACGTGCTGTTCATCTTCATGCAGGACCCGTGGCTCGGCATCGCTGCGATCGCGCTGTGGCCGCCGCAGATGGTGCTGATCCCGCGCCTGCAGCGCAAGATCAACATGCTGTCGAAGGAGCGCGTGCAGACCGCACGCCAGCTCTCGGACCGGATCGGCGAATCGGTCGCCGGGTTCGCCGAGATCCGCGGCAACCACACGACCGAGCTCGAGCGCGCCGATATCAGCGAGCGCCTCGGCAAGATCTACGGCATCCGCTTCGACATCTACAAGCGCAAGTTCTTCGTCAAGTTCCTGAACAACTTCCTCGCGCAGATCACACCGTTCTTCTTCTATTCGGTCGGCGGCTACCTCGTGATCCGCGGCAGCCTGTCGCTCGGTGCGCTCGTCGCCGTGCTGGCCGCATACAAGGACATACTCTCCCCGTGGAAGGAATTGCTCAACTGGTACGCGACCAAGGAGGACGTGCGCATCAAGCACGAGCAGATCGTCTCGCAGTTCGAGCCGGAGGGCCTCGTCGACGGCAAGCTGCTCGAGAATCCGCCCGAATCGATTCCGTCGCTGGCCGGCGAAATCACGGCATCGGGGCTGATCTACAGCGAGAACGGCGTCACCAACCGCCTCGACCGGCTGTCGCTGCATATCGGCGCCGGCGAGCATGTGGCACTCGTCGGCAACGGCAACAGCGGCCGCGAGGACGTCGCGCAACTCGTGGCGCGGCTCAACCTGCCGACCGCCGGGCGGCTCGACGTCGCCGGCGTGAACTTCGCCGAGGTCCACCAGGCGGTGCCCGGACGCCGCATTGCCTATGCGGCACAGAACGCACACATCTTCACCGGAACGATTGCGCACAATCTGTACTACGGATTGAAGCACCGCCCGGTACGCCCCGCCGCGTACGACGAGGCGGGCGAGCGGCGTGCGCAGCAGCGCGTGCGTGATGCGGTTGCCTCCGGGAACAGCCCGTACGACGTTCGCGCTGACTGGATCGATTACGAGACGGCCGGCGCCGCCGACGAGGCGGAGTTGACTGCAGCCGCCGTGCGCATGCTGAAGCTTGTCGAAATGGAGCGCGAGGTGATCGGCTTCGGCTTCGCCAGCACGGCGAACCCCGCGCGCCATCCGACGCTCGCCCAGAAGGCGGTGGCCGCCCGGGCGCGCGTTCGTGAGCGCGTTGCCTCCGAGCATCTCGAAGCGTGCGTCGAGTTCTTCGACCGCGACGCCTACTTCGACAACATGAGCATCGCCGAGAACATCCTGTTCGGGACGCCGCGGCGCGCCGATTTCCAGCCGGCGGCGCTCGCATCGAATCCCGCGATCGTCGCGCTGTTGCAGGAGGTCGGCGTGCTGCAGGACCTGTATGCGGCAGGCGCGAAGATCGCTGCGCTGATGGTCGAGTTGTTCGCCGATGTCGCCCCGGACAGCAACCTGTTCGAGCAATACAGCTTCATCAGTCCGGAGGACCTGCCCGAGTTCCGCACGCTGGTCGTGAAGATGGGACGCCGCGGCCTCGCCGCGGTGTCCGATCGCGACAAGGCACGCCTGCTCGCGCTGACGCTGCGCCTCGTGAAGGCGCGGCATCGCCTGGGCATCATGGACGACACGATGCCCGATCGCATCCTGGCCGCGCGCGCCGCGTTCCGCCAGCGCTACCAGGATCGCGGCGATGTCTGCGAATTCTTCGAGCTCGACCGCTTCAGCGCGGCGCTGTCGATCCAGGACAACATCCTGTTCGGCCGCGTCGCGTTCGAGCAGGCGAGCGCGCAGGGCCGCATCAGTGCGCTCGTACGCGATATCGGCGCGCAGGAAGGCATGTCCGACGAAGTCGTGCGGATCGGGCTCGAGTTCGACGTGGGCAACGCCGGTTCGCGCCTCTCGTACTCGGAGCGGCAGCGTTTGGCCATCGCGCGCGCGCTGATGAAGAATCCCGACATCCTCGTGTTCAACGAGCCGACGTCGGGACTCGATCCGGGCACCGAGGTGCGCGTGCTGCGCGCGGTGCTCGAATGGGCGAAGGGCCGCACCGTGCTGTGGTCGCTGTCACGGCCCGAGCTCGCGCGCGAGTTCGATCGCGTGCTCGTGTTCGCCGACGGGCAGCTCCTCGAGGAGGGCCGGTTCGACGATCTGCATCGCGACGGGAAGGCGCTCGCGCAGCTGGTGGCCTGATCGGCGCCGTTCGCGTCTTGCGCTGCCGCTCAAATGCCGCCGGCGCTCGCCGGAAAATTCCTACAGCAAGTGCTCGCCGCGACCGGCATACCCCGAGACCGGCGGTGCGGAGCATGGGGAGTGAGCCTTATGCTCGAGGAGTCCATCATGAGCATCAACAAACGTCTTGCGCTGGTTGCATCGGTCGTGGGGCTGGCGGCGTCGCCCGTCGTGGCGGCGCACGGCGCGATGAAGTTCGGAACATCGACGACGCCACTCTCGGTGACAGAGGCGCAGATGCAGGCACAGTCTTCGGAAGCGCCGGCATGGCACGCTGGCGACGGCAGCATCTACGACTCGTCGCAGGGCCGAAGCATCGCGTCGACGTCCGTGAATGTCGCGTCGAACACGACATCCCCAGCAACGGCGAATTCCGCGGCGTCCGAGGGCAGGAAGGAAGTTGCGGTGCCGAGTCCGACGACGACGATGGAGCGCGATGCGCCCGCGCAAAGCGTCGGTTCCGGGCTGCAGACCGCCAATCCTGGCCGGTACGCTTATCGACCCAAGTAATCGGCAGCCCGGGCGCCCTTGCGCCAAGCGTTCGGTGAGACCGTCGCGTCTGTCGAGCGACGCCATCTCATTGCGCTGACGTGCGGCGCGCGTTCGGCGCGTGCGGTGGCCCTCAGCCGCGTCGCGCCGCTTCGATTGCGGCGATGTCGATCTTCGTCATCGGCATCATCGCTTCGAAGGCACGCTTCGCCGCCGCGCGATCAGGATCGGTAATCGCGTCGGTGAGTGCGCGCGGCGTGATCTGCCAGGACACGCCCCACCTGTCCTTGCACCAGCCGCATGCGCTTTCCTGGCCGCCGTTGCCGACGATCGCGTTCCAGAGGCGATCGGTTTCGGCCTGATCGTCCGTCGCAACCTGAAACGAAAAGGCTTCGTTGTGGCTGAACGCGGGGCCTCCGTTCAGGCCGAGGCAAGGGATGCCGATGACGGTGAACTCGACCGTCAGCACGTCTCCTTCCTTGCCAGCAGGATAGTCGCCGGGTGCGCGGAGGATGGCGCCCACGGCGCTGTCGGGGAAGGTCTGCGCATAGAACCGCGCGGCATCCAGTGCGGTGCCGTCGTACCAGAGACAAATCGTGTTCTTGCTAGCCACTTTCGTTCTCCATGGTCATCACAAATAGGTGCAATCGAACGACGAATGTTGCCAAGTCGCGAGGAATGCTGGCAAGTCGTGTGCGATCGGCATCCTTCAATCCGCGGGACCGGAGGATTGCGCGCCGAGGCGCGCCGCAAACCGCTCCAGATCGATGACGACGCGTTCGTGTGTGCCGCGGCCGATTTCACCGCGTGTGTCCATGGCGCTGACGCGAAATTCGATGTGCCGCCCGTCGACGCGCGTCACGTCCGCGAATGCGCTGATCTGGCTGCCGACCGGGGTCGCGGCAAGGTGGCTCACGTCGACGCGCAATCCGACCGCCGTCTCACCAGCCTCGAAATAGGGCTTGATCGCATTGAGCGCCGCGTTCTCCATCGCCATGATCATGACGGGTGTCGCGAGCACCGGCGGCAGCATCGCATCCTTGAACCGGTTGGCAAGGTGCTCGGGCCGTACGACCATCGTGAAGGAGCCGCGCGTGCCGACCGGTACCGTGCGCATCACATCCGCCTTGTCAGAACCGCGACCGTTTCCCGAACGCCATGGGGTCGATCACGCCGCCTCGCCGGAACCCCGGACAGACAGTTTCCGAACGCCACGAGGCCGCTCACCGATACGGGTCCGCCGCATCCCGCAATCCGTCGCCAAAGAAATTGAAGGCGAGGATCACGACGATCACCGGCACCACCGGCAGCATCAGCCAAGGATAGAGCGCGACGACGTTGATGTTCTGCGCATCGTTCAGCAGCACGCCCCAGCTCGTGATCGGCGGACGCAAGCCGATGCCGAGAAACGAGAGCGCCGTCTCGCCGAGGATCATTCCCGGGATCGACAGCGTTGCCGATGCGATCAGGTGACTCATGAACCCGGGCAGCAGGTGGCGCCCGATGATGCGGCTGGGCTTCGCACCCATCAAGCGGGCGGCGGTCGTGTAGTCCTCCTCGCGCAGCGCGAGCAGCTTCGAGCGCACCGCACGCGCGAGTCCCGTCCAGTCGAGAAGCGCAAGGATCGCCGTGATCCCGAAATAAATGAGGATCGGACTCCACGTCACCGGCAATACCGCCGACAGCGCCATCCACAGCGGCAGTTCGGGAAACGAGCGGATGATCTCGATCAGCCGCTGCACGGCGAGGTCGACCCAGCCGCCGTAGTAGCCCGCGATGCCGCCGATGACGAGCCCGAGCGTGAACGAGAGCGCGATGCCGATGAGGCCGATCGTCAGCGAGATGCGCGCGCCGTAGAGGATGCGCGACAGCACGTCGCGGCCGAGCCGATCGGTGCCGAGCAGGAAGGCCGTGCCGTCCCGCGCCGGACACACGAGATGAAACGACATGTCGACGAGGCCCCAGAAGCGGTAGGCGTCGCCCTCGCAGAAGAAGCGCAGCGGTCGCGGCTGCGTGCGATCGGGCGTGTACACGCGCCGCAGGTTCGTCATGTCGAGCCGCTTGCTCTGCGCATAGACGAACGGCCCGACGAAGTGTCCGTCGTGGAACAGATGCACGCGCTGCGGCGACGCATAGATGAAGTCGGTATGCCGCGAGTGCAGGTTGTACGGCGCGAGGATCTCCGTCACGAGCGTCGAGCCGTACATCACGAGCAGGATCACGCCCGACACGACGGCCACCCGATGTCGCTTGAACTTCCACCACATCAGCTTCCATTGCGATGCGAGGTAGAAGCGTTCCTGCTCCGGCGTCAGGCGAGTCGCTTCACCCGGGTCGAACGGCTCGGTCGAGACGAAGTGATCGGCGTCGCCCGTGACGCGCGGCAGCTCGAGGGTGCTCAAAGGATCCCCACGCGGGTCATCGCGCCACGCCACCCGATAGCCGGATGCGCGGATCCAGCGCGACGAGCGCCAGGTCGGAGACCAGCACGCCGACGACGATCAGCATCGCAAGGAACATCAGGAACGAGCCGGCGAGATACATGTCCTGGCTCTTCAGCGCATTCAGCAGCATCGGTCCCGTCGTCGGCAGCGACAGGACGACGGCGGTGATCTCGGCACCGGAGATGATGTGCGGCAACAGGCTGCCGATGTCCGAGATGAAGAAGTTGAGCGCCATGCGCAGCGGGTATTTGCGCAGCACCTTGCGCGGCGCGAGGCCCTTCGCGCGCGCCGTCACGACATACTGCTTCTGCAGCTCGTCGAGCAGGTTGGCGCGAAGGCGGCGGATCATCCCCGCGGTGCCGCTCGTGCCGATGACGATCACCGGAATCCAGCTGTGCTCGAGCACCGACTTCACCTTGTCCCACGTCCACGCCTTGCCGATGAAGTCGGGATCCATCAGCCCGCCGATCGTCGTGCCGAACACGACGTTCGCGACATACATCATGACGAGCGCCAGCATGAAGTTGGGAATCGCGATGCCGAGGAAGCCGAGGAACGACAGGCCGTAATCGCCCCAGCTGTATTGATGCGTCGCCGAGTAGATGCCGATCGGAAACGCAACGCACCACGTGAACAGGATCGTGACGAACGAAACGATCACCGTCAGCAGCATCCGGTCGCCGATCACCTTCGTCACCGGCATGTTGAACTCGAACGAATAGCCGAAGTCGCCCTTCAGCATCCCGCCCGCCCAATGCAGGTATTGCTCGGGTAGCGGCCTGTCGAGACCGTAGTACTCGCGCAGGAACGCAACCTTCTGCTGGTCGACCGATTCGCCCTGCGCCTCGAGCTCGGCGATGTAGCTCTCGAGATAGTTTCCGGGCGGAAGCTGGATGATCGTGAACACGATGATGCTGATCGCGAACAGCGTCGGGATCATCATCAGGATGCGCTTGGTGATGTACTGGAGCATCAGCGCGCCTCGGTGCCGAACCAGAATGCATCGGTGTGGTACATCCCGAAGTACGCACCCGGATCCCAGCTGTAGATGCCGTCGGCCGGGACGTTGCGCAGGTCATCGCTGACGACGACCGGCTGCAGCGCATGCGTGACCGTGCCTATCGTGTAGACCTGGTCGGCATGGATCGCGAGCATGCGCAGCCAGATGCGCTCGCGCTCGTCGTCGTTCGTGGCGCGGCGCCATTCGTCGTACAGGCGCGCGAGCTCCTGGACGTCCGGAAGCGCCGGCTTTTCCCCGCCTTTGCGGTTCTGTTCGTAGTACTGCCCCCACATCGGCCATTGCAGTTGCTCCTGCGCCGTCGGTGCAAGCTCGGACGGGCTCATCTCGGGTGTCGGCACGCCGTTGTTGAGGCCCGACCACACGGACATCATCGATTTCCCGGAGAACACGCGTTTCCTGAACACCTCGCGCTGCGAGGGCCGCGCGAACATCGCGATGCCGAGCCCACGCCAGGTATCGCGGATCAGCTCGAGCACGTCGGTTTCCTCGGTGCTTTCGCCCGACGTGTCGATGATGAGCTCCATCGGGCGCCCGTCGGGCAGGAGCCGGATGCCGTTCTGATCGCGTTTGGCAAGGCCGATCGCATCGAGCAGCGCGTTGGCGCGCTTCGGATCGTACTCGGCCCACGCGGCGCGAAACTGCGGACGGTAGAGCGGGCTTCTCGGCAGCACCGTGTTCGCCGATTCCTGGCCGAGGCCGAAATAGACGACCTCGTTGATCTCGTGGCGATCGATGCCGAGCGACAGCGCGCGGCGAAAACGGACGTCGCGCATCAGCGTACGCCAGGCCGGATCGTCGACGTTCAGGTTCGGATACAGGGCCACCTGCGAGCCGATCGCCTTTTCCCACAGGTACACGTGGTACCGGTTGCGCGTCTCGGCCTGCTTCAGGAACGTGTAGTTGTCGAAGCGCAGGTAGCGGGCCTGCAGGTCGACGTTGCCGGCGCCGGTGCGCGCCGGGATCAGCTTGTCGTCGGTGATGCCGACGATCACGCGGTCGATATAGGGAAGCTGATGTCCCATGCGGTCGACACGATGAAAATAGGGATTGCGCACGAGCACGAAGCGCGTGGTGGGCAGCCCCGTGGTGTTGATCCACGGTTCGAGCGTGGGGAGATCGGGATTGTCGAAGCGGAACTGCTCGTCCATCTTCTGGTGCAACCCCGCCCAGTTGCGCGAGCCGGCCGCGATGGCGCGCGCATTGGCCTTGTCGAGCCCGGCGTAACGGGCGTGGAATTGCTTCAGATAGTGTGCGGGCCGATAGATGAAGAGCGGGCTCGGCCCCGCGAGGGCGGTCAGGAACGCCGGGTTCGGCTCGTCCCATGAGTAGCGGACGGTCGTCGCGTCGAGCACCTCGAACTTCGGCCCGTGATTGTCGACGAGCAGCGCGCGCGGCAACCCGAACGGCGACAGGTCCTTGTTGTTCGCGACGTCCTCCCAGAAATAGCGGAAATCGTCGGCGGTGAACGGCTGTCCGTCCGACCATTTGTGACCGGGCCGCAGGTGCAGCGTGAACACGCGGTTGCCGTCGTTGTCGAGGCTTTCCAGGATGTCGGGCACGAGATGCAGGTGTTCGTCGTACGCGACGAGCCGTGCGTAGCCGTACACGACCATCATGCGGATGTCGCGATCCTTCGCCATCAGCGTGCGCAGCTCGCCGCCGTAGCGCCCCGGCGACCAGCCCGCGCGGGCGACGTCGACGACGAGCGGCACCCGCGGCAGGCGCTGCGCGAGCGGGGGCAGCTTCCCTGCGGCGACGTCGGCGGCGAGCGACGGCGGCTCCTCCGCGAGCGCAGGCGCCGCGACCAGCATGACGAGCGCGACCAGGAGCAGACGGGCGGCAGCCAATGCGCTCATTGAACAACGCTCCGCGCTTCGCGCTGTTGGGCCGATTCGCGCTCGGGACGGCGTTTCGCGATCATGCAGTCACCGGATCGCGCGGTGCCGCGGCCGTCTGCATGCGAACGCGATGCCCGTCGCCCACGTCGACGAGTTCGCCCGCATTCGCATCGGCCCAGGCGAACGGCGCCGGCCATTCGTCGGGGCTGCGCGCCGCACCGGCCTGCACGGCGGCGAGGTCGAGCTTTCGCCGCAGGTCGGGGTACGGGACGGCCGCCAGCAACCCGAGCGTGTACGGATGCATCGGATTGCGGAACAGCACCTCGCGCGGCGCGAGCTCGACGATGCGCCCGCGGCACATGACCGCGATCTCGTCGGCCACGTAGTCGACCACGGCGAGGTTGTGCGAGATGAAGAGGTACGTGAGGCCGAGCTCGGCCTGCAGGTCCTTCAGCAGGTTGAGGATCTGCGCCTGGATCGACACGTCGAGCGCCGACACCGGCTCGTCGCAAAGGATGAGGTCGGGCGACAGCGCGAGCGCGCGTGCGATGCCGATCCGCTGGCGCTGCCCGCCGGAGAAGCTGTGCGGATAGCGGCTGAGGTACCGCGGATCGAGACCGACCAGCCGCATCAGCTCCTTCGCCATCTCCGCGCGGGAGTCGGCGTCGCCGATGCGATGGATGACGAGCGGCTCGCGCAGGATGTCGAATACCGTCATGCGCGGCGACAGCGAGCCGAACGGGTCCTGGAAGATGTACTGCACGCGGCGGCGGAACTGCATCAGCGTCTCGCCGCTCGCACGCGTCACGTCGATCGGCGTGCCGCGATCGTTGTAGATCACGCTGCCGCTGTCGGGCTCCATCGCCCGCATGATCACCTTCGACAGCGTCGTCTTTCCGCAGCCGCTTTCGCCGACGAGCCCGAAGCACTGGCCGCGGCGGATCGCGAGGCTGACGTCATCGACGGCGCGAAACGCCGGACCTTCGCGGCGCACGAGAAAGCCGCTCGTGCCCTGCGCGAACGTCTTGACCACGCTCTGCACGGTCAGGTGAGGCGCGTCGGCGCCTGCCGGCCACGCCTCGCGCGTCTCGACGAGTGGTCCCGTCTGGTAGTCGACGCTTCGCACCGACACGAGCCGCTCGCCGGGCTTCATGTCGAAGTGCGGAACCGCACGCAGCAGCGCGCGCAGATACGGATGCGCGGGGCGCTCGAAGATCGCCTCGACCCGACCCTGTTCCATCACGCGTCCCTGGTACAGGACGACGACGTGCTCGGCGACATTCGCAACGACGCCGAGATCGTGCGTGATGATCAAAACCGCCATGCCGAGCTCGGCCTGCAGCTCCTTGACGAGCGCCAGGATCTGCGCCTGGATCGTGACGTCGAGGGCGGTGGTCGGCTCGTCGGCGATCAGCAGCGACGGACGGCACACGAGGGCCATCGCGATCATCGCCCGCTGGCGCAATCCGCCGGAAAGCTGGAACGGATAGGTGCGAAGCGCGCGACGCGGATCGGGAAATCCGACGCGCCGCAGCATGTCCTCGGTGCGCGCCATCCCTTCGCGATGGCCGATCCGATGATGCAGGAACAGCGCCTCGCTCACCTGATCGCCGATCGTGTGCAACGGCGACAGCGACACCATCGGCTCCTGGAAGATCATCGAGATGTGCCGGCCGCGGATGCGCCGGATCTTGCGTCCATCGGGCGCGAGCCGGACGATGTCGACCGGCCGCTCGCGACCGTCGGGCTGCGTGAACACGATCTGTCCCGACGTGATGCTTGCGCTCGGCGGCAGGATGCGCATCATCGCCTGCGCGGTGATCGACTTGCCGGATCCCGATTCGCCGACGAGCGCCAGCGTCGTGCCGGGCGCGATGCGAAACGAGACGCGGTCGAGTGCGCGGATCGTGAGTCCGCGCGTGTGGAACTCGATCGACAGGTCGCGCACGTCGACGAGGTCGGTCATGGTCGGCCTCGGCATAGCGCAGGTTTGTTACGCGAACGCGCGCATTCAACGCGCATCGGGAAGATTCCGAAAGCCGACGCAGGCCTTGCGCAGCCGCAGCGCGTACGGCAGATTGCGCATCTCGAAGCGCAGCAGTCCGCCCACCCGCGCGAGCGGCGACCGCTTGCGCGCCGGCGGCAGCGGCGCGACGCAATCGGCAAGATCGACATACCAGGCGGGCGTCTTGCCGAGATCGTCGAGCTCGAGATCGAATGCGGCCGCGCGTCCGCGCAGTGCGTCACCGAGCATCGCGTGGACGGGGGCCGTCACCAGCAGATATTCGGGGACCGGCACGTCGTTCTTCAGCATCCGGTGCACGACGATCACGTCGACGCCGGCGAGCTCGGTCAAGCGCTTCACCTTCTGCACCGCCACGCCGCCGGCGTGGCCGACGAGCTTGATCTTGAGATTGCCCGCCTGCTGGCATCCCTCGCACGGGCACAGCGTGTTCGCCTTGATGTCGGCAGCGCACGCGTGGAACGCGCGGTAGATCGCCGCGGTGCGTTCCTCGATCAGCGTCTTCGCCCGTGCGTCGTCTGCGGGGGCCGGCATGTAGAAGAACGCCGCGTCGCCCTCGAGCTTCGCGAGCTTCAGGTTCGGTCCCGCCGCGTCGATCACCGCCTCGAGCAGGTCGGCGATGATCTGCTGCGCGTGCGCAAGGCTCGTGTCGTGCATCTTCATGAACCGGGTGTAGCCGGCGATATCGGCGATCAGCAGCAGCGTGGGTTGGACGGCCATGGCGGGCGCGGCTTTTCGCTATTCGCCGCGGTAAACGGGGGCGGGCTGGGTGAAGAACGCGTGCAGGATATGGTAGGCGACGAGGTAGTTCTTCTGCTGGAAGCTCGCATGCGAGATGCCGGGCATCATGGCGAATTGCTTGTCGGCGTTGGGCAGGCGGCGGAAGAACTCGATCAGGTCGTCGAGCGCTGCGATGCCGTCGTACTGGCCGCGCATGATCAGCGTCGGCACCGTGATTTTCGCCGGGTCGACGACGGGCAGCTTCGAGCACATGTCGACGTACGTGCCGTTCGGCATCGAATCGTCGAGTGCCAGGATCGCGTCGGCAAACGCGGCGACGACGCTCGGCTCGGCGCATCCCGGATGGTCGCGGGCAAAGATCGACTCGACGAATGCGCGGTCGATCGGGCGGCGGTTGCGCGCCTCGAATTCCGGCAGCTTTTTGCGCCGCTGCTCGAGCGTGGGTGCGCCTTCGCCGGTCCAGACGAAAGCGTCGAGTGCGAGGCGCGACACGCGCTGCGGATGGCGCTCGGCGAACAGCGCCGCGCGCAGGGCGCCCGACGAAATGCCGTACGCCATCACGCAATCGATGCCGCGGGTGTCCCGCATGTAGCTCGTTGCGGCCGCGAGGTCGTCGGCGCCGTTTGCGATGTCGCAGGGAATGTCGCGGCTCTTGTCCGAGCGTCCGTAGCCTTCCATGTCGACGCTCCAGCACGCGAAGCCGCGCCGCGCGAACCAGTCCATCACCGACGAGTCGGGCCGGCCGGGTACGGTCAGATCGAACGTCGGCTGCGACGCCATCGACGAGCCGTGCACGAACAGCACCACCGGCTTGCCCGACGGCTCGCCGACGAACTTCTCCCACAGGAAGAGGCGCACGTCGCCCTTGCGCGTGTAGTGCGCAACGCCTTCCACCGGCGCGCCGAGTGCCGACGGGTTTGCGCCAGGCGCGTTCATGTCCGCGTCCGATCTCATTCGATGTGCGCGCCTGTGTCGTGGACCACCTTCGCCCACTGGTCGCGCTCGGCGCGAAAGAACCGGCCGAAATCCGCGCTCGTCGAGCCGACCGTCTCGATGCCCGCATTCGCCATGAAACGCTTCACCTGGTCCTCGCCGAGCACCGCGACGACGTCGCGGTTGAGCCGCTCGATGATCGCCGGCGGCGTGCCCTTCGGCGCGAGCAGGCCCATCCACACGTACGCCGCGTAACCGGGCACGCCCGATTCGGCCACGGTCGGCACATCGGGCAATAGCGGCGAGCGGTTGGCGCCGGTGACGGCAAGCGCCCGAAGCTTGCCCGCCTTGATATGTCCGACCATGCCGGCCGTGCCCGGGATGGCCATTGCCACGACGCCGGACAACAGGTCGGTCGTCGCCTGTCCGCTGCCGCGATACGGCACGTGATTCATCTTCATGCCGGTGCGCGAGGCGAGGAGGGCCGCGAAAAGGTGCTGCCCGCTGCCGTTGCCCGACGACGCATAGTTCACCTCGCCCGGGTGCTGCTTCACGTACGCGATGAACTCCTGCAGCGACTTTGCGGGAACGGCGGGGTTCACCACGACGACGCCGGGCTCGCGTCCGATCAGCGTCACCGGCGTGAAGTCGTCGATCGGGTCGAACGGCAGCTTCGCGTAAAGCGTTGCGCTGATCGCGTTCGTCTGCGACGCGAGCAGCAGCGTGTAGCCGTCCGCGGGCGCCTTCGCCACGATATCGGAACCGATCGTCGCTCCTGCACCGGGCTTGTTCTCGACGATCACCGGCTGGCCGAGGCGCTTGCCGAGCTCCTGCGCGATGAGCCGCATCGGCCCATCGACGGCGCCGCCGGGCGAGAACGGCACGATCACGCGGATCGGCCGCGCCGGGTAATCCTGCGCGCTCGCAGGCCCGGCAAGCGCCAGTGCTGCGGCGGCAGCGGCCAACAGCCATCGGATACGAATCGAAAACACGACCAGTGCTCCCTGCGTCAGGACGGCGTGCATTGTCGGTGGCTGTCCTGCCGCTGTAAAGGGCGCCACTGTAGGACGGCGAAGTAGGACGCCGCGCACAGGCGTTCGCGCGGCCGGCCGCTGCATGACGCGGCGCGCATTGACTACAGTACGCCGGACATCGCGGCCGGCGAAGCTCTGCAGCGTCTTCCCACCGCATGGCGCGTGCTGCATTTCGCCGCACGTTCGATGATCTTCCGACGCGGGGACTATTGGCATGAAGACAATCGTAGGGTCGTTCGACAGTTTTGACGAAGCGAACCAGGTGGCGCGCGAGTTGCTGGACGACGGTTTCCGCGACAGCGACGTGAGCGTCGTCGCGAGCAATCTGCGCAACGACTATCGCAGCGGAACGGGCACGTCGAGCGGCGCCGGCGTGCGCGCGCCGGCCGACACGTCGACCGGCGTCGCCGGCAGCGACAGCATGCTCGGCGCGGCGGGAACGCGCACATCGACCGGCTTCACCAATGATACCGGCGCCGGCACGATGCCCGGTATGCGCACGACCGGACGCGGCATCGCCGGCGACGCCGCGACGCGCACATCGAGCGAACACTACACGCGCTCGGCCGCCGATAACGTGGTCACCGAGGATGGAGCCGGCCTGACTGACGCCGGCATCGGTCGTGATCGCGGCGTCGACAGCCGGGTCGACGACGGCAGCAACGCGGCGGCGGGTGCGGTCACGGGCGGTGTCGTGGGCGGCGCGGCGGGACTTGCAGCGAGCCTGATGGGACTCGCGATTCCGGGTGTCGGTCCGATCATCGCGGCAGGGCCGATCGTGTCATTGCTGACCGGCGCGGGTGTGGGCGCCGTGGCCGGCGGGCTGATCGGCGGCCTCACCGACATGGGCGTATCGCGGCCGGACGCCGAGTACTACGCCGAAGCGGTACGCCGCGGCGGCGCGCTCGTCACCGTGCGGGCCGACGATGCGCGGGCCGAGCGCGCGGCCGAGATCATGCGCTCGCACGGCGCGATCGACATCGAGCGGCGCGCCGAGAAGTGGCGCGAGCGCGGCTGGACGGGCTTCGACGAAAAGGCGCAGCCGTACACGCCGGCCGATCTCGATCGTGATCGCGACCTGTATGGCGAGCTCGACCGCGAGACGGGCATCGCGAGCGGCGCGTCCACCGGTGGCGTGCTCACGGGCGGCCCGGCGGGCGCGATTCCCGATCGCGGCACGGCGGGGTCGGCGAGCGATCGCGCGACGCCGAGGACGCCGGGCGCCCGCACCTACTGACGCGGGATGGCGCCGGGCATCGCGAGGTGCCCGGCAACCGCTGCCACAGTTATCTTCGTGCACCAACGATGAACGACCGTCCCAGCGGCCGCTCGCGCAACGCGGTCGGCGTCTACGAGCGGCCGCATCCGCTGCGCACGCGCAAGGTGCTGGTGCCTGTGGTGATATTCGTGCTTATGGCGCTCGTCTACGGGCTGTACTTCCTGTTGCGCTGACATTCGCGGCGCCGGGCCGACCCAAGCCGCGAATTGGCGCCCCCTACGGGGGCAGCGAGCGGCGAAGCCGCGATCGTGGGGGGTTCATCAAGCGGCGCGGCGCTGCTTCGCCGCGGCGTCGAGCTTCGCGTACGCGTCGCGCAGCGCGGTGCGCAATCCTTCCTCGACCACCGGGTGATAAAACGGCAACGTCAGCATCTCGGCGATGGTGAGGTCGAGCTGTCGCGCCCACGCGATCAGATGGGCGAGATGCTCGGCGTCGGGACCGATCATCTCGGCACCCAGCAGCAGGCCGGTGCCGATTTCGGCGTAAACGTGCAAGCGTCCGCGGTTGCGCTGCATCACGCGCGCGCGCCCCTGATCGTCGAACGATACGGCGCCCGTCACGAAGCCGGCCGCAGCCTCGCGTGCCGCGCGAAGGCCACCGCCGATCACCGCGATCTGCGGGTCGGTGAACACGATGGCGAGCCCGGCCCGGCGCAGACCGGCACGAATATCGGGGAAGCGCGCGGCATTCTCGCCCGCGATGCGGCCTTCGTCGGCCGCTTCATGCAGCAACGGCACGTCGGCGTTCGCATCGCCGGCGATGAAGATCGGCGCGTTCCCGCATTGCAGCGTTTCGCGGTCGAACAGCGGCACGCCCTGCGCGTCGCGCACGAGCGTCGTCGACTCGAGCCCCAGCGTGCGCACGTTCGGCGCGCGCCCCGTGGCGGCCAGCAGGTAGTCGAACCGCTCGCTGCGCCAGTCGCCGTCGGGGGCGCGATAGCGGACGACGACGTGATCGCCATCGCGTGTCACCTCGGCCCGCGCATCGGTGTCGAGGTGGAACTCCGCTGCAAACAGGCGACGTGCCTCGGTCAGCAGCTCGGGATCGGAGAGCGGGCCGACGCCGCCGCCGCGGCCGAAAACCTTCACGCGAACGCCAAGCCGATGCAGCGCCTGCCCGAGCTCGAGCCCGATGACGCCGGGGCCGAACACGACGACACTTTCCGGCAACCGCGTCCAATCGAAGATCGTTTCGTTGGTGACGAGGCGATCACCGAGGCCGGCCCACGCGGCGGGGTAGCTCGGCGACGAGCCGGTGGCGATCACCACCGCATGGGCCGTGACGGTCGATTCACCTGCGATGAGCGTCGTATCGTCGACGAAGCGCGCACAGCCATCGATCCTGTCGGCGGGCGGGATGGCGGCAACGCCCTGCAGCACGAAGCCGACGAAGCGGTCGCGTTCGGCGCGCACGCGTGCCATTACCGCCTCGCCGTCCACGACGACCTCGCCGGGCAGCCGCAGGCCGAACGCATCGAAGCGCGCCAGCGCATGCGCGGCCTCTGCCGGTGCAATGAGGAGCTTGCTCGGCATGCAGCCGACGCGCGCGCAGGTCGTGCCGTAGGTGCCGCCCTCGATCAGCAGCGCCGTGCGTCCGGCGGCCTTGGCAGCACGGTACGCAGCGAGGCCCGCGGTGCCCGCGCCGATCACCGCAACGTCGGTGGTAATCGTGTTCACGCCTTCGCCTCGCCCCGTGCGCTCACGCCTCGGCCCGCGCGCTCACGCGGCCTTGCGCAGGAACGCGTCGAGCTCGTTGGTTCCGCCGATCAAGCGGCCGTTGACGAACACCTGCGGCACCGTCTGCGCGCCCGCGATCGCCCCAACGGCCTTGGTGCGGATCGTATGCGGCAGCGGCACCTCGACGTAATCGTAGCCTGCATCGGCAAGCCGCTCCTTGGCTTTTGCGCAGAACGAGCAGCCTTCGCGGGTCAGGATCGCGACCTGGTCGGGTTTCTTCGCGTTCGGATTGATGTAGTGGAGCATCGTGTCGGCATCGGACACCTTGAACGGATCGCCCGGCTCCTGCGGCTCGACGAACATCTTCTCGATCGTGCCGTCGCGCACCAGCATCGAGTAGCGCCACGAGCGTTTGCCGAAGTTGAGGTCGCTCTTGTCGACGAGCATACCCATTTTCCCGGTGAACTCGCCGTTGCCGTCGGGCAGGAGCACCACGTTGCCGGCTTCCTGGTCCTTGCCCCATTCTTCCATAACGAACGGATCGTTCACGGAAACGCAGACGATCGTGTCGATGCCCTGCGCCTTGAAGACGGGCGCGAGCTCGTTGTAGCGCGGCAGGTGCGTCGACGAGCACGTCGGCGTGAAGGCGCCGGGCAGCGAGAACACGACGACGTCCTTGCCGGCGAAGATGTCCTGCGTGGTGACGCTCGCCCAGTCGCCGTTGCGCCGGACGCGGAACGAGACGTCGGGAACACGTTGACCTTCGCGGGTCGCGACGGTATTGGCCATGTCGGTTTTCTCCTTTGCGGTTGCGTTGGTGATGGAGTGATGGTGGGTTGCGCGATGAGATAACGCAAATTTAATTATTTCATCAACAGCATAGGTGGAGGCTATCGAGTCGGAAGCAAGTCGAAGCCCCGCAAAGGATGGACTTCGCACTCGTCCTGAAAATCCCGCCACGCGGACCCCGCGCGTGCCCGGCGCGGCCGGTCGATCGGTGCGGCCGCGCGGCTACGCGCCGCCGGCCGCCTGTCGCTTCGGCGTGCCGGTACGTACCGCGCGCATGCGGCCGAACGGTGCCGGCCGGGCGATCCCGAAGCCCTGTGCGTAGTCGACGCCGATCGCGCGGAGCGCTTTCAGCGTGTCGCGATGCTCGACCGACTCGGCGATTGTCTTCTTGCCCATGATGTGGCCGATGCGGTGGATCGCCTCGACCATCGCATGGTTGACCGGGTCGCGCAGCATGTCCTTGACGAAGCTGCCGTCGATCTTGAGGTAATCGACCGGCAGGTGCTTGAGATAGGTGAACGACGACACCCCGACGCCGAAGTCGTCGAGCGCGAAGCGGCAGCCGAGCCCGCGCAGTGTCGTCATGAACTGCGTCGCCTTCGACAGCGACGCAACGGCGGTCGTCTCGGTGATCTCGAAGCACACGCTCGTGTGCGGCACGGCGAAGCGGACGAACTGCTCCTGCACGAAGTCGAGGAACTCGTCGTCGCCGATCGACGCGCCGGAGACGTTGATCGCGAAGATTCCCGATGGCGCAGGACCGCTTTCGAACTGGCGCGACAGGATCGCGAACGCGGAGCTGATCACCCAGCGGTCGATCGCGGGCATCAGGTGATACCGCTCGGCCGCGGGAATGAACGACGTCGGCGGCACGAGCTCGCCGCGGTCGTCGCGCAGCCGCAAAAGCAGCTCGGTATACGGCGACGAATCGTCGTCCGACGCGGTTCCCTGCACCGGTTGCGCATGCAGGCAGAAGCGATCCTCCGCCAGCGCGTGGTGGATCCGGTTCACCCATTCCATCTCGCCCTTGCGCAGCGTCACCTCGTCGCTCTCGGGGCTGTAGACCTGCACGCGGTTGCGGCCCTTGTCCTTCGCCATGTAGCACGCGGCATCGGCTGCTGAAAGCACACCGGCGAGCGTCTGCGGGCCGTCGCCGACGTTGACGACGCCGACGCTCGCGCCGATCTTGAACGAGCGCTGGCTCCACTGGAAATGGAAGTCGCCGATCGTCGTACGCAGCGCGTCGGCGATCGCGAATGCGGGGCCCGGCGCGCAGTGCTCGAGCAGAACGCCGAATTCGTCGCCGCCGAGACGGGCGAGCGTATCGCCTTCGCGCAGCCGCGGCCGCAGCAGCGCGCTCACCTGCCGCAGCAATTCGTCACCGGCCGCGTGGCCGCAGGTGTCGTTGACCACCTTGAACTCGTCGAGGTCGACGTAGAGCACCGCATGGTTGTTCGCCTCGTACTGACTCTCGATCAGCGCCGTGGTGACGCGCCGTTCGAACTCGCGGCGGTTGAGAAGGCCCGTCAGCGCGTCGTGGCTCGCGAGGTGCGCAAGGCGCATCGCGTATTGACGCTCGCGGCTCATGTCGTGGAACACGAGCACGACGCCGGTGATGTTGTGCGCATCGTCGCGTATCGGCGCGGCCGCGTAATCGATCGCGATCGGACCATCGTGGCGCCGGCGGAGCACGACGTTGCCCTCCGACTGGACCGTCGCGCCGTCGCGAAAGGCGCGCGCCACCGGATCGGGCACGTCGACGCCGGTGGCATCGTCCTGGACCGCGAACACGCTCGGCAGCGCAACGCCGAGCGCTTCGGCATGAGTGAAGCCGGTGAGCCGCTCGGCAACGCGATTCATGTACTCGACGTTGCCCGACGTGTCGACGGTGATGACGGCATCGGCGATCGATGCGAGCGTCACCTGCGCGCGCTCCTTCTGCGCGAGCGTTTCCGCTTCCGCGCGCTTGCGGTCCGAGATGTCGGTGAGCGAGCCCGCCATGCGCTCCGGCTTGCCGCGTGCCCCGATGACCGAGCGGCCGCGCATGCGGAACCAGCGCGGGGTGCCGTCGGCGGTGCGCAATCGCAACTCGAGCGCGAACGGCTGGCCGCTCGCGAGGTACTGCTTCACCTCGGCAAGCGTCACCGCGCGATCGTCGCCGTGCACGCGCCGCAGGAACGACGCCGGCGTCTCGTGCAGCGTGCCCGGTGCATAGCCGAGCAGCTCCTCGAAGCGCGGCGACAGGTACAGCTCGCGATGCGCGAGGCGCCAGTCGAAGATGCCGTCGTCGGTGCCGCTGATCGCGTAATCGAAGCGCTGCTGGCTCGCGCGGAGCGCCCCGTGGAACGCATCCTCCTTGCGCAGGAGCCGTTGCGTGCGGAGCACGGCGGCCGCGACGAGGGCCAGCGCAACGATCAGCGTGGCGATCGTGAGCACGAGCTCGACACGCCGCGATGCATCGGCGAACGTTGCCGAGAACGCGCGCTCGACCGCTGTCAGCTCGCGATCGGCGCTGCGGACCGCGACGAGCGCCGGCTGCAGGTCCGCTGTCCCGGCATGACCGCTTCGCACGGCGGCGTGCATCGCCTTCGCACTCGTGTCGATCTGCTCGTGCAGCGCATCCGAAGCTGTCCACAGGCGTACCGCCTCGGCCATGAAGCCGAACCAGCGGAAGCGGCGGAAGAGGTTGACCATGCCGTCGATATCGGCCGGGTGGCTGCGCGCGCGGCGCAGGTTCTGGCGCACGACCGCGAAATCGGGAAACGGTTTGTCGAGCTCGATGCGTGCGTTGCGCGCGCCCGTGAGCACATCCGATTCCTCGACGTAGCGGTCGAAGTGATCCTCGTTGTGCGACTGCGCGTATTGCTCGAGCGCTTCGACGGCGGCCTTCTGCGCATTCGACCACACGCTCTGTGCGCCGATGTAGGCGCGCACGCCGCTCATGACCGACAGGCTCGCCATGCCGAGCGCGAGCATCAGCACGACGATCGCAACGAACGGCCAGATGAGTCGCAGCACGCGAAAGCGTGTGCGTTGGGGATTTGTCGTCGCCGGGTTGTGCATGACAGTCTGCCGCCGAAGATCGCGTACCGCATGCGACCGCGCGCCAGCCGGTCAAAGCAAGCGATGGGCCAGTGGAGCCTGCCACGGCAACTGCGGGCCCGTGAATTGCTTTGTCCGCCTCATCACAGCGGACATCGGACGGATCGCCCTTCATGCAGCCGCTATTTGCGCACGTGACGCTCGTGCGTTCCGTCGAGAGCGGGAGACATCGATGATGCAATGCCGGATGTGCAGCCAGCGCCTACCGCGCCCCGGCAGGCTGTGCCGCGAATGCGACCGCGAGCTCGAGCGTGCGCGCCATGCGGGCGTGTCGATCGGTGAGGCTGCTTCGGCGGTGCCGTCCGTCGACGGATCGCCCATTGCGGTCATCGGATGGCGCGTGCGCGCGCCGGGGCCGATCATCGCGGCCGCGTTTTCGGTGGGCGTCGTCGCGGCGATTGCGCTGCATGTGATCGACAAGTCGGAAGCGGCGGTCACGCACGGTTCGGTGATGCTCGACACGCCCGGAGCGCGCGCGTCGCGTCGCGTGTCGGTCGGCGGGGCCTCGCCGTTGCCGGTCAGCGCACGTGGCGAGGTGCCGGCAAGCGCGCCCGCACCTGCACCCGTGTCTGCAGCGGCATCGGCGACGGCACCTCCGGCGGCAGTGAAAATGGCGGCACCCCTGCGCACGCATGCGTCACGCGACGCGCCAATCGCGCCGCGCGAGGTGACTGACGTGCCCGCGCACATTGCGCTTGCCGCACCGGCATCGGGCGATACGCGGGGCGCCACCGACGTGGCCGGCTCGCTGGGGGACGCCCTCGCGCTTTGCGCCGGCGAGCACTTCATCGCGCGCCCCGCATGCGAAGAGCGGGCACGCGCACGCTATTGCACCGACGCGGCCGCGCCGGCGCAATGCGCGACGCCGGAGCGCGAGCACGGCCAGTAGCGCGTGCCGTGCGAGCGGCGTCAGGCCGCGTTGATCCAGCCGTTCACGGTGAATCGCGCGTCGGCGAATGCGCGCGAAGGCACCGCCACGCGCATCACCTCGTGCATCGTGTTCGCCCAGAAGAACACGATCCGGTTGTGGCGCGGCTCGACGACGCTGAACGTTTCGGCGCGCGCGAGCTTGCCGTTGCGCACGACGTCGTCGTACACGCGCAACTCGCCGCCGGAGAATCCGCAGGGTTGACGGTTGAAGTAGTAAACGTACGTCATGTGGCGCTTGCGCACCTTGTCGTTGCCGGCATCGGTGTGCACGCCGAAGAAGCTGCCGTCCACGCTTGCGGTGACCTGCGCCTCGACGACGCCGACCGTGATCGGCGGGATGCGCAGCGCGGGCATGACGCGCGGCATCGCGGCGCGCACGCGCGTGACCACCGGATGCACGAGATCCGGCGGCGGATTCAGCACCAGCGATTGCCGGTAATCGGTGCGCCGATCGTGCGTACCGGAGGCGGCGAACTGCGCTTCGCTCGCCAGCACACGCGCGAGCAGCGCCTGCCACTCGGGCTGCGGCAGGAAATCGTCGATCATCACCAGCGGATGGCGGACGATGCGGGGCGCGGGTGAAGCGGCGTCGGACTGCAAGGCGAAGCGGGGCGTTGCCGGAAGGCGGCTGCGTCAGGATGGCATTCTATTCCAGGCGCTTGCTCACTGGCGCCGGTGCCCCCATCTTCCCGACGCCGGCGCTGGCCGGCGTTACTCCACACAACCGCACGCCGGCTTCGGCCGGCCTTCCTCCAAGCAACCGGACACCCGATGCCGCCTGTCACCACTGCGCTGATCGTCGCCAACGTCGCCGTATATCTGCTGCAGACCGCGGTGCCGCAGATCGTCGTGCCTTTCGCGCTGTGGCCGCTCGCGACATCGAGCATGAATGTCGGCGCGTCGTTCGCACCTTGGCAGCTCGTCACGTACGCCTTCCTGCACGGCAGCGTGCTGCACATCGCCTTCAACATGTTCGCGCTGTACATGTTCGGCAGCGCGATCGAGCAGGTCTTCGGTCCCCGGCGCTACCTGCTTTTCTATTTCGTTTCGGTGATATCGGCCGCGATCACGCAGCTCGTCGTCGCGATGCTGGCGCATGCGATCTATCCGACGATCGGCGCATCGGGTGGCGTGTTCGGATTGCTGCTCGCCTATGGCATGTACTTCCCGCGCAACCGGGTCATGCTGCTGTTCCCGCCGATACCGATGCCTGCGCGCGTGTTCGTCGTGCTCTACGCCGCGCTCGAGCTGATTCTCGGCGTGTCCGGGTCGCAGGAAGGTGTCGCCCATTTCGCGCACCTCGGCGGAATGATCGGCGGTTATCTGCTGTTGCGTTACTGGCGCGGCGGGATCCGGCGTTCGTCGCGTTGACATGCACGCGGTCGGGCGGGCAAAGTGTCGATACGCTTGACAGTGGATGGCGCCATGTTTTTGCCGGCCGCCCGCGGTGCATCGGGCACGGCGCAGCGCGCGTCCCGTTGGCAGAAATCTTGCAACCTCGTTCGTTGTTGCCGATTGCAGCACGACACCGCCGTCCGCCGGATGCCGGCTGTTGCAACCGCCACCGATTCGCGCATGGAGGTGCGCAATGAAATCCATCCTCGACCCGACGTTCCGCTATACATCCAGCGCCAACACCGATCTGCGCAAGACATTCGCTCGCATCCGGCGTGAATCGCGGCGGCAGGCGCAAAGCTCCACCGGCCGCGATGAAGGCGATGCAGTGAAGAAGGTGACGCCGATCTTTCGCGGTCAGCGCCCGGCGGCCTGAGCGCGCTGACCGACGCGTCGTCGGCAATCGCGGCATCGCCGTCGGAAAAAATTGCCGATCGGCGACGTCGCGTACCCGTCCCTCCTTCCGCGAGCCCCGGGTCCTCGCGCAGCGCCCGCTCGCCCGGCCACGTTCCGATGCGCCGTCGCTCGCGCGGCGCGCGCTCGCGCGGCCGGATTCCACGAACCCGCGGTTGCGTGGTAAAACGGCGCCGCCGCCCCGTGGCGGCTCGCTCGCTGGGGAGAACGCCGGATGCGTCGCCTGTCCCATTGCGGTTGCCGCATCCTGCCGCCGGAACTGCTGCAGCGCATCGCGCGTAACGGCAACGCGCTGCAGCGCGAGGCGGCACTCGACACCCTTGCCGTGGACCACACGCTGCGCCTCGGGCGGGCGACGTGGCAATTGCTGGATGCCGGAACACGTCGCGGTCTCTTCGGCATCAGCGGCGCGGCCAAGCAGCGCAGCATCTACGACGCGCACGGCGACGAGGCCCTCCCGGGCCGGCTGGTGCGCGCGGAAGGCGCGCCTGCGCAGGCCGACGTCGAAGTGAACGAGGCCTACGACGGACTGGGCGCCACGTTCGACTTCTTCGCCGACGTCTACGACCGCAATTCCATCGACGATGCGGGGCTGCACCTCGCCGCCAGCGTGCACTACGGTCGCCGCTACGACAACGCCTTCTGGAACGGCCAGCAGATGGTGTTCGGCGACGGCGACGGTGAGCTCTTCAACCGCTTCACGATCTCGCTCGACGTGATCGCGCACGAGCTGACGCATGGCGTGACGGGCGACGAGGCTCGCCTCGTCTATCTCGGGCAGGCCGGCGCGCTGAACGAGTCGGTTTCGGACGTGTTCGGCTCGCTGGTGAAGCAATACGCACGACGGGAACGGGCGGCCGACGCCGACTGGCTGATCGGCGCCGGGCTCTTCACGGCGAAGGTGCACGGCGTCGCGTTGCGCTCGATGAAGGCGCCGGGAACCGCTTACGACGACCCGCTGCTCGGGCGCGACCCGCAGCCCGCGACGATGGACGGCTACGTGCGCACACAGGCCGACGACGGCGGCGTGCACACGAATTCGGGCATTCCGAATCACGCGTTCTACCTTGCCGCGATTGCGCTTGGCGGTTACGCGTGGGAGAAGGCGGGCCGCATCTGGTACGAGACGTTGCGCGACAAGCGGATCAAGCCCACGGCGACGTTTCGCCAGTTCGCCCGCCTCACGGTGCAGAACGCCGCGCATTTCTTCGGCAGCGCCGAACGCCAGGCGGTCGCAGCGGCATGGGCCGAGGTGGGCATCAAGGCCACCGGCTAGCCACGCGCAATGCGCATCGATTTTCGCGCCGATGGCGGGCTTGCCGCGTTCCCGGGGCTTTCGGCGCCGGTGACCATTCATTGCGACGCGTTGCCGCCGGCGGAGAACAGGCGCGTCCGCGACCTGGTCCGGCGCGCCGGTTTCTTTGCGTTGCCGACCGCCGATCGGCAGCCGCCCGCACCCGATGCGCGCAGCTACACGATTGCGATCGACGACGGACAGCGCTGCCGCACCGTCACGCTACGCGAGCCGATCGCCGATCCCGCGCTGCGCGACCTGGTCGATACGCTGCGGGACAAGGCGCGCGCCGCGCGGCGGGCGCCGTGAAATCCGGCCGAATCGCGATCATGGCGCTCGCGCTCACCGCGTGTGCGGACCTCGGGCCCGCCGCCCCGGGCATCGACGGCAAGCCGCTCGGCGAGTTCTTCGACGATCTCAAGACGCAGCTGCGCTTCGTGCACTGGCGCATCCGCAGCACGAGTGCCGCATGCGGCACCGCCGAGCCGCGTGAGATCGACCTTCGCAACGCGCAGGTTGCGCTCGACCTCGAGCGCGTCGGCACGGCGAGCGTCGACGGCCAGATCCGGCTCGTTGCGCTGCCGCTCGCCGGGCTTGCGGTCGCGCCGTTCGCATCCGCATCGGGCGAGCGCAAATTCACGCAGGAGATGGCGCTCAAGTTCGACGTCACCGGACCGTCGCGGCTCTACGACGCCGGCGAGGCGGCGGGCGAGGGCGGCCCGATAGCGCAAGCGGTGAATGCGGCGATCGACGGCTTCATGCGCTCGAGCGCCGACGAGCCCTGCGTGCGGCTCACCTCGCTCAGGCTGTCGCTCGTCATCGACGTTGCGCGCGATGCCGCCGGCGGATTCAAGCTCGTCGTCCCGGCGGCGCAACTCGGCACGGCCGCGTCGCGGCGAGACGTCAACACGCTGACGCTGAGCTGGGACAAGGTGGTGTCGAACGCGCTGCGCTGAAGCGGCGCACGTCGTCCCCGGTCGCTAGCGCAGCAGCGCCTGCAGCGCTTCGATCGTGTCGGCCTCGTCGACGCCCTTGTCGGTTCGCCAGCGCACGATGCGCGGGAAGCGCACCGCGATGCCCGACTTGTGCCGCGCCGAGCGCTGAATGCCCTCGAATGCCAGCTCGAAAACGAGCGTCGGCGTCACGCTTCGCACAGGACCGAACTTCTCGATCGTCGTCTTGCGCACGATACGATCGACGGCGGCAATTTCCTCGTCGCTCAACCCCGAATAGGCCTTGGCGAACGGGGTCAGCGTGCGCGTGCCGCTGCGCGCGTCCCAGACCGCGAACGTGTAGTCGGTGTAGAGACTCGCGCGCCGGCCGTGACCGCGCTGTGCATAGACGACGACCGCGTCCACCGTCATCGGGTCGACCTTCCATTTCCACCAGGCGTTTCCGGTGCGCCCGACGCCATAGGCGGCGTCGCGCCGCTTCAGCATGAAGCCTTCGACGCCCCGCGACCGCGATTGCAAGCGGAGCTCGGCGTACGCGTCCCAGTCCGTGCGCTCGACCAGCGGCGAAAGCCGCAGCCGAACCGGATCGAGCGGGGCCGCGACCGCGGCGAGACGCTCGCGCCGCGCGAACTGCGCAACGTCGCGCAGGTCGATCCCGTCCGCCTCGAGGATGTCGTACGCGACGTAGGCCACCGGGGCAGCCGCGAGAATCTTCGGCGACAGCCGCTTGCGCCCGATGCGTGTGGCGAGCAGCGAAAACGGCGCGACGTCGCCGCCGTCGAGCGCGACGATCTCTCCATCGAGGACGGTTCCGTCGGGCAGCGTGTCGCCGAGCGCCTGCACTTCGGGAAAGCGCTCGGTGATGAGCTCGTCGCCGCGCGACCAGACATAGGTAGCCGCGTCGCGGCGCACCAGCTGCGCACGAATGCCGTCCCACTTCCATTCGACGAGCCAGTCGTCGGGTGAGCCCAGCGTCGCGACGGGGTCGACGAGCGGTCGAGCCAGGAAGAACGGATACGGGCGCCCGCCGGCGCGTTCATGCTGACCGGGCGGCGCCAGCAGCGCGCGAAACTCGTCCCCGGTCGGCGTCCGGTCGGCACCGGTATAGCCGATCAGGCGCTGTGCGACGAGCTTCGAGTCGATCGATGCGAGCTCGGCCAGCGCGCGCGTGACGAGCGAGCGCGACACGCCGACGCGCAGGTTGCCCGAGCACAGCTTGCCGAACAGGAAGCGGCCCTGCCAGTCGAGCTGCTGCCAATCGTCGCGAAGCGATGCCGCCACCGTCTCGGACGCCAACCCGCGCAGCGGCAGTACGCGTTCACGCATCCACTGCGCAAGGCCCGCTTGCGTCGGTGCGACCAGCGGCGGCAGCACGTGCGCGACCGTTTCGGCGAAATCGCCCACCGCGAGATGGCATTCTTCGAAGAGCCACGGCGGGAGGCCGGCCGCGGCGGTGGCCGTCTCGCGCATCAGCTTTGACGGTACCGCCATCCGCGGCCGTCCTCCGGCGAGGAAATACGCGGCCCATGCAGCGTCGTCCGCGGGCACCGCATTGAAATAGCGCTTGAGCGCAGCGAGCTTCGCACGCGTCGACGTCGTTTCGTCGAGCTCGGCGTAGAGGCGGGCAAAGGCTTCCATGGCGTCAGCCGGCGGCAGCGTCGGCTGCCGGCAGCGATTCGGGCTCGCCTTCGGCAGCGAATTCGGTTGCGAAGCCTTCCGCATTCACGCCACACTCGGTCAGCCAGCGCACCATCACTGGAACCTGCCCGTGCGTCACGATGACGCGCCGGGCGCCGGTTGCCGCGATCGCGGCGTTGAGCCCGGGCCAGTCGGCATGGTCCGAAAGTGCGAATCCGCGATCGAGCGCGCGACGGCGCCGGGCGCCGCGCACCTGCATCCATCCTGACGCGAACGCGTCGCCGAACTCGCCGAAGCGGCGCAGCCACGGGGTGCCGGCGGCGGAAGGCGGCGCCAGGACGAGCGCACGGCGCAGCTCGTCGCCGTCCATGTCGCTTGCGTGGCGCACCTCGGGCAGCCCTACGCCCGCCGCTCGATACGCGCCGTTGAGCGACATCATCGCGCCGTGGCATGCGAGCGTACCGGTGGCGAGTGCGCCCGCGGCCTGCAGCTCCGCGGCGATCCGTTGCGCCTTCCCGAAGGCATAGCAGTAGAGGACGCTGGTACGCTGCTCGTCGGCGTTGCGCTGCCACCACGTCGCGATTTCATCGATCACCGCACGCGGCTCGCGCCAGCGGTAGATCGGCAATCCGAACGTCGACTCGGTGACGAACGCGTCGCAGCGGATGGCTTCGAACGGCGCGCACGTCGGATCGGCCTCGAGCTTGTAGTCGCCGGACACCACCCAGACTTCGCCGCGATGCTCGACGCGCACCTGGGCCGAGCCGAGCACGTGGCCGGCGGGATGAAGCGAGACGCCGACACCGTTGTGCGTGACGCGCTCGCCGTAGCGCAGCGTGTCGAGACGAATCCCCGGCAGGCGGACGGCGAGCACCGCGCGTGACGCATCGGCTGCGAGGTAGCTTCCGCTGCCGGCTCGCGCATGGTCGGCGTGCGCGTGCGTCAGCACCGCGCGTTCGACAGGACGCCACGGATCGATATGGAAGTCGCCGGCCGGGCAGTAGAGGCCGTGGGCGTCCAGCACGATGAGGTCCATTGTTTCGCGGCGGGTGGTCCTACATGAAATCGAGCGCGGCGCCGATACATTGCTGCGGGCGCAATTCCGATACTCCGCTGGTGCGGGTGCACACCCGGGTGCGCCCGCGTTGCCGACGAACGCCGATCATGCGAGAGCAATTGATGAATCGAACCACGCTCGACGTATTGCTTGTGGTGCTGCTGCTTGCCTGGGTGCTGTAGCAGCGCTCGCGGCGGGCAGCGTCAGCGCACAACGCTCAGCGTCGCGGCGACCGGATTGTGATCCGATGACGTGACCACGGTCGCGAATGACGTGACCGTCGCGAGATCGCGCGTGTAGATGTGATCGAGCTCGTGGCCGAAGAAAAGGCTGCGCCGGTCCGTCGTGAACCGCACTTCGGTGAGGTGCAGCCGCGCCGCCAGTGCGCGTACCGCGGCCAGGCGGGCGTCGGTCCACGTATTGAGATCGCCGGCGACGATCAGCGGACCGTCGTGGTGTTCGAGCGCATCGCCGATGGCATCGAACTGCGCGCGGAACGCGCCGAGCGACAGCGAGAAGTTGATCGCATGCACATTGACGACGGCAAGCGTTTCGCGGCGTCCCGCAATGGGGAACCACGAAATGACCGCCGACTTCGGAATGCGCAGCAGCGGCTCGACCACCCGTTGCGTGCAATTGGCCACCGGCGCGATCTTCGACGCGGTGAGGACGCCGATGTCGACGCCCGCTTCGAGAAACGAGCTCGCCATCACCCAGCGAAAGCCTTCGGCGTCGATCACGTCGCGAAGCGGCGGATCGAGCACCGATTCCTGCAGCAGCACGAGGTCGCTGCGCTCGCCGAAATCGTGCAGGTCGCGCTGCCAGCCGGGATCCGCCTGCTTGTGGATATTCCAGCTGGTCATGCGGATCGCATGCGGATCGAGCCCGCTGTTCGTTGCGCGGCGGTGCGCGGCGAGCATGCGTTCGATTTCCTGCGGACAGGACAGCGTCTGCACGCGCACCGAGCCGTCGTCGAGCAATAGCAGCGCACGCGGCTTCGCCGTGATCGATACGCAACCGGCCACGGCGAGCGCGAGCGCAGCGCCAAGCACGCGCGTCGCGGCGATGCGACCGGCGTGAAAACGGCGGCCGCGAAGCGTCCGGCCGCCGTTGGGGATCATGCGAGGCTCAATCGTTGCTGTGCATGATGCGCCCGAGGACGTAACCGATCGCCGCAGCGATGCCGATCGCAACCAACGGACGCGCGGTGACCGAGTCGGTCACCGCATCCATCAGCGCCGCGTTGCGCTCGCGCAATGCCGATGCCTTGTCGGATGCCCAGTCGAGGCCCGCCTTCGCCGATTCGGCCGCCGTGTCGACGCTGCGTCGCGCCGTATCTGCGACCTTGTCCATGCCGGACGACGCCGTTTGCGAGGCGCGATCGAGGTAATCCTGGGCGCGTTCGCTCGCGTCCTGCACGCGCGATTTGCCCGTTTCCAGCTTTGCAGTCGTTTCTGCCATGGTGTTCTCCGTAGGTCGCCGTCGCGGCCCAGTGATCATGCCGGCGTGCGGCGGTTGCCGGTATCGGACGCCGCCGCGATTTCACGTCGGCGAGCGGCCGACACTCATTTTCCTGCCGTGGTGCCTCCGACGTTCCCCGATGCGCCGCTCGTCCCGCCCGCGGCCGTGTCGTTGGTTCCGCTCGTGGCGCCCATGCCGTTGCCGGTGCCGGAGCTTCCCTCCGTCGACTTGTCGTTCTTCATCCGCGAGCGGCCGAGCGTGTTGTCCGTGCCGCTCATGCCGTTGCCGGATGCGCCGCCGTGATCCTTCAGGCATTGCCCGAGGTCGCGGCCCGTGAGGCTTGCGCATTCGGGCGGCATGTTCGCGTTTGCCGACGGGCCGCGCATTGGATTGTCGCTGCCGTTGCCCGGCGATGTTCCCGAAGTCGTGCCACCCGGGGCACCGGACGTCGTCGCACCGCGGGTTCCCGATGTCGTCGCGCCCGTGGTTCCGGATGTCGTGGCACCCGTCGTTCCCGATGTCGTGGCACCGATCGTTCCCGATGTCGTGGCACCGGTCGTTCCCGATGTCGTGGCACCGGTCGTTCCCGATGTCGTGGCACCGGTCGTTCCCGACGACGTTCCGGATGATGTCTGTGCGCTTGCCGACACCGCGAATGCGAGGGCCATCGCACTTGCCAGGGCGCAGCGTGTAAATGTGTTCATGTCGAACTCCTCGTGTCTCAGGTTGGCGACGCCCGATCCGATTGGACGGGCAATGCTTGCCGTTATTGCGTAGCAGCCCGCATGCCACGCGACGCGGCCGCTGCGCGTGCAGCAAATATCGCGACGAGCATTCGCACCGTGCGCACGCGACGGAAAATGTGCCCGCTTCGCGCGCAATATTTCCCATTCGCGTGAGACATCGCCCTTGTGTGCGCTTCGAACTTCGGCGACTCGCCGTATTCCAACGCGCATGGCAGACGAGATCGTTGTCGGCATGTACGATTCGCGCCGCGATGCCGACGAGGCGCGGCAGCGTCTGATCGCCGAAGGCGTGCGCGCCGATCGAATCAGCATCGAAGACGGCGCGGCCGCAGGCGATTCACCGATGCCGCTGCAGGATCGCTTCGCGATGCGCGAGGTCGGCGAGCCGCTGCCGGACGAGCGCGGTGTGTCGGGCTTCATTGCGCGCATGTTCAGCGGTGCATTGATGGACGACGCCAATATCGAGAAGTACACGGAGGCGCTGCGTAACGGCCGCTGCCTCGTTGCCGTGCGCGTCGAATCCGACGACAAGCGGAAAACCGCGGCGGCCATCCTCCAGCGCGGTGGCCCGCGCGTCTATTCGCTGCCCAATGCGCCGAGCGCATGGAACGAGGCCAGCGCGAACGATCCCGCGAGCATCGGCGGTGTCGACGACGACCCTGTGCGTCCCGAAGGACTGCTGAGCGACGCCGAAGGGTTGCCCGCACAGTCCGACGAGACCCGCCTTTCGCGCATTCGCCGCGGCGAGCGCGGCAATCGCTGACGCCGGCACTTTCAAGCCGCTCGCTGCGCGGGTATGCTGACAACAGGCGCCGGCGCGTCGCCGGCGTCATGCCTCGAGAGCACGATCGACATGCCTCTACGCTCATTGCGGTCCATCGTCGCCGGGCGTCCGCCGGTGGAAGCGCCGTCGATCACCACCGTCGTCGACGCGGCGCGCATCATGAAGCGCGCGAACATCGGCGCACTGCTCGTGGTGGATCACGCGCGGCTGATCGGCATCTTCACCGAGCGCGACGCGCTGTTCCGGCTGCTCGCCGAAGGCCGCGATCCGCATACGACACGCCTCGCCGACGTGATGACGCCCCGCCCGCAAACGATCCATCCCGACGAGCCGTTCCTGCGCGCGCTGCGCGTGATGCACGAGGGCAAGTTTCGCCACCTGCCGGTCGTCGAGTTCGATCGCCCGCTCGGCGTCGTATCCGTGCGTGACGCGCTCGACGAGGACCTTCACGAACTGCGCATCGACCTCGAGCAGCGCGAGACGATGAGCGAGTAGTGGCCGCAATCACCAGTCCATGAGGAGACGCGATGGCCGCACACACCTACAAGCTGATCGAGCTCGTCGGCACGTCACCGACCAGCACCGATGAGGCGATCCGCAACGCGATCGAGAAGGCCGCGGCCACCGTCAAGCACATCGACTGGTACCAGGTGATCGAATCGCGCGGCCATGTCGAGAACGGCCGCGTGTCGCATTACCAGGTGGCGCTCAAGGTCGGCTTCCGCATCGTCGACTGAGCGTCGTTCCGCGGATGCGCTGCTAAACCATCAGTTTTCGCAGCGTTTCGGGATTGGTGACGATCGCCTTGCGGCGCGCCGGCGGCGCATCGTAAAGGCCGGCGGGCGGATTGGTCTCGAGCCGGGTGCGCAATCCTTCGGCACAGCGCGCATCGAGGGCGACCGCCACGCGCGCGCCCTCGATTGCCCCGGCGCTGAAGCATGCGTCGCCGAGCTTCGCGTTGAGCGGACGCAGGATGTCGCGGACGATCGTTTCGCTGCCGCCGCGGGCGATTTCGACGTCGTAGATTCTTGGGTTGCCAGGCGGGCCGGCGCGCGCGTCGATGACGCCGGGCAGGCCCTGCAGCTCGCGGGCGAGCAGCGCCTGCGCGGTGTCGTCGGACAATCCCGCGACGACCAGCGCCACCTTGTGTCCGCGCACCGGCACGTGCGTCAGGAAGAAGTCGCGGCTGAACGCGTCAGCGACCCCGGCGCCGATGGCGCGCAGCGCCGCTTCCTCGCTGGCGTAGCTGCCCGGCGCCCTGGGCAGCGTCGTGTTGAAGTAGATTTCCTCGCCGCTCGCCTTGTCGGTGCATTTCACCGTCCATGACGCGAGCGCGTATTTCGTGATCACGAGTCCCGAGGCGGCGAGCCGCGTCGACAGCCGGCGCACGCTCGCTTCGCCGCTCACGACGAAATCGGCATCGGCAGCGCCGGTCGCGCCGGACGCTTCGCTCCACGTGCGAAAACCGAACGAGGCGATCCGCTCCTTGAGCACGTTTTCGGCCACAGGCGAGGGCGCCGCAGTGGCAGCGGGAGCGCCCTCGTCGCGTACGGCGATCCTCACCGCGATGCGCGGGTCGCCGCTGGCGCGGATCAATTGCACGCGATCCTCTCGCGTCATCCGGTCGAGCGCGCGGCGGATCGCGTCGACGTCGACGACGGCTTGCGTCGTCATCGACATGAACCCGTCCTTGCCGACCTGCGCGGCGCTCTGCTGCACGACGTCGCCGACGAACGTCTCGCTATGCGACAACACGCGTGACTGCAGCAGCTCGTAGTTGGTTGCGAACGACTCGCGATCGAGCATCAGCATCAGCGTCTTGGCCACGAGCTGGCTGCGCGCGTCGGCGCGAACGTCGGCCTGCAGCAGCGAAGGGTCGCTCGCGTAGCGCGCGTTGCCGGGATCGGCGAGGCCGACCGCGGTGACCAGAAGCTTGCCGGGTTGCAGCGCGACTTGCGTGCCGGGCGTGACTGGCGCGGGCGGCGCTGCGGCAACGAGCCCCGCGGTTGCCGGCGTCGCGACGGGCGCGGGTGATGTTGCGGCCACCAGCTCGGCCGTTGCCGGCGTAGCAACGGGCGCCGACGTTGCCGCCACAGGCGCGGGCGTTGCCGGCGTGGCGACTGGCGCCGCCGCCACGATCGCCTGCGCGGCCTTTGCATGGACGGGATCGGGGGCCGCGCGCGGAAACAGCCACCATGTCGCCGCCAGCGCCACGACGCCGATCACGGCAATCACCGCGACGATGCCGATCGCGGCACGCTGGCTCGTGCGCGGCGCACCGCCCACCGGCGCACCGATGCTTGCGGCGGCAGCCGGCGCAGCAGCCGCAGCGGCGGCAGCCGGTGCAGCGGCAGACGGCGTCTCTGCGCGCGGCGGCGTCGTTAGTGGCACGTTCGTCGTCGCGGCGGCCGGTGCGGCGGGAGCGGCGAGGTTCGGCATCGTCGCGTCCGGGTCGTGCCGAACAGGCGCGGTGACGCGGATCGCCATGCGAAGCGCCTGCGCGAAATCGCCGGCGCTCGCGTAGCGGTCGTCCGGCCGCTTGGCGAGCGCCTTGCGCATCACGGCATCGATGGCAGGCGGAAGTTGCACATTGAGCGTCGACGGCGGCAGCGGCTCTTCCTTCAGCACCTTCTGCATCGTGGTCGTCGTCGAGCCGGCGAACGGCCGCTCGCCGGTGAGGAATTGATAGAGGATGACGCCGGCAGCGAACAGATCGGTGCGCCCGTCGACAGGTAGCCCCATGATCTGCTCGGGCGACATGTAGTTCGGCGTGCCGACGACGGTGCCGACCTGCGTCAGGTTCGACGATTCGATGTGCGCGATGCCGAAGTCGGCCACCTTCACCGAGCCGTCGGCAAGCAGGAAGATGTTCGCCGGCTTGATGTCGCGATGAACCACGCCCTGGCGGTGCGAGTAGTCGAGCGCATCGAGGATCGACGTCATGATCCGCTCGATGTCCGCCATGCGGAAGCGCTCGTTGGCGGCGAAGCATTCCTTGAGCTCGCGGCCGTCGACGAACTCCATCGCGATGAACGCCGTGCCCGCGTCCTCGTCGAAATCGTAGATCGCGACGATGTTCGGATGATTGAGCCGGCCCGCCGCCTGCGCCTCGCGACGGAAGCGTGCAAGGAGATCGCCGCTGCGCTCGCCGTCGAGCTGGTCGGGGCGGATCGTCTTCAGCGCGACCTTGCGCTTGATCAGCGGATCGTAGCCTTCGTAGACGACGCCCATCGCGCCGCGCGCCAGCTCGCGGCGGATCTCGTACTTGCCAAGCTGGCTGATCATCGCACCCTCACGCCCGCGGCCTGGGACGGCTCGGCGCCGCTCATCGAACCCCCGGCGCTCACGCTATTTGTACTTGCTGTCGATTTCCCACACCGACTTCTGCACCAGGCGCTGCACCATCGTGTCGAGCGACACGCCGCCCTGCTGCGATTGCGAAACGCCGAGCACCGACGACGACTTGGCGCCGACTTCCATCTTCTCCTCGGTGTAGCCCTGCGCGAGCTGCTCGGTGGTTTCGGCGTTGATGATCTTGTAGCGCATGCCGATGATCCATACGCCGCTCGATTCGCCGGTGTGCACCGATCCGACGGCCGCCTGCCCGACGGCACCTGCGCGCGCACCGCCCCACGAGCCGCTGAACGCGCCGAGTGCGCCGGCGATGTTGCCGAGCGCGCGCCCGTCGAAGCCTTGCTGTGCCGCGGCGACCTGCTCGGTTTTCAGGATGTCGAACTTGACGACGTACTTGGTGCTCTTGAGCTTGCCCATGCCGAGAAACTTGCGCGCCTCCTGCGGGTCGCCGAGGTTGTAGGCGAGCTCGAATTCCTTCAGCAGCGGTCCGAGGTTCGCACGCTCGAGCACCTTGAAGTTGGCGGCGGAGAGCTCGAGCTCGCCGAAGTCGGCGATGTTGTTCGACGTGAACTTCTGCAGGAACGTCGCATTGCTGCTCTTGATCTCGCCCGGGATGACGATCACCGCCGGTCCCGGCCGGTTCCGGTTCACGTACTCGACCGGCTTGTACAGCGCCTGGTCGGCCGACTCGTTCGCGCGCTGCGATGTTTCGCTGCCGGCCGTGGGCGACGGATTGCCGAATGTCGGTTGCGCGGCGCCGGAGACGCTGGCGAGCGCAAGCGCTGCGCCGAGCAACGCGGGAACGACGTGGATCGAAAGGCGGCGGTTCATTGGATGCTCCTCTCCGGTTCGGATCGCGCTTTCGGCGCGGTGTCACGTTGCATAACGTCGCCGCGTCATTTTCGAGGGGCGGCGTTGCGGCAGTAGTCGCCGTAGAGCTTCGCGACGACCTCGTCCGCCTTTTCGTCGACCAGCGTCTGCGCCATGCGCCGGACGTCGGCGCCGGCATAGGAGCTTTCGGTGGCCTCGGTGTCGGCGATCACGCGGCCGTTGCTGCCGGTCAACGTGAACGCCATGTTCACGGCGACCTGATTCACCGCCATCATCGGATTGCGCGTGGCCTGCGACGAGATGAGGCCGCGCAGCACGAAGCTCGCGCCGAGGCGTCGCGACGCCGTGAGCGCGGCGTCGGGGTCGTTGCGGAAGTAGGCGTCGATCTCGGCCTGCGCGATCTGGCGGCGGATCTCGTCGGGCGTGTACGTGCGAAGGCCGAGGGCCTGCAGGCGCTTGTTGATGGCTTGATAGTGAGGCCCGTAGTTCTGCTGGTGCGCCTCGACGAACCCGTTCGACTGGCGCTCGCCGATGACGACCATGATCTTGCGGTTGAGGAGCTCGGCGCGGCAGGGAACCGAGAGGTCCTGCGCGATGCGCTCGTCGCGCGCTGCCGCTTCGCGTGCCGCGGTATCGTCGGGCTGTGAGAAACGGAAGCCTTGCGCCAGTGCCGTGCCGGCAGCGAGCGCAACCAGCAGCAGAAGCGTCGAGGAAGCGCAGGCACGTCTCATGGCGGATGAGCGCGAAACGGCGAGGAGGCAACGCCGAAGATTAGCCGAACGCCCCGCGGAAATCCATGGGAAAAGGCCGGTTCGCTGCCGGACGGCGGGCGCATCGTGCAACAGTGCGAAAATGTGTCATGGACAGCCTGTTTCATCCTGCCGTGGCCGCCTGGCTGGCGAAGTCGTTTGCGGCACCCACCGAGGCGCAGGCGCGCGCGTGGCCCGGAATCCAGGCCGGCCGCGACGTGCTCATCGCCGCGCCGACCGGATCCGGCAAGACGCTCGCCGCCTTTCTCGCGGCCATCGATGCGCTCGTCCGGCAAGGCGTGCAGCATCCGTTGCCCGACGAGACGTTCGTCGTGTATGTCTCGCCACTGAAGGCGTTGTCGAACGACATCCGCAGGAACCTCGAGGCGCCGCTCGCCGGCATCCGCGCCGAGCTCGCGTCGCTCGGCTCCCCCGACGTCGACATCCGCACGCTGGTGCGCACCGGCGACACGCCGCAGCCGGAGCGTGCGCGAATGCGCAAGCGCCCGCCGCACATCGTCGTCACGACACCCGAATCGCTTTACGTGCTGCTCGGCTCCGAGTCAGGCCGGGCGATGCTTGCGACGACACGCACCGTGATCGTCGACGAGATCCACGCGCTTGCGGCAAACAAGCGCGGCAGCCATCTCGCGCTGTCGCTCGCACGATTGCAGGCACTCACCGCGCACCGGGTCACGCGGATCGGACTGTCGGCCACGCAGCGGCCGATCGAGGAGGTGGCGCGGTTTTTGGTGGGGAGTGCGCCCGGCGCCGAAACCGTTCGAGCCGGAACGCAGGCTTCGACGTCCGGGACGAGCGACGCAAATGGAAGCGGCTCGGGGCCCTTGATCATCGACACCGGCCACGTCCGTCCGCGCGACCTGGCGCTCGAGGTGCCGTCGTCGCCGCTCGAAGCGGTGATGTCGAACGAAGTGTGGCTGCAGGTTTACGCGCGGCTTGCCGACCTGATCGCGCAGCATCGCACCACGCTCGTCTTCGTCAACACGCGCCGCATGTCCGAGCGCGTGACGCGTCACCTGTCCGAGCTCCTCGGCGCCGCCCACGTCATGGCGCACCACGGCAGCATGGCGAAGGAGCTGCGCCTCGCGGCGGAAGCGCGGCTCAAGGGCGGCGATCTGAAGGCGCTCGTTGCCACGGCGTCGCTCGAGCTCGGCATCGACATCGGCGACGTCGACCTCGTGTGCCAGATCGGCTCGCCGCGCTCGATCGCGACGTTCCTGCAGCGCGCCGGACGCGCAAGCCACACGGTGCACGGCGTGCCGAAGGCGCGCCTGTTTCCGCTGTCGCGCGACGAGCTCGTCGAATGCACGGCGCTGCTCGATGCGGTTCGCCGTGGCGAGCTCGATCGCCTCGCGATCCGCGCCAAGCCGCTCGACGTGCTCGCGCAGCAAATTGTCGCCGAGGTTGCGGCGCGCGACTGGCCCGAGCGCAGCCTCTACGAGATGCTCACGCGTGCCTATCCGTATGCCACGCTCGAATACGCCGAATACCTCGACGTCGTGCGCACGCTGGCCGACGGCTATACGACGCGCCAGGGCCCTCGCGGTGCGTGGCTGCACCGCGACGCGGTCAACGGCATGCTGCGGGCGCGCCGCGGCGCGCGGATGACGGCGCTCACGTCCGGCGGCGCGATTCCCGATACGGCCGATTACGACGTGATCCTCGAGCCCGCCGGACAGATGGTCGGCACGGTGAACGAGGACTTCGCCGTGGAGAGCCTCGCCGGTGACGTGTTCCAGCTCGGCAACACGTCCTATCGGATCCGCCGCATCGAAGCGGGCCGCGTGCGCGTCGAGGATGCGCAGGGGCAGGCGCCGAACATCCCGTTCTGGCTCGGCGAAGCGCCTGCGCGCAGCGACGAGCTTTCGCTCGCCGTGTCGCGTTTGCGAAGCGAGCTCTTCGCTTCCGGCAGGGCGGGCGCCGCGCCGGGCGAGGCCGCCCCCGGCATCGCGCCGCACGACGCATCCGGCATGCAAACGGCTGCTGCCAGCCAGCTCGTCGACTACCTCGCCGGCGCGCGCTCGATCCTCGGCACGCTGCCGACGCAGGACACGATCGTGCTCGAGCGCTTCTTCGACGAATCGGGCGGGATGCAGCTCGTGATCCACGCGCCGTTCGGCAGCCGCATCAACCGTGCGTGGGGATTGGCGCTGCGCAAGCGCTTCTGCGTCAAGTTCAACTTCGAGCTGCAGGCCGCGGCCACCGAGGATGCGATCGTGCTGTCGCTGTCGACGTCGCACAGCTTCGCCCTCGCGGACGTCGCGCGCTATCTGCATTCGAATACCGTGCGCGCCGTGCTGGTGCAGGCGATGCTCGCGGCGCCGATGTTCACCGCGCGCTGGCGCTGGATCGCGAACACGTCGCTCGCGCTGCCCCGCTTTCGCGGTGGAAAGAAGGTGCCGGCGCCGTTGCAGCGGATGCGTGCCGACGACCTGATGGCAGCGGTGTTTCCCGACCAGATCGCCTGCGCGGACAACATCGTCGGCGAGCGCGAGATCCCCGACCATCCGCTCGTTCGCCAGGTGGTTCACGACTGCCTGCACGAAGCGATGGACATCGACGGGCTCGAGCGGCTCCTGCGCCGCATCGAGCGCGGTGAGGTCGAGATCGTCGCGCGCGACCTGCCTGCGCCGTCGCCCCTTGCGATGGAGATTCTCAACGCGCGGCCGTACGCGTATCTCGACGACGCGCCGCTCGAGGAGCGCCGCACGCAAGCCGTAATGGCGCGCCGCTGGGCTGACGACGACGCGTCGGGCAAGCTCGGCGAGCTCGACGCCGCGGCCATCGAACGTGTACGGGTCGAAGCGTGGCCGGAGGCGACACGTCCCGACGAGATGCACGCCGCGCTGCTCGCGCTGGGCTTCGTCACCGATGCGGAAGCGCGCGCGCACGACGAGTGGCGCGAGTTTCTGGAAGCGCTCGCGCTCGACCGGCGTGCGGCGGCGATCGAACTCGCCGGCGAGCACCGCGTCTTCGTCGCGGCCGAGCGGCTGCCGCAGTTCGACGCGCTCTATCCGCTCGCCGCGCACACGCCATCGATCGCCGCGCCGGCCGAATACGCGGCGCGCACCTGGCCGCGGGACGAAGCACTGGCCGAGCTCGTGCGCAGTCGCCTGCAGGCGCTCGGTCCGGTCACGGCAGGCGCGATCGCCGATTCGTTCGCGTTGCCGGTGAGCGAGATCGAAGCCGCACTCACGCGTCTGGCGGGCGAGGGCGTCGCCATGCAGGGTAGCTATACGCCGGGCACTGCGCGCGCCGAGTGGTGCGACCGCACGCTCCTCGCGCGGATTCATCGCTACACGATCAAGCGGCTGCGCCAGGAGATCGAGCCGGTGTCGACGCAGGATTTCGTCCGCTTCCTGTTCCGCTGGCAGCACGTCGCGCCCGACGACGTGCGTCAGGGACCCGATGCGCTCGACGCCATCATCGGGCAATTGCAGGGGTTCGAGGCCCCGGCCGCTGCGTGGGAATCGGAAATCCTTCCCGCGCGCTTGTCCGACTACGAGTTCACCTGGCTCGACGACCTGTGCCTGTCGGGCCGCGCGGTCTGGGCGCGATTGACACCGTCTTCCGGCGGCGCGACGAGCGTGATCCGCACGACGCCGGTCACGCTGCTGCCGAGGCGCAGCGCGGCCACGTGGATCGCCGCCGCGCCCAAAGGCGACGAGCATGCGGCGGCCGCGGGCCCGCGCGCGCAGGCGGTGGAGGCATTCCTGCGCGCGCACGGCGCGTCGTTCTACGACGAGATCGTCGAGGGCGTGCATCTGTTGCGCACGCAGGTCGAAGACGCACTGGCCGAACTGGTGGCGCTCGGCAGGGTGACTTCCGACAGCTTTGCCGGCCTCCGTGCGCTGTTGACGCCGTCGTCGAAACGCAAGCGCCTTGGCGGCGGCAAGCGCCATCGGCGCACGGCGCTCTTCGGCATCGAGGATGCGGGGCGCTGGTCGCTCGCACGGCGCGCGCCCCCGCCGTCGCCTGCTGCCACTGTGCAGGGATGGACACGAAGCGAGCCTGCGCAGGCGATCGTCGAGCACGTTGCCCACGCGCTGCTGCGCCGCTACGGCGTCGTGTCGTGGCGCATCCTCGAGCGGGAAGCGGCGTGGCTGCCGCCATGGCGCGAATTGTCGCGCGTGCTGCGCCGGCTCGAGGCACGCGGCGACATCCGCGGCGGCCGGTTCGTTGCAAGCATCACCGGCGAGCAATTCGCGCTGCCCGAGGCGCTGGCGCTGTTGCGCGAAACACGCCGCGCGCCCGCGACCGCGCATTTCGTGTCGATCAGCGCGTCCGATCCGCTGAACGTCGTCGGCACGCTGCTGCCGGGCACCAGGATCCCCGCCATCACCGGCAACCGCGTCCTGTATCGCGACGGCGTGGCGGTGGCGGCGCTCATCGCAGGCGAAGTGCGCACGCTCGTCCCGCTCGAGCAGGCCGACATGCGGGCGGCGGAGCATGCGTTGATCCGCCACGCGGCCGGCGTGGCCCCTCTCGCTTACCAGCGCTGAGCGACGCGCACGACATTCGCGCGCGTGCACCGCGCCGGTGCGCGAATATTCGCGCAAATGCGGTCCCCGGGAACGCTTGTTTCGGCGACACTGTCATAGCCTCCTTCGAAAGCGGACTACCCCTCGCGGCGCCTCGTGATCTCCCCGGCGCGGCCTGTGCCCGCGACGACAGGCAACGACGCGATGGAACGCCAGACAGAACTCGATTGGTTGCGCGGCTTGATGCTCGTGCTGATGACGATGACGCATCTGCCGACGTGGTTCAGCGCGCACGCGGGGCAGCCGTTCGGTTTCGTGTCGGCCGCCGAGGGCTTCGTGTTCCTGTCCGCGTTCCTCGTCGGCTCGGTCTACGCGCACAAGGCGCGCACCCGCGGCTACGCGGTGATGCGGCGCGCGCTATGGAGTCGCGCGCTGAAGGTCTACCTGGCGCACATCGGCCTGCTGCTGTTCCTGCTGTGCGTGCTGGTGCCGATCGCGGTGTCGCGCAACGCGCATGCGATCACCGGCCTTGCGTCGTATTATCTCGAGCGGCCGCATCTTGCGCTCGTCAGCGGACTCGTCCTCGCATACAACCCGCCGCTGCTCGACATCCTGCCGATGTACGTGCTGTTCCTGGCGCTGTCGCCGCTGGTGCTCGGCGTCGCGATGCAGCGCGGATGGACGCTGCTGCTGGTGCTGAGCGCCGTGCTGTGGCTGTTCGCGCAATATGACGGTGGCCTTCACGTCTACAAGTCGCTGGCCGCGCTCGTCGGCTGGCCCGTTCCCTACGGCGCCACCGGGGCGTTTTCGTTCATGGCCTGGCAGTTCCTGTGGCTCGTCGGGCTGCGGCTCGGTTCGATGAGCGGGGTGAGCGACCCGTCGCGGACGCCGATCGATCGGCGCTGGTCGGGAGTCGGCATGCTGGCCGCGATGAGCGTCGCGGCCATGTTCTTCACGTGGCGCCACGTCGTGGGTCAGGCGCCGTTCGGCTCCGACGCCGCGCTCAACGTGCTGTTCGACAAGTGGCACCTCGGTCCGCTGCGGCTTTTGAACTTCGCGGTGCTCGCGCTGATCGTCGTGCATGCGCGACCGCTCCTCGTCGGCTGGGCCGCGCACTCGTCGATCGCGACGCTCGGCCGCGCTTCGCTGGCGGTGTTCAGCGCCCATCTGCTGATCTGCCTTGCGCTGCTGACGATCGTCGGGGATGCGGTGCGTCCGCACCTCAGCGTGTTCGAAACGCTGCTGCTCCTCGGCACGCTTGCCGCGCTTTACGGCGTTGCGCAAGCCACACTGGCGGCTCCGCGCGTCGTTCGCGCGGGCAGTCGCGCGCTCGCGGCCCGCGTCAATGCACGTGGGGTGCGATGACGCGCTTCCACAGCGCGTAGCCGTTGGCGTTGAGGTGCAGCGAGTCAGCCCGGAACAGTTCGGGCCGCGGTCGGCCCGACGCATCGAGCATCGGCGTGAACACGTCGATGTAATCGACCTTCCCCTCGCGCTCGGCGTAATCGCGGATCAGCGCGTTCGTGGCGCGGATGTATGGCAGCAGCGCGAGTCGCGCGGGGCTCGGCTTGATCGAAATATAAAAGATTTCGGTGTCGGGCAGCGCCTGGTGCACGCCATCGGCGAATGCGGCGAACCGTTGCAGCACTTCGCCCGGTGCGCTGCCCGCGGCGAGGTCGTTGTCGCCGGCATACACGAGGACGGTGCGGGGCCGGTAACGCAGCACGAGCCGGCTCAGGTGCTTCACGCAGTCGGACAGCTGCGAGCCGCCGAAGCCGCGCTTGATGACCACCGGCAGGTCGTTGAACTGCGATTCAAGGTCGCTCCACAGGCGAATCGACGAGCTGCCGACAAACAGCACGCCGCCGGGCGGATGCGGATGCGCCTCGTCATCGGCGGCGAATGCGGCGAACGCGGCGTCCCACCGGGATCCGGGGGCGGGCGCATCGGGCATCGCCGCCGCGCAGGCGGTCCCCCCGATGAACGCGAAGACCGCCCATGCCGCCGCGAGGAGGACACCGCGCTTCATGTCGGTCGCAAAGGGCCGCCCCGGAACGACGGGCCCGCCCCGGGGGAGTGGCGACTGCAGCGAGCGTGGGGCCGACGTTTTATCGTGGCGCATGAGGTTCCGAAGTTGTCTCCGCCGGATCGGCGCGCCCAAAGTGTCCCCTTCGGCGCCCCGGCGGCCGCCCGTTAAACGGCTACCTGCTGCCGCGCGATGACACGATTTTCAGGCAGGCGGCGACCGATTCGCCACCGCCGCGCGCGCCGCGTCCCTCCGGGCGAGGCTTTCGGCCGGCCAATAGCGCTTGCTGTCGTAGTACTCGGGCATCGCCGGTGTGCCGGCCGGCAGGATGACCCAAGGTTGTTTGGACATCGTGAAGATGTGGATGTCCGGTGGCAGGCGATCGGGATCGTCCAGCGTGCCCACCCGGACGAACTTGAACAGGTCGCCAGCACCGGCGTAATGGCTCCACAGCGCGACCTGGCAATCGGGACAGCGGATGATCCTCTGGCCCCGGCCGCTGTTCGACGGCGTATCGACCGTCACCGGATCGCCTTGCAGCACGACGACCCGGTCGGATTCGATCAGCGCGTTGAGCACGAAGGCGCTGCCGGTTTCGCGCTGGCACCAGCGGCAGTGGCAGCAATGGACGAACAGGGGCTTGGTGGCCATCCGGTAGCGCACCTTGCGGCACGTGCATCCGCCGTCGATCGGATAGGCGTCGCTCATGATGACGGGCCCTTGAGCTCGACCACGTTGCCTTCCGGGTCGGTCACGTAGATCGACGGACCTTCGCCTTCCGCACCGTAGCGCGCTACCGCCTCGCCGGCAGCGATTCCCGCCGCTTCCAGCTGGCGCCGGACCGCCGGTTCGTCGAACGGATCGAGGCGGAGGCAGAAGTGATCGAGATTGCGCCCTTCGCGTCCCGCGGCTGCACCACCTGCGCGCCCGAGCTTGCCGTCGACCGGAACGAGATCGATCATCGCGCGTCCGGCACGCAATTGCACGAGGCCGAGCTCGTCACGGCGGCGCTCGATGCTGCAACCGAGCACGTCGCAATAGAACGCGAGCATCGCATCGACGTCGACGACCCGCAGTACCAGGTGGTCGATATCGCGAATACGGATCATTCGTGGCGTCTCCTGCGGCGCGCGATCAGGCGCTTTCGTAGACCGACACTTCGATCAGGTTCGCATCGGGATCGCGGAAGTAGACCGATCGGATGGGTCCCGTGGCGCCGGTCTTCGCGACGGGTCCTTCGATGATCGGCACCGCGCACGCCGCAAGCCGCGCGATCACTTCGTCGAGCGTGCCCGTGGCGATCAGGCACAGATCGAGCGAGCCAGGGGCCGGATGCGCCGCCTTCGGCTCGAATTCGCGTCCCGCAAGATGCAGGTTGATCTTCTGGCGGCCGAACGCGAGCGCCGTGCGGCCGGCGGCAAAGGTCACGACGTGCATGCCGAGGACGCGCGAGTAGAAGTCGCAGGTCGCGCCGATGTCGCGGACCGTCATCACCACATGGTCGATGCGATCGATGTTCACGGCGTTCATGCGCGCGTCGCCGCGTGTCGGTGCCGCTCGGGCGCCGCAGGCGTGAGCCGTCGCGATTCGCCGTCCAACGCGCGCCACGCGGCGGCCTTCGCGTGGAGCAGCGCCGTATCGAAGACCGGCACGCAAACATCGTCGGCGCCGATGAGCATGGCAATCTCGGTGCATCCGAGCACGATGCCCGCTGCGCCGCGCGCGACCAGGCGCTCGATGATCGAGCGATAGCGCGCCCGCGAGGCCTCGCGCACCTCGCCGCGGCAAAGCTCGTCGTAGATGACGCGATGGACGCATTCGCGGTCGTCGTCGTCGTCGGGAACGATGGCCGTGATCCCATGCGTCGCAAGCCGATCGCAATAAAAGCTTTGCTCCATCGTGTACCGGGTCCCGAGCAGTCCGATGCGCGACAGGCCCGCGTCCGCGATCGCGGACGCTGTCGGATCGGCGATGTGCAACAGCGGGATGGTCACGGCCCGCACGATTGCCGGCGCCACCTGGTGCATGGTGTTCGTGCAGAGAACGAGGAAGTCAGCGCCGCCGGCTTCGACGGAACGCGCCGCCTCGGCGAGGACGTCGCCGGCCTGCACCCAGTCTCCCTCGTGCTGCAGCCGCTCGATGTCGTGAAAGTCGACACTGTTGAGGACGATCCGGGCCGAATGCAGCCCGCCGAGCGCATCACGCACGGTTTCGTTGATCGTGCGGTAGTAGGGAAGCGTCGATTCCCAGCTCATGCCGCCAAGCAGGCCGATCGTTTGCATGCTCGTCCCGGGTGAACGTCCGGGAATTGTCGCACGGGCGCGGATCGTGGAAGGAGACGCCACCGCGCGCATCGGCCGGCCGATGCGACGAACGGCTGCGCTCACGCCTGTCCCATGGGCGAGGTTCGAGCGCCGGGCGCGCTTACGGTGGGATGGGCTGCCTGCAGCGCATCGAGCGTCTGCAATGCCGTCTCGACCCGAGCGGGCACCACGCGACGCTCGCGCCACACCCACGGCAACCCGCGCAGCGCGTCAGCCGCATTGCGCATCGCGACGCGATTGCGCCGGCTTTCCGCCCACCAGCGGCGCGTTGCGAGCCACGCGGCACCGGCCGGCCGGCGCAGCCAGGCGATCCACAGCGCGTTTCTCGCGGTGATGCGCGAGCGTGCCGCCGAATCGCGCGCGCTCGACGGAAAATGGCAGACGACGGCGTCGGGGACGTACGCCATGTGCCAGCCGGCCGTCATCAGGTCGATCGCGAGCAGCGCTTCCTCGCAACCGAGAAACAGCCGCGGGTGATAGCCGCCGGCCTCGAGGAACGCGGTGCGGCGCACCATGCATGCGCCGGCAAGCAGGCCCAGCAATTCGCTGCCGCGCACGCCGAGCGTGTTGGGAAACGGGCTCGCGGCCATCACCGCGTTGGTGGGATCTTCGCGCTGCCGTTCGCCGACCAGTACGCGGGCCGTCACCGCGGCCAGCATCGGATGCGCATCGAGCGCCGCGGCAGCGACCGCGATCGATCCAGGCAGCCACCACGTGTCGTCGTCACAGAATGCGACGTAAGGCGTCGTGCACGCTCGCACGCCGGCGTTGCGGCCCGCCGCACCGGCGTTGCGCGACAGGCGAACGACGCGCACGCGAGGACCGAGGCGGGCGAGTGCGTCCGACGTGCCATCCGTCGACGCATTGTCGACGACGACGATCGGCACGCTGGCATCGATGTCGGCGAGCCGCGACAGCGTGCGGAGCAGCTCGGCGCAACGGTTGAACGTCAGGACGACGAGACTGACTTTGTCGCCGATCATCGCAAACCCGGGGACCGGGACAGCGCCCAGTGTCGTTCGGGCGCGAACATGTCGTCGTGCGCGTTGCGTGTGCGAAGGGCCCGCAGTTGCGACCGGTAGCAAGCGACCGCGCGGCGCTTGCGTGCTGCCGCGTCGCCGGCCATTGCGGGCGATCGGCGCTCGAGAACGAAGCCACGGTCGACCAGCGCACGCGTTCGCTCGTCCACCGCACCCGGGATGCAGCGGTAGATCGCGTCTTCGTAGACGTGCCACGCACGTGTGGCGAAGCGATCGAACAGCGCGAGCGACGCTTCGCTCGAACGGCGATGATCGGCGTGAAACAGCCCGAGGGGAACGTGGATAGCCTGCGGCGCTTCGTGCTCGACGATACCGGCCAACGCGTCGGCGATGACTGCTGTGGAGCGCGGCTCACCATACTGGTCGTCAAGGAAGTCGAGCTGGATGGCGCCGGCACCGAGCGCATCGAGTGCCGCGCGATCCTCGTCGCGCCGAAGCGCGACGACGTCGTCGCCGTCGTCGAACCCGCATTCGCGATCCCACGCCGTCAACGGCGCGCCGGCGGGTGGGAAGCCGGCGAAGATCGTCACGACGAGCGGACTTGCGGCCGATGCGATCCATTCCGCGCAGGCGAACACGGCATCATCGAGATGCGGTGACACGAACAAGCGCCGCGAAGCGTCATGCATCGGCGGTGTCAACGTCGCTGCCGCCCGGCCGCATGCCGCACCGCCGCGGGCGCCACGGCGACGTCGAGCGGCACGAGTTCCGCCTCGATGCGGCCATCGGCGATCGTCAGCCTTCCGACTGAAATCGGCAGCCGGAATCGGCGTGGCCCGGCGCTGCCCGGATTGATGTACAGCACGCCGTCGCGACGCCCGCTTTGCGGCTTGTGCGAATGGCCCGACACGATGACGTCGATGCCAGCCGCGAGCGGCTCGATCGCAAGCTCCGCGAGGTCGTGGATCACGAAGATCGACTTGCCGCCGGCGTCGAGACGCCGCGTCTGCGGCAACGCGGACGCGGGCGGGCCGACGTCGTTGTTCCCGCGCACCGCGCACACCGGCGCAATCGCCGAGAGTCGCTCGAGGATCGAGCCGTCGCCGATGTCGCCGGCATGCACGATCATGTCGCTGCCGCGCAACGCCGCGACCGCTTCGGGACGCAGCAACCCGTGGGTGTCGGAGATGAGTCCGATGCGGACGGCGGGTGGGCGCGCAACATGCATCGACGTCACGGCATGCGTGCGGCCCGAGGCGCAAGCATGTTCGCGTCGCGGACGATCGTCCACGCGCCGCGGCGCTTGCGCAGGATCGACAGCGCCGGTCCGGCGAGATGCGTCACCGCGCCGCCACCCATCGGCGTCACCTTCACCGAGAGCTCGCTCCAGCAGTAGGCGAGATCGCCGGAAACGACGATTTCGCGCACCTCGCCGCGTGAATCGATCCGGGAGTGCGTGAGCAGCGTGCGCAGCCCCTCCTCGAACGCCCGGCGGCCATGCATCGGCGCGCGCCCTGCGCCGAGAAACACGACGTCCTCCGCCATCAGCGGCAGGACGCGCGCGACATCGCCTGCGGCCGTCGCTTCGTGCCACGTGCGAAGCAGCGTGCGGATGGCCTCTTCGTCGTCTTCCATCGGATCAGTGCCTCCGTATCGATCGCAGCAAAGTGAGATAGATCGTCGCGTTCACGGTGACGACGAGCATCGCAAGCAGATACTGCCCGGGGCGCGTGAGGCCCGCCGGGTAGATCACGCCGAGCAGGTAGTGCTCGACGAAGCTGCCGCCATACCCCGACAGGCCGGCTGCGCTGCGAAAGTGATTTTCGACGAACGTCAGTGGGCAGATGACGCCGGTCGCTTCGACGAACACGGCCCAGGCAACGGCCGCGATGTGGGGCAGCATCAGCGCGCGCCGGCGCACGACGAGGAACCCTCCGAGCACCACGAACAGGATGAAGCATAGATGCAGCAGCAGCACCGCATCGGCGGCGAATCGTGCGAGCATCGCCGGTGCAGCCGGGACATTCATGCGGCGGGGCGCCACGTCGGCGGCTGAAAATGCGCATGTTGCGCTGCTGTCCAGCCCGCATCGAGAACCATCGCCACGTGCGGCTTGCACCGGAGGCGGCTCGCTTCTTCTGCACTGAAGTAGCGCACCTCGAGCGTCTCTTCGCCGTCGGGACGCGGCGTGCCGCGCAGCGGCGTCGCGGCGAACACGCTCGAGACCCAGGCGATCCTGTCGCCATTCGCATAGGTGCTCGTGCACAGCTGCCCACCGAAGACGCCGATCAGGCGCGTGAGCTCGACGTGCAGTCCCGTTTCCTCCCACATTTCGCGCACGGCGGCATCGGCCGGCAGCTCGTACGGCTCGATCATGCCGCCCGGTGTCGTCCAGTCGTTGCCTTCGGCGTGACGCACGAGCAGCACGCGATCGGCGTCGTCGAACGTGAGCACGCTCACCGTCGGTACTTCGAGAACCGTCGTGCCGATCTTCGCGCGCAGGCGACGTATGTAATCGGACATCGGCATGCGTTGCCTCGTTATTGCGCGTTGTGCGTTCGTCAGCCGAGCGTGAGCGCCGCCGCATCGTGTGCCGCAGCGCTGATCAAGCCGCGCATGCGCGCAAACAGCAGTCGCAACTCGGTGCGGTGCCGCTCGCGGAAGCTCACGCTCGCTTCGGCGAGCTCGAGCTCGTTGGCGACGGTCATTTCACAGAATGCGCGGAGCGCAGCCTCGGTGATCGGGTATTCGCAACCGGTGAACCGGTCGACGAAGATCCATTGTGCCGGCGTGCCGATTCTCGGATGGAAGCGCTCGCGGTCGCACGCGCCGTACAGATACGCCAGCGCTTCGGCCTCTTTCCCTATGACCTCCGCGACGCCGCTTCGTGCGTCGAGCCCGGCCAGGCGACCACGGATGCCACCGGTTCCGTACACGGCGTGATAGAGGCCCGCCAGGCATACCGGCTCGGGATTGCCCCAGCGCCGGAGCAAAAGCATCGTCGCGTGCAGGTGACGCTCGAGCGTCCCGTTGACGTGCGCGAACCGGTCGGCCCCGAGCTTTTGCAGTTGCATGGCAAGGCGCTCGTCGACCGTCGGGAGGAGTGGGCTGCGCCGAGCGGTGTTGTCGCGCTCGGCATGCGGCCCCGGCGCGGCGGTTTCAGCAGGATTCGGCATGTCGTTCAGGCGTCGCCACCGGTCAGGGCGTGGTTCCCAGCAATGCGCCGACCGCGGCCGTCACCGCCATCGCGAGAGCCCCCCAGAACGTCACCCTTGCCGCGCCGATGCCGATGCGGGCGCCGCCGGTGCGCGCCGCCACGCCACCGAGAACCGCGAGAAACACGAGCGACGTGGCGCACACCACGGGGATGAGATGCGCCTCGGGTGCGACTGCCGTGACGATGAGCGGCAGCGCAGCGCCAACGGCGAAGCTCGCCGCCGACGCGAGCGCGGCCTGGATCGGGCGCGGCCGGATCGTGTCGGAAATGCCGAGCTCGTCACGCGCGTGCGCACCCAGCGCATCGTGCGCCATAAGCTGATCGGCGACCTGTCTTGCGAGTGCCTGGTCGAGACCGCGACGCACGTAGATCGCGGTCAATTCGTTGCGCTCGCCTTGCAGGTCGGACGTGAGCTCCTTCCGCTCGCGCTCGAGATCGGCGTGCTCGGTGTCCGCCTGCGAGTGCACCGAGACGTACTCTCCGGCGGCCATCGACATGGCACCGGCGACGAGCCCCGCCACGGCGGCGACGATGATGTCGGCGTGCGTGGCATGCGCGGCCGCGACGCCGGCCACGAGGCTCGCGGTCGACACGATGCCATCGTTCGCACCCAGCACGGCGGCGCGTAGCCAGCCGATGCGATTGGTGCGATGACGTTCATGATGCCGCCGCGCGCTGCGCATCATGCGGTATGCACTCGACACAAATTGCCCTCGGGCCTTCGGCTAGCGCGCATGCGGCGGGATCGACTTGATGGGCGCCGCGAAGCGCGCGTGCGCTGCCCGTTCCACCGGCTGGTGGCGAACCCGAAGGCTGGCGGGATGCTGGCCGAGAAAGTTGTCGCCGCGCCAGTTGCGTGCAGGCCGGACCGGTCTCGATGCGAATCCGCCACCGCAGTTCGGGCACACGTTCTCCAGCACCGATTCGACACATGCTGCGCAGAACGTGCACTCGAAGCTGCAGATGCGCGCGTCGGTGGCGTCGGGCGGCAGTGCCTTGTTGCAGTTCTCGCAGGTGGGTCTCAGTTCGAGCATCGCATCGTCTTGCCGGTTCCGATTCCCGGATTGTAGAGGGCGGCGGCGATCTGCGTTGTTGCGCCGCATCGGCACGGGCGAGCGCGGCGCGTCTAGGCGGCGGCCTTGCGGATGACGCGGCACGGGTTGCCGGCGGCAAACGCGTCGTCCGGAATGTCGCGCGTGACAACGCTTCCGGCGCCGATCACCGCACGCGCGCCGATGTTCACGCCGGCAAGGATCAAGGCGCCGCCGCCGACCCACACGTCGGCGCCGATGGTCACCGGCTTTCCGAATTCCCGTTGCCGCCGCGCCATTGCCTGGAGCGGATGCAGCGGCGTGAGGATCTGTACACCCGGGCCGAACAGCGTGTAGTCGCCGATGCGCACATCGCACACGTCGAGCACGACGCAATTGAAGTTGAAAAAGACGTGCGTGCCAAGGTGGATGTTCGAACCATAATCACAGTAAAACGGCGGCTGCATTCCTACGCTGTCGCCGCCGGCGGCGAACAGCGCACACAGCAGACGCCGTCGCTCCTCCGCGGCTGATTGGGGCGTGAGGTTGAGTAAACGACACAGCTCGCGTGCCCGCTCGCGCGCCGCCGTGAGCTCGGGATCGAGCGGATCGTACAGTTGACCCGCCAGCATCCGTTCGCGTTCGCTCGTCATGATTCTCTGCGGGCGACCATCGGCTGCGTCCGCGCTACATCGAGGTCGCGCTGGAACACCTCGCGCGGCGCGTGACGTCGGGCCACGGCGAAGTCGAACGGCGAGCTCGAGCGATGTCGAAGAATCAACCCGATTTGCGCAGAACGACATGCGCGACCGCGCGCGTTCCCGCCACGTGCTCGGCACATCGATATCCCAGCGCACGCAGGTCGATCCCGTTCAGAAGGTGCTCACCCGTCCCGAGCAGCACCGGCGCGATGACGAGGTGCAGTTCGTCGATCAGGCGCGCCTGCAGGTACTGCCGAATCGTGGAGACGCCGCCGCCCACGCGAATGTCGCGCGCGCCTGCCGCGTCGCGCGCCTGCTGCAGCGCCGCCTCGATGCCCCCGGTGACGAAATGGAACACCGTACCGCCCTTCATGCTCACCGGCGCACGCGGGTAATGCGTCAGCACGAACACGGGCGTGTGATAGGGCGGCTCGTCGCCCCACCAGCCCTTCCAGTGCTCGTCGGGCCATGGCCCGCGCACCGGACCGAACATGTTGCGGCCGAGAATCCAGGCGCCGATTCCATCGAGGCCGCGCGCGGCCATGTCGTCGTCCGTCCCGGTTTCGCCCCCTTCATTTCCGTGCATGCGCTGCCAGGTGCGCGTGCGAAAGAACCAATCGAACATCTCCGGACCGCCGACGCCAAGCGGGTGCTCCAAATCCTGTCTCGGTCCCGCACCATAGCCATCGATCGAAACCGAGAACGTGCTCACGCGAAGCTTCGACACGATGTTTCCTCCTGCGCTTGATCGCGGGATGCAGGCGGGCGCGAGCCTACGGACCGGTTTGCGCCTCGACGAGCCTGGCAAGCAGTGCGAGCGACTGTTGCCATCCGAGGTAGCACGACTCGACGGGAATCGCCTCGGGAATGCCTTCCTGCACGACCGTCATATCGGTTCCACACGACACTGCGCGCAGTGATACCGTCGTTTGCATGACACCGGGGAGCGCAGGATCGTCGAACCCGGCGGTGTAGCGAATGCGCTCGTACGGCATGAGCTCGACGTATTTGCCGCCGAACGAGTGACTTTGCCGCGTCGTGAAGTTCGTGAAGGACATCCGGTAGCTGCCGTCGACTCGCGCGTCCATCTGGTGCACCCTCCCGGTGAAGCCGTTCGGTGGCAACCACTTGGACATCGCGTCCGCATCGAGAAACGCGCGGTAGATCGTTTCTGCGTTCGCCTGCAGGACGCGATGGAGCCGGACGGTGTTGGCGCTCATGGATTTCCTCGGATATCGGGCGCCGCTCAGGAGCGGTCGCGCTTGCGCCACCGCTCGCCCGGTGGCTCGCCTTTCGCCCAGCATACCGCGGTCAGCAGCAGGCTCAGGAATGCGAGATATGCGACGAATACGGCCGGCCGGCGCGCAGGGGCAATGACGAAGGCGCCCAAGCCGATGAAAGCCACGTAAATCGCAATCACCACCCATCCCTGCCACGTGACGGGAAAGCTCCATCCCCAGCCGTAGCGCTTCGCGGGAAACCAGTATCTGGGTTGCTCGGACACAATGCGATCCTCCGCCGTGGCAACGCCTAGCATAGCGCCGCAGGAGGAGAAAAGGTCGCGACGTCGCATGGTCGAGCAGCCTCCGGCCCTACCGGCTCGTAGTGTTCAACGGTGGGAAGCGGCTCGTAGAAATGATGCAGCAGGCGCTTCCATTCCTGATACTCGGGAGCACCGCGGAAGCCAACGGTGTGCGCTTCCAGCGATTCCCAGCGTACGAGGAGAATGTAGCGATTCGGAATCTCGATGCAGCGTTGCAGCTGATGCGAGATGTAGCCGGGCCTCGCGGCAATGATGGACGAGGCGTGCTCGAACGCCGCCTCATACGCTGCTTCGCTTCCCACGCGCACATTCAGCACCGCGACCTCGAGAATCATCGACAACTCCAGTTAGGTGCAAGCATATCGGCGGTGCCGCGGCGGAGCGGCGCGTCCGCATCGGATCGCACCTGCGTGGATCCGAATCCGCACGCGGTGGCGCTTACGTAGCCGGCACGTGCCGAAAGACGCGCTGAACGATCTTTTTGTCTTCCTCGTCGGCGATCGCCGCGACGGCGTCAACCGCCTTCGCATAGGATCGCGCGTGTTCGTCGTCGGCTCCTGCCGCCCACGCGGCATGAGCATGCACGACATGGGTAAAGGCGAGTTCCCAGTCGGGCGTGCCAGGCGCCGCGAGGAAATAGGAGCGCATTTCTTCGGCGAACGCGAGGGCGGTGGCTCCGAGGCCAGCCCGGGCATGCGCTTCAGCGAGCAGCATCAGCGCGCGCATATGGTTGAGCTCGTTGCCGATGTGCTGCCAATGCCAGGCGGCGGCGTGGGCGGCGTCGAGCAATTTCTGACAATCGACCTCCGCCGCGGGGAGTTCCGCAAGTGCCCAGGCGGCGTTGTTTGCCGAGGCGCCGAAAAAGCGATGCCAGCTTCCGGGATTAGCGTCGGAGGGCGGTTTCATGGGAACGGTAGCGGCTGCATGCCGGGAACGACGTGCCAGCGACACCGCGACAACGATGTCGCCGCAATGGATGATGCGGTGAGAATCATCGATCGCGCCCCGTCCACGGCGCGGCCAACTCGCTCCAGGTCAGCAGGCGGGCGCGAGCAACGACACGAAACCACAGGATTGCGTACCACAGCGCGAAGCCGGCGGTCACGACCAGCAGCCAGCCGTCGTAGACAAAGCCGGCCACGATTCCGGCTACGCCAGCGCCCAGCCACACGAACGCGAGCGCCAACGCGACGATGCGATTGATGCCCGCGACGCTGCGTTGAATGGTCACAATGGGGAGATCGGGGAGTCGGCGGTCAACCGGCACCACGCGGTGCGCATCGAAGCTCGAAGCAGCTCATCCGCCCGCCGGCGGAACGGACGGCACGAACTCGTACAGGACATCGGGACAACGCTCGTCGTTGGCGAGACCATCACTGAAGGTTTTTGCTCGAAAGCCATGCCGTTCATAGAAACGACGAGCACGCGTATTCGCCTGGAAAGTGTAGAGGAAAACAGGCGGCGGCAGGATATCGAGCGCGTATGCAAGGAGCGATGAGCCAACTCCATGCCCGACGTGCGCGGGATCGACCGCCATCTGCGTGATCCATGACCGATTGTTCTCCTGCGCGGTCGCCGTGGCGCCAAGCATTGCGTCGCCCGCCAATGCGAGGACCACACCGCCCGACGGAACGAGAAATTGCGCCACCCAGGACTGAATTTGCGCATCCGAATGCGGCGAAGGTGCATACGGCATGAACCTTTTCCGCACATCGATCAACAGTTGCGCGATCCGCGCGGAATCGGATGCCGTAGCGCGCTTGATCTCCATGGAGGACTGCGAGCTTAACGATGATCGTCGCCAGCCGGCGCAGAACGGCCGCCCGCGATCCAATATCGCTGAACAATTTCCCCGCGGTCGGGCAAAAGGTCGGTCGCTCGAGTCATCGCGGATGCCTGAATCCGGCGGCATCGATCATGTGCCTACTCCTCGGAGCGACCCGTCGCGTCGCGATCGCGCTCGTATCTTCTCGCGAGCGGAAACGGTGGCAACCAGGACTCGCGACGGATGATCCAGCTTTCGTAGGTCGGCATCAGCCTGTCAGGGGCATCCAGGGATCCCAGGTTCACTTCGATTTCGTCCGCGGTCCGGGAGAAAATGGACGACCCGCAGCGGGGACAAAAAAACCGCCCGGCGTAGTCGCGTGTTTCACCGTCGATCGTCACCGCATCGTGAGGAAACACCGCGGACGCGTGAAAGAGGGCCCCATGATGCTTGCGGCAGTCGAGACAGTGACAAAGGCCGACACGGTAGGGAAGTCCGGACGCCACAATCCTGACCTTTCCGCAAAGACAACCACCCGCGAAACGGTCCATGCTTGCGTCTCCTCAAGATCGACAGCGCGACAAGATGCTGGAGCGGCGCACGTCGACGTTTCGCTAGCCAACATTGCAGGTAAATGAGCCGGCGCCGATGCTGCGCGAAGATCGAGGAATGTACCGGAACGTCCGAACGATCGAAAGGTCAGGCCTCGACGCGCGTGCGGGGCGAGTGGGCGAAAGCGACATGGGCAAACAATGCGGCAAAAGTAGTGTAGACGGCAGCACCAATCATCACTTCGGGGGAATGCTGCCCGGCGATGACGGATTTCAGGAGAGTCAGTGCGCCTATCGTGAAGTGAGCAAGGTTGCCGATTGCAACCGGGCGGCTATATATGCCGCCAATGATGTTGCCTTGTGCCATCCAGTTCAGCATGGCAAACCCGAGATACAGTGCGCCGGCCATCTGGACAACCACCACGCTGAGCGCGACAGGCACGGTGCCGCCATGGACGAGAATTTCTTGAGGCAGGAAGGTGGCGACGACCCCGAGCGCGCCCAGCCAAACGGCGCTCGCGCGCATGACCATTCTGGTGTTCATCGAAATACCGGCGCAGTCAGCCTTTTGGGACTAAACGAGGAATGGAAGTGACCGCTGTAGCGAGCGCGGCGAGCAACAAAATGGCATTGTGCCAGCAAGCGACATCGAGGACGAGGGCCCCGAAATAACGCAGTCGCGTGCAGGCGCCCATGTACATGCGACCCCCGTGCCAGACCCCAGCACTGCTTGCCCGTGAGCACCACAGACTCGAGCTGTCTGCACCTTCGTCGAAGCATCGCCTGCCTTTCCGGAAAATTCCAGACAGTCATGTCAGACCGCGGAGCGCCGGCTCGGCGCTTCGCGACGTGTGACAAGATCGACAAGCGTATCAATTGCAGTAACCGATGTGTCTGGCTTTAGCGCCGCCTGAAACGCGTGGTATAGCACCGTGTCGTGCGTGAGCAGCCACTGGAGCGCCTTCTTGGGCCCTTCGAACCACATTTGCCGTGTAACGAAGTAGTCCTCGAGCAGCGCGGTCAGCAGCCAGACACGCCGATAATCCCCTTCGGCATCGCCTCTTTGCGCACGAAGCGCCATCTTCCGTGCCCAGACGTCGCGGGCGTGAACCTCGTCTTCGGCGAGTCTCTCCGGGCCTTGTTGATACACGGCTTCGAGTTCGGCAAGGAACCGGGTCGCCGTACCGTCGCGCTGTACAAGGATTCGGCTGCCGCGAAGTTTCAGGAGCTCCGGGGTCGGCCGGTCGAGCGCGTCACCTGGATATAAAAACACATCGAGGAAGCAGCCATCGACAACGCGCGTATCGCGAATGACGTGTGCCACCGGCGCGAAGCCTGCGACGTCATAGTCGCTGAGTGCGTTTGCCGAACCATCCGCTCGCGAGCCGTATAGCAGGATGGTATGCGCTCCGGCTTCCATTAGCTCATCGCAAATGCGGTTCAGCAGTGGGTCGTGCGTCATGCGTAACCGGGCTAGCGGCTGAATTCAGTGGCAGCAGAAGGCTGTCCGCGCGGACTCGATCGTAGGGTCAGGCGTCGCCATTGGTGAACTGAACATTTGGTATCCAGCTGCGCTTTCGTCTAGCCAAACGTGATTGCTCGTCTTCCATGGCGAATGTGGCCGAAGCTTGCTTGATGAAAGCGGGGTCGATGTCTTCCATGGCGTTGACGCTGACTACGGCATAGAGCTTTCCGTCGATATCACTCGTCACGACAGGGACCACCCCGCACCTCATGCAAATGTGGAACTGGGCTGTCTTGGTTCCGAAGACATACCGCGAGACGCTCGCCGGATCGGCAACTGAAACGACAAGGCTGCCGGTAGAGCAAGAAGTCCACACGCCTCCGTGTTTCATGCAGAAGGAACACGTGCACGCGCGAGCCGGGATATCCGTTGGCTCCGGCTCCCAGAGCAACTTGAACGAAACGTTTCGGCAGTGGCAGCTTCCTCCGATGAGCACCGATGTCTCCTGTGTGCGTGTTACGACGCCTAACGATTAAGTTCGCCGGCGCGGCGCCAGCATTGTGGCGAAGCGAGAAGATGCATGCTGGCGCATCCGGGTGAACGCAATGTTAGGCGGCATCTCGCGGCAGTGCTCAGTCGAGGAATTTCCAGCTGTCCGCTCCATCAAAGTTCCTGACGACGACCGAGTCCAAGAGCGCTGGTTCAAAATTGCACAGGTTCACTCCATGGCGAGCACCAGGCTCGGGTTCGAGCGGCTCCCAATGTGTGACGATGCCGCAAATCTTGCAGCGCACGTTCCTCAGGGTTCGATCGCCCCAGATGTAGCTTTGCGTGTTCTCGGGATGGCCCTGGACAGACACCGTCCCGAATTGGTAGTAGGCCCATATTCCTCGCGTGCGCCGGCACAACGAGCAGTTGCAACTCGTGGCCTTGACGGGCGCAGCCGGTAGCGTAAGGCGTACCGCTCCGCAATGGCAGGAACCTTGCAGCGAGGGTGTTGGCTGTTCGTGATCCATGGGATGGGCCGCCGGGTGGTTGCCGCCTCACGTTGAAGGTAACCGGCGCCGACGAGCCGCCCGCCAGACCAAGCCGAGTGCCAGCGCGTCCGGTTGACCGTAAGGGCAGGCGGCGGAAATGCCTTGGCGAGGGCGACGGCGACTCGGAAATGCTTCTACGATTCGACGAGGATCACCAAGCTTTCTGGCAACACGCCGTCGTACGCCATTGCCTCGGCAGCCGCCTTGGATTTCATCGCTGACAGGAGCGCGCCCATGTCAGGTACGTCCATGAGCACAGCCACTCGAGTCGGGTTTTGGGGATCAACGAATGTTCGGATGTTAGTAATGCCGAGAGGGCCGAACAATTCCTTGCGCTTGGGCGACGCAAGCCAGTGCGCTTTGTCCTTGATGGCATGGTAGGCAACTATGGTGGGCATCCTGTTTCCTTTGACTAGTCGAGTTATGGGGACTACCCGGCCCTGCGCAGCGCGCAAAACCGGGCCCAACAATCCTACTCGTTAATGTCGTGTTCGCCTCTCACCGTCACTTTGTACGTACCGGATTCCCAATCCGCGAACGAGAAGTCGTGAACCGGCGCGTCCGGTTGATCAAAAGGCTGGGCACCACGTCGTCAAGCGTTGATTTGCCTGTGGGTTGCGCGCCGCTTGCCACCGGTGCGTGCCGCAGTAGCCGCTGGGCCAAGGGTCTCGAGAGCTCGTTCTTCGCTAAGCAACGCGGCTTGCTCGTGGACGACCGAGGGCACCCACAGCGGGAAGGCCACCGCCTTGCTGACATGGCGCCCGCTCGCCATGTGTTCTTCGCGTACCTGCGCCAGCTGCGCGGGCGCGAAGCGCGGTGCGACGCGGACCAGCGCCGGCCACAACCGACGATGTACGAGAGTGATCTTGCCGTCAAGCAGACGACAAACAAGGACGTCCTCTGACTCGAGGACCTCTGCAAGTACATTGTAGATAAAGGTGCTCTTCGGATGTGACCACCAGTTCCCGTCTATGGGCTCGCCCAGGACTGCCTCGATAAGGCGCGGCACCTTGCCTCTTGCCGATGCCAGCACAACACCATGCTTACGCACAAACTCGAGTGCGGCCCTCGCGTGCAGGGGTCTGCTCATGTTGAGCCACAGTGCACAGAGCTCGTTATTGTTCAGGCAACCCCGGGATCGCGTGCAGTTCTGCAAGCCACGGTAACTCCGAGCGTTGCCAGATCTGGACCGTGGGCTTGAGTTGTGCACGTTGCGCGACACAGCCGAGCCGGATATTTACCGAGGTTGGGTTCTCCGGTGCCGTGGCGTAGAGCGGCGTGCCACATTCAGGACAAAAAACCTGAGCTCGACGATTGCCGCTTTGCGCGGTCTTGATGTAGCGCTTGGTCTCACCATGCAGGACAAATGTTTCGATCGCTGCCGGCACGACGGCGCGGAATGGTGCACCGGATAGCGCCTGACAGTCGGTGCAATGACACACTGTTACCCGGGACGGATCGATTTCGGCGGTGAACGAAATTAGCCCGCAATGACAACTGCCGCTTATATGCATTGCTGTGTACCTCCTCGGCGCGATCGACTGATGCCAAACGTCAAAGGTCACCGGCGCACCGCTGATGATCGCCCCACGTCAAGTCGCGTGCCCGCGCGTCCGGTTGAGGGCGGCGCCTCAACTAACGAATCAGCACGTCCAACTGGCGCGCATCGAGACCTGCCTCGCGATAGTACTTGCGAGTCAGATCGAGCAGGGTGAATCCATCCTCGTAGGCGGCAACAGCACCGTTGGCCGGCTTGTCGAGATAAATGAGTCCACCTTCGACGATAAACATGATCAACGCCGGCTCTGGTGAATCATCCGTAATGACCAGCGTATGTGCCTCTCCGGCCGGTTCGTAGATGAAGGTTCCGGGCTTTGCGACCCAGTCGTGCTCAAGGTAACGCCAGTGCCCATGCATCGTATAACCGCGCACAGTTCCAACATGGTAGTGCGTGCCCAGTGCGGCACCGGGGAGGCCCTTCAGAACAACGCTGAATCCGCCGGACGTGCAGTTGAAATGGCAAGGCTGAAACCAGACACCATCCGCATAGGGTACCCAGCGACGATCATCCGCTGTGTCGATGGTAGTAACGAAGTGCTCCCGGCTTCTACGCGTCGGATCGAGGCCATCGGTGAAACTGTTGAAAGCAGTGATCGGCATACTTTCCTCCCTTGTAGGTCGACGATTGATGCGCAAATCTCCGCTCGAAGCCGCTGGTCGACTCGGAGCGGCTCTTTCAAGTGCACCGCCCCGGCTACTTCCAGAGCGGCCTAACGTTGAATGTAACCGGACCGCCGACGAGATGCCGACCGAAGGTCAAGGCATCACCCGCCCCAATTCTCCACGCTTCAGTTCACGCAGTCCTTCCAGAATTTCGCGTCCAACGTTTCGTTTGGCCATGGTCTTAGTCATCGACTTCATCCTTAATCTTTCTGAGAACGGTTGCCGGAATGTTCTCGGCCACGTTCTTCGGGTACAGCGTCAGCATCCAGATCGGACCATGCTGGGTCCGTAGGTAGTAAATGATCCGAAGACCTCCGCGTTTGCCGCGCCCGGCTATGCCCCAGCGCAATTTTCGAACTCCTCCGGAGCCAGGCGCCGATGAGCGCGAGCGTACCCTGACGCCAAAGCGGGCCTGCCGCAAGGCGGGCTTGACAAGGTTAGATGGCCGAAACTCGAAGATTACTGGCGCAGGATCACTTGCGCTACAGCCCATCTCGCCAGGCGATAACCTCGAGTTCGCCGCGGACGGCTTCTTCGACCGGTATAACGGGGTGCACCTCAAATACGAACGCAGGGAGCATCGAACAGAATTTGTGAATGGTCACCAGATCGTCGCATTCCATCAGCATGTGGCCCCCCCACTCCCCCACTCGAATCACGAAGAAGTCGATCTTGAAATTAGCTGGCGCTTTCCATTGACCAAACACCTCGAGTATTCGTTTTTGGGCATTCTCGTATTCCGCAGGCGAACCTTGCGGGCGTTCGAACCAGCTGATCACGTACTTCATGAGCGTTCTCCTCTATTGAGTGAGAAATCTTGGAACGACTGCTTTGGTGCTGCAGCTTGGCGTTAAGCGACGGATTGACGGATTGAGGATGAGGGCGAACGCATCCGCCAGCGCCTCCGTTTGACCGAAGGCCAGTCCGGTCTATGTGCGTGCCAACCGACGACGCGCGGCACACAGCTTGCCACGAAACAGGAGGGTGTTGCACGTAGCCCGATCAGGGTACGCAGAACGGCGCGGTTCGCGAAAGCGGCAACAACCGCGGCGGCGTACGGGTCAGGCGGCGAAGATGAGAGTAGCGCCGATCATGGCATCCCGAGCGCGGCGCGTGTGCGAGCGCTGCACCGAAATGCTGTCGAAGCGGCAGGGTTTTCGGCGTGATGCAGTGACCGAAGCAACCGCTGCCGGGACGCTTGGTTGCGACGCGTAA
>Ga0207657_10000143_pt1 | contig 72146 bp, 78 predicted proteins | sample KBSC33metaG_FD_184316 | JGI IMG/M metagenome (GOLD analysis project Ga0207657, IMG submission 184316) | Corn rhizosphere microbial communities from Kellogg Biological Station, Michigan, USA - KBS C3-3 metaG (SPAdes) (version 2) | ecosystem: Host-associated > Plants > Roots > Rhizosphere > Soil ...
CCGGTCCGACCGTGGAGTTCACGGCGTCTCGAGGAGAATTGTGGGTTAATGTCTTACGCCCAGAAGAAAGAGCTTAGCGGCAATCGGACGTTGGCGATCGTCATCGTCGCCATCCTCCAGTTCACGCTCGGTTATGCGATTGTCACTGGCCTGGCGTACAACGTGATCAAGCACGCCGCCGAAAACCTGAAGACCTTCGATGTGGAAGAGCAGCCGCCGCCACCCGAGCAGCCGCCGCCACCGCCCCCGAAGAACGTTCCAGAGCTTCCGCCGCCACCGGTCGCGATGAAGCCGATCGTCGAGACTCACGTCGAGGCTGCGCCGCAGATCGTGACGATCCCGACTCCGCCGCCGATGCATGTCCAGGCGCCGCCGGCTCCGCCGGCTCCGCCGCCCGCCAAGGTCCAGAGGGCGCAGAGCGCGAGGGGCAACCTGGTCAGCCTCTTCTCGAACGACGATTATCCGGAGTCCGCCATTCGCAGTAATGCGGAAGGGACGACCGCGGTCCGCCTGACCATCGGCACCAACGGCCGGGTCACCGGCTGTGAGATCACCGCTTCGAGCGGCCATTCGGATCTCGACAACGCGACTTGCCGGATCCTGACGAGCCGCGCTCGATTTACGCCGGCAAAAGACAGCAGTGGCAATCCGACGACGGACACGTATCCGCAGCGGGTCACCTGGCGACTTCCATCTGAGTAACGGTCAGCAATTCATCAAAGGAAAGTAACGAACAATGGCAACTCCCGCAGCAGCTCCCGCAGCCGCCAATCCTTACGGCCTGTTGCCCGCCCTCGAGCAGGGTGGCATCATCGCCTGGTCGGTGTTCATCATCCTGGTGGGCATGTCGGTCTTCTCCTTCTACATCCTCTTCACCAAGCTGATGCAGCAGCAGAAGATCATCAGCCAGGGCCGCAAGGTCCGTTCGGGCTTCTGGAACTCGCCGAACCTTCGCGAGGCGGCCAACAAGCTCGACGCCAGGAGCGCCTATCGCGCGATCGTCGACGATGCGCTCCTCGCCCAGGAACAACACGGCAAGCTGACCGACCCGATCGACCAGCATGACTGGATGGCGAACAGCCTGGCCCGCAGCCAGGGTGCGATCGGCGCCCGTCTCGGCGAAGGCCTCGCCTTCCTCGCGACCGTGGGTTCGACCGCTCCGTTCATCGGTCTGTTCGGTACCGTCATCGGCATCTACCGCGCCCTGATCAAGATCGGTGCAGCGGGCCAGGCGTCGATCGACGCGGTCGCCGGCCCGGTCGGTGAAGCGCTGATCATGACTGCGCTGGGCCTCGTCGTCGCGGTCCCGGCCGTGCTCGCCTACAACTGGCTCGTCCGCCGCAACAAGTCGGTCATGGAGGACCTTGCGGCCTTCACGAACGACCTGCACGGCTACATCATGTCGGACGGTTCGGTGAAGCCGCGCTTCGGCTCTGAAAAGCCGGCTTCGCGCCCGGCAACGACGACCGCGGGTCGCCAGCCGGTCCGTACCGGAGCGACGCAGACCGGAGCGGAAACTCCGACGGCGTAATCCAGTCGATCGGCCGGACCGGGTTCTCAACCCGGTCCGGCGTTCGGTCGCTCGAGAAACATGAAGGCATACGATCAATGGCAGTAAGTGTAGGCCCCGCGGGCGAAGATGAACCGGAAGCCATGTCGGATATCAACGTCGTTCCTCTGACCGACGTGATGCTGGTGCTCCTGATCATCTTCCTGATCACGGTCCCGGTGGTCATCCAGAACGTGCCGGTGAAGCTTCCGGACGTTCGCTATGAACCAACGACGACCAAGCCGGAAAACGTCTCGCTGACGGTCCGTGGCGGCAAGGGCGGCCAGTGCGAGGTCTATTGGAACCTCACTCGGGTCAACAGCAAGGACCTGCTCGACCGGGCGGTGAAGAAGCTCAAGGACCAGATCGCCAAGGTCGGCGGCGTGCAGAACCTCACCGAGGAAAACATGCCCGAGGCCCATATCCGCGGCGACGTCAACACGCCTTACAGGTGCATCGGCGGCGCAGTCATCACCATGCAGCAGGCCGGGTTTGCACGGATCGGGTTCATTTCCGCTCCGCCGCCCATCGCCGGCGTCCGCGAGTAGGAGTTTCCCGCAATGTCGTTGCAATCCACGGGCGACAACCCGACTGGCGATCCGATGCTGGACATCAATGTGACGCCGCTCATCGACGTCCTACTGGTGCTCCTGATCATGTTCATCATCACCATTCCCGTGCAAACGCACGCGGTGAAGCTGGACCTGCCTCAGGACCAGAACCAGCCGCCGCCACCGATCATGCCGACCAAGAACAAGGTCGTGATCACAGCGACCGGCCAGGTGCTCTGGAACGGTACCCCCGTCACGCTGCAGCAGCTGCGGCAATATCTCGACGCGACCCAGCAGATGGACCCGATCCCTGAGCTTCACCTGCAGCCGGAGCCGCAGGCACGGTACGAGCTGGTCGATCAGGTGCTGGCGGTTACGAAGCGCGCGCATGTCGACAAGATGGGCTTTGTCGGTAACGAGGCGTACATGGGCGCTTTCTGACAGCATCTTGCTGACCTTCCTTTGCAAAGGGCGGCCTTCGCGGGTCGCCCTTTTTGCTTTCGCGGCCACTGGCGCTGGTCTTTTGCCCGTGCCATTCAACGATGAAGATGATCAAAATTCCTGACTTCGCCGTTGTGATCCTCGCCGCGGGGCAAGGCACCCGCATGCGCTCGGACACGCACAAGGTTCTCCACCCGATCGCCTCGCGCCCGATGCTTCTTCATCTTCTCGATCGTGTCGACGGAATCGGAGCCGGCAAGCGCGTCGTCGTGGTCGGCAAGGGCCGCGACCAGGTCGAGCAGGCGCTGAACGGTCGTGACGTGGCGATCGCCCACCAGGCGGAGCAGAAGGGGACCGGTCATGCCGTCCTGCAGGCTAAGCCTGCGCTCGATGGTTACGACGGTGCGGTCGTGGTGCTCTATGGCGATGTGCCGTTCGTTGAGGCGGAAACGCTTCGCCGGATGCTCGAGCGGCTCGACGGCGGCGACGGGCCCGGCGTCGTGGTTCTGGGGTTCAGGCCCGACGATCCGGCCGCTTATGGCCGCATCATCCTGGGCGGTGGCGACCGCATCGCTAGGATGGTCGAGTTTCGCGACGCCAGTCCGGAGGAGCGTTCGGTCGATCTCTGCAATTCGGGAATGATGGCGGTGCGGGCACCTGACCTGTTCCGCTGGCTGGGCAAGGTCACCAACGACAATGCCGCCGGCGAATATTACTTGCCCGACATTGTCAACATAGCCGCCGCGGAAGGCCGCGAAGCCGTGGCGATCGAATGCGATGCTTATGAGGCGGCCGGGGTCAACAGCCGCGCCGAGCTCGCGCATCTCGAGCTGGAATGGCAACGCCGACGGCGGGAGCTGGCGCTCCAGGACGGAGCGACCTTGATCGACCCCGAAAGCGTCTGGTTCGCCTACGATACGAAGCTTGGCCGGGACGTCACTGTAGAGCCGCACGTGGTCTTCGGCCCCGGCGTCGATATCGCTGACGGCACCACGGTCAAGGCATTCAGCCATATCGAAGGCGCGATCATCGGCGCCCGCGCTGCGATCGGTCCTTTTGCCCGCATCCGGCCCGGGACAAGCCTTGGCGATCACGCCAAGGTCGGGAACTTCGTCGAGCTCAAGAAGGCGAAGGTCGGGGCAGCTGCCAAGGTCAATCATCTGACCTACGTCGGAGACGCCGAGATTGGCGAGCATGCCAACATCGGTGCAGGGACGATCACCTGCAATTACGATGGCTTCGGCAAGTATCGGACGATCGTTGGTGCGGGCGCGTTCATCGGCTCCAACACTTCGCTCGTGGCGCCGGTCACGATCGGCGATGGCGCAATTGTCGGCGCCGGCTCGGTCATCACAAGCGACGTCGAGCCGGACAGCCTCGCGATCGAACGTAGCGAACAGAAGGGAATCGCCGGCTGGGCTCGCCGCTTCCGTGAACGGATGGCTCGGAAGGCAGCCGAATAAATGTGCGGAATTGTTGGAATTGTCGGCAATAAGGACGTCGCAACCCGCCTCTTCGAAGGGCTGAAGCGGCTCGAATATCGCGGCTACGATTCGGCGGGGATCTGCACCATCGTCGATGGCGAGTTCAGCCGTCGCCGCGCCGAAGGCAAGCTGGAAAATCTCCAGCACCGGCTGGAAGCTGAGCCGCTCGGGGGGATCGTCGGGATCGCGCATACACGCTGGGCGACGCACGGCGCTCCGACGGAAGGCAACGCACACCCGCACATCATTGGTCCGGTGGCGCTGGTGCACAACGGCATCATCGAGAATTTCAAACCGCTTCGCGAGGAGCTGATCGCCGAAGGCCGCAAGTTCGAGAGCGAGACCGATACGGAGGTTGTCGGCCATCTTGTCGCGCGCGAAATCGAGCTCGGCAAGTCGCCGCAGGAGGCCGTCGCGGCCGTTCTTCCGCGGCTCCAGGGTGCGTTCGCAATCGCTTTTCTGTTTCGCGAAGAGCCGGATTTGATCATCGGCGCGCGCATGGGGGCGCCCCTGACCGTCGGCTATGGCGAAGACGAGAATTATCTGGGCTCCGACGCCATCGCTGTCGCTCCCTGGACCCAGCGTATCGCCTATCTGGAAGAAGGTGACTGGGCTGTGGTCCGCCGCGAGGACATCCAGATCTTCGATCGCGACAACAGGCCGGTCGAGCGCGAGATCGTCGAGTCCGGTGCATCGTCGGCCCCGATCGAAAAGGGCAATTATCGCCACTACATGCAGAAGGAGATTTTCGAGCAGCCAGTCGTGGTTGCCGACACCCTCCAGAGCTATGTGCGGGCTTTCGAAGGCCAAGTGGCTCTTCCCGACATCGACTTCGATCTTGCCGCGGTGGACCGGCTTACGATCGTCGCCTGCGGGACCAGTTATTACGCGGGCCTGGTCGCCAAATATTGGATCGAACAGTTCGCACGCGTGCCTGTCGACATCGATGTCGCGTCGGAGTTCCGGTACCGCAACCCCGTGCTGGAACCCGGCGGGCTGGCCCTGTTCGTCAGCCAGTCGGGCGAGACGGCCGACACGCTGGCGGCCCTTCGCCACGCCAGGGAGCAGGGGCAGCGAATCGCAGTGGTGGTCAACGTGCCTACCAGCTCCATGGCGCGAGAGGCGGACCTGCTCCTCCCGACTCATGCCGGACCGGAGATCGGCGTCGCCTCCACCAAGGCCTTCACCTGCCAGCTGGCCGTCCTTGCAGCCCTTGCCGCAAATCTCGCCTGCGCCCGCGGACAGATCGAGCGGAACGATGAGAAGAGCATCGTCGCTCACCTGCAAGAGGCGCCGGCGGCGCTGAACGCGGCGCTGGGCCATGACGACGAAATCGCGGCGATGGCGGACCTGATCGTTCCTGCGCGCGATGTGCTCTACCTCGGCCGCGGGCCTTATTACCCGATGGCCCTCGAAGGGGCGCTCAAGCTGAAAGAGATCAGCTACATCCACGCCGAAGGCTATGCCGCCGGAGAGATGAAGCACGGCCCGATCGCGCTCATCGACGACAACGTCCCGGTGATCGTCCTCGCGCCGTCAGGCCTCCTGTTCGAGAAGACCGTCAGCAACATGCAGGAAGTTCGCGCACGCGGCGGCAAGATCGTGCTGATCAGCGACGCGAAAGGGATTGCCGAGGCCGGGGAAGGGTGTCTCGCGACGATCGAAATGCCCGAGGTCCATCCGCTGATTGCGCCGATCGTTTACGCGGTACCAGTGCAGCTCCTCGCCTATCACACGGCGGTTCTCAAAGGCACGGACGTCGACCAGCCGCGCAACCTCGCGAAGAGCGTGACGGTGGAGTGAAGCCACCCCAGATCAAGAACGTCGCGGAGCTGCTGAGCTACTCCCAAGGCGTAGCTTCGATCAGGCGAGTGTTCCGAACCAGCGAAGCAGCGCTAATCGTGCTGTCTGTCGCAATCGGCCTTGGGGCAGGGCTGCTCACGTTGATCCTCAACCGAAGCGCCCACGGGTTGCAGCGCCTACTTTACGGACTGACCGACGAAACCTTGAGCGCTGCTTCGGTTCTGTCGCCCTGGTCGCTTCTTGCTTTGCCGGTCGGAGGGTTGATCCTGGGCGTCGCCACACGGCAGGCGATCAAGCGGTGGAAATCGCCGATCGACGTGGTCGAAGCGAATGCGCTTCACGGTGGCGCAATTCCGCCGCGCGATACGCTGATCGTCTGCGGGCAAACCCTGCTGTCGAATGGCGCCGGAGCATCGGTCGGCCTGGAGGCGGCGTACGGGCAGGCGGGCGGCGGCTTCGCTTCGGTGGTAGGGCAATGGCTTCGCCTTCGCCGCGCAGACATGCGGGTCCTCGTCGGCGCGGGTTCCGGTGCCGCAATCGGAGCGGCTTTCGGCGCGCCGCTCACCGGGGCTTTCTACGCGTTCGAGATCGTGATCGGCGCTTACACGCCGTCGGCGATCGCGCCCGTTGCGGCCGCCTGTCTTTCGGCCGCCTTGTTCGCCCGTTTCGCCGGGCTGGAAGCCTATTTGATCGCATTGCCCGGTGCGAAGGCGATCACCACCGTCGATTATCTCATTTATGCGGTGCTCGGGATCGCCTGCGCCGCAGTGGCGATAGGGATCATGCGCGGAGTCACCTGGCTCGAAGTGCATGTTCGCAAGCTGCCAATCGACGACATGTATCGGTCAGCCATCGGCGGGCTCCTGATGATGCCGCTCGCGATGATCACTCCGCAGGCGCTTTCGGCCGGCCACGGTGCGCTCCACATCGACCTTGGTGCCGAGATCGCGCTTCGGTTCATCCTGCTGGTCTTCGTCGTAAAAATCCTCGCTTCGACGGTATCGCTGGGCTTCGGATTCAGGGGCGGCCTGTTCTTCGCTTCGCTGTTCATCGGATCGCTTGCCGGCCAGCTTTTCGCGGGCGCGGCGGCCAGAATCCCGGATCTCGCGGCTGTGATCGATCCGTCGGACGCGGCGATCATCGGAATGGCGGCGATGGCGATCTCGATCGTCGGCGCGCCGATGACAATGTCGATGCTGGTTCTCGAGACCACGCACGATTTTGCACTGACCAGCGTTGCGCTGACCGCGGGCCTGGTGGCGAGCACGGTCGTTCGTGACACGTTCGGATTCTCTTTCTCGACGTGGAGGATGCACACCCGCGGCGAAAGCATCAGGAGCGCCCGCGATGTCGGCTGGGTGCGGACGCTCACCGTCGAGAAGATGATGCAGAAATCGTTCGGCTCGATTCCGTCGTCGATCACCGTGCGCGAATTTCGCGAGAGGTTCCCGCTCGGATCCACTCGAGAGGTCGTGCTTGCCGGTCCCGATGATGGCTATGCCGGGCTGGTGGAGACCGCGAAGGCATTCGATGCGACGATCGATCCATCCGTCGAGGTCGGAACACTGGCGATCATGGCCGATGTCGCGCTCCAGCCCGGCGAAGACATTGTTACCGCGATGAAAATCTTTGACGCGACGGAGGCCGACGACCTCGCGGTCGTCGATTCCAGGCGTAAGGTCGTCGGCATCTTGTCCGAACGGTTCGTGCACCGGCGCTACACCGACGAGATCGAGAAAGCGCAAAGGGAGCTGTTCGGTGAATAAGCCTCCCGAAGCAGGGCTCCGGATCAACCCGCGCCGGATTCTGATCATCGGCGGCGTCACGGTCGCGGCGGTCCTTATCGGCGGGTTTGTCGCGCGGTCGATCCTGCCCGCGTCTGTGCCGGGCGCTCAGTCGCGGCGGCCGATCGTGCAGATCGTACGGCCGCAGGCGGGCCTTCCGAGCATCGCTGACGTCATTGCCGGTTTATGCCCGTCGATCGCATCTATCCGGCCGGGGGCGATCGGAGCGGCGGTCCAGGCGGGCTCCGCCGGAACGCCGGCTTTCGTCATTTCGAGCGACGGATGGCTCGTCACCAGCGCGTCGCTCAATTCGGCTCCCCGAATGCACGCGGCGTTCGGCAACGGAACGGAGGCCGACATTTCCGACGTCCGGATCGACCCGATCTCCGGGTTGGCCGTCGCCAAGGCGAGCACCACTGGCCTGAGTCCCATTGTGCTGCAGGACCAGGGGTTTCCGCGCGTCGGCGACTTCGGGTTCGGACTTCAAAGCCCCAACGGCAACGGTTGTGCCGCGCAGACGGCAATGATCGCGAGCGACTTCCTGGCCGACGGCGGCGGCCCCGTCAGCTATGTCCGAACCGAGGCGCAGGTCTCCCCGATCCCGGCCGGGACGCCCTTCTTCGACAGCAATGGCCAGGCCGTCGCGGTATCCATGGCCGACCCTGATGTGCCGGGGGCCATGATCCCGGCGGCGATCGTCGGGATCATCGTCGACGAGCTAATCCGGCGATCGCCCTCACCGAGCATCGATTTCGGATTTCGAGTGACCGATTTCTCGCCCGAGATCGCAGACCGGGTCTCCAACGCGCGCTTGCGCGGCGCCGGGGTCGCGATCGTCGAGCCCGGCTCGGATGCGGACAAGGCTGGGCTTCGCGCGGGCGATGTCGTTGTCGCCGTGAGTGCAATGCCGATCTCCAGCGCTTCGGAGCTGAGCCGGGCGCTCGATGGCGTACCGACTAAGGCAACGTTGACCGTAATGCGCGGCGGTCAGAAGCTGACCATGGCGGTACCACGCGCAATTCCGGAGAAGTCATGAAGGTTCGCGGCGGGTGCCATTGCGGGGCGGTTCGGTTCGAGGCGGAGATGCCGAAGCCGCCGGTGCCAGCGCTCCACTGCAACTGCTCGGTGTGCCGGATGACGGGCTATCTGCACGTCAACGTGCCGCATGGGGCGTTCGAGCTCCTGAGCGGGCGCGATGCGCTCGCCAGCTACCGCTTCGGGACGGGCGCGGCCGAGCACCTGTTCTGCCGCCATTGCGGAGTGAAGAGCTTCTACCAGCCGCGGTCGCACCCGGACTGCTGGAGCGTGAACGCAAACTGCCTCGACGACCCACCGGAGCTGGCGGTCGAAAAATTCGACGGGCGCGACTGGTCGGCGGCGAAGGCGAAACTCGACGCGGGGCAGCGCGGCAGCTAGGCCGCGCCGATGAATCGCCCGCTCCGCCTCCGGCTAGATCGAGCCGCGCTCCAGCAGAACTGGGGCTGGCTGCAGGACCGCGCCGGAGTACCCGCAGGCGCTGCAATCAAGGCCGATGGCTACGGGATCGGCGCTCGCGAGACGATGCGCGCGCTTCACCAGGCGGGTTGCCGGACGTTCTTCGTGTCCACTTACGCCGAAGCCGAAGATCTCGGGCCTGTTCCGGGCGACAGTTCATTGGTGGTGCTCCACGGGGTCGGGCCCGGCGACGTGGCCACGGCGCCGCAATCCGTAGCGCGGCCGGTGCTCAACAGCATCGAGCAGCTGGCACGCTGGAGGGAAATCGCCCCCGACAGGCCCGCGGACATAATGATCGACACGGGCATGAACCGGCTCGGCCTCAATCCCGACGAGATTGGCGCGCTGGACGGGGTCGCTATCGACACGCTCCACAGCCATCTCGCCTGCGCAGATGAGGATTCGCGGATGAATGAGCGCCAGCTGGCCGCCTTCCGCGAGATCGCAGCGGCGGTTCGGGCGAAGCGCTACGCGCTGGCCAATTCGGCAGGAATTTGTCTGGGCCGCGACTATAGTTTCGACCTCGTTCGTCCCGGCCTGTCGCTCTACGGCGGCATCCCGCGTCCGGAAGCCGAAGGCAGCATCCGGCAAGTGGCTCGCATCGACGCGCAAGTCGTCCAGCGCCGCAGGATTCGAATGGGCGAGAGCTGTGGCTATGGGGCAACCTTCGTGGCTCCCGCCGATACGGAGGCGGCGATCGTCAACGTCGGTTACGCTGACGGCTACCTGCGCGGCTTCTCTTCGCGGGGAGTCGCCTTTGCCGGAGAGTTCGCATTGCCGGTCCTCGGCCGCGTCTCGATGGATTTGGTCGCGCTTGGCTGCGAAGCGGCGCCGGAATTGCGGGAAGGCGATTGGGTCGAGCTCGACTACGACCTGCCCACCGCGTCGGAAGCGTCGGGGCTTACGCAATATGAGTTGCTGACGACCCTGGGAAGCCGGTTCGAGCGGGTTTGGTCTTAGCCTTAGGTTCGGGCGTCTTGGGCGTGTAGCGGCAAAGATCTGCGACCACGCATCGCCAGCATTCCGGCGTTCGCGCCTTGCACGTGTAGCGTCCGTGAAGGATCAGCCAGTGGTGCGCGTCGCGCCGGAACGGCTGCGGCACGATTGTGTCGAGCTTTGCTTCGACCTCATCGGGGGTCTTCCCCGGCGCCAGGCCGGTCCGGTTGCATACCCGGAACACATGCGTGTCGACAGCGAATGTCTCCTCGCCGAAAGCCGTGTTGAGGACGACGTTGGCCGTCTTGCGCCCAACTCCCGGTAGTGACTGGAGCGCCTCGCGGGTGCGTGGTACTTCGCCGCCGAAGTCGCGGATCAGTGCCTCCGACAGGGCGACGACGTTCTTCGCCTTGGTGTTGAACAGGCCGATGGTCTTGATCGCATCGCGGAGGCGGTCCTCGCCCAGAGCGACCATCTGTTGCGGTGTCTTCACCTTGGCGAAAATCGGACGACAAGCGATGTTGACGCTGGCGTCGGTCGCCTGCGCGGACAGGACGACGGCGACGAGCAGTTGATACGGGTTACCCGATTCGAGCTCAGTCGTCGGCGAAGGATTGTCCTCGGCCAGGCGCCGGAAGAATTCGAATACGTCTGCTTTTTTCATCAACCGGTGATGACGTCGCGCATTGAATAGAGACCGGCGGGTTTGCCGACGAGGAAGCGCGCCGCGGCGAGCGCGCCCCGGGCGAAGATCATGCGGCTTTCGGCGCGATGCGAAAGGATAAGACGCTCCTCGGTCCCGGCAAAAACCACGTCGTGCTCGCCTGCGACCGTGCCGCCGCGAAGCGACGCGAAGCCGATCGCCCCTTCGTTCCGCTCGAGGCCTGTGCCGTCGCGACCACGCTCCGCGTGCAGCGGGGTCCCGCGGCCGCGTGCCGCGGCTTCGCCCAGGGCAAGCGCCGTTCCCGAGGGCGCGTCGGCTTTCATCCTGTGGTGCATCTCCAGGATTTCGATGTCCCAGTTCGACCCCAGCGCTCTTGCCGCCCGCTCGACCAGGTCGGAAAGCACCGCAACTCCGAGCGAGGTGTTGGGGGCGCGCAAAACGGCCACTCGCTTGGCTGCCTGGTCGATCAGTCTGTCGGCGGTGGCGCTCAGGCCCGTCGTTCCGACGAGGATCGGAATGCCTGCCGATGTTGCGCGGTCGAGACTGTTCCCAAGAGCTGAAGGCGCGGAGAAATCGACGAGCACATCGCCATCGTCCTGATCGATCAGGAAGCCGGGCGTTTCGGCGACCGCCGCGACGATGGCTTTCCCCATGCGCCCGTTCGGCGCGAATAGACTGATCCGGACTGCGCTCATCTGGCGGTTGTTAGCCGAGCCGCTTCTGCAGGGCCAGCGCACCGGCGGGCGCACGGACTTTCGAGCCGTTGATCATGAAGATGTAAACGTCGAGATCATCCTTTGCCCAGCGCTTCGCGCGAGCCGCGAACTCGTCCAGCTTTGCTAGCGGATAACCTGTCGGAATATCCTCGTTCATGCGTTGCAGCCGTGCATAAGCGAAGTTCGCGGTATCGGCTTCGATGCATGGGTATTCGTCCGAATCTTCGAACACGATGGCAATATTCCGCGCTCGGCAGAGTCCGTAGAACGTCTCGTCGCGGAAGCTGTCATGTCGGGGTTCGATCGCGTGGCGCAGGGCAATTCCGTCGATTTCAGTTGGAAGCAGGTCCACGAAGCCGGCGATATCGTCCGCAACGAACGGACGCCGCGGATGAAACTGCCACAGGATCGGTCCGAGCTTTGGGCCGAGCGCGGCGAAGCCCTGCGCGAAGAAATTGCCGATCCCTTCGGCCCCGTCGGCGAGGCGCGTGCGCATCACACAAAAACGCGAACCCTTGATCGCGAACTGAAATCCTTCGGGCACCGCTTCGGCCCATTTCTCCCAGCTCTTCGGGCTTTGGCGGCCATAGAAGGTCGCGTTGATCTCGATCGCGCCGAGCTGATGCGACGCAAACTCAAGCTCGCGCTTCTGTGGCAGGTCAGGCGGGTAGAAGACCCCGCGCCAGGGCGGGTAGGTCCAACCGCCAATGCCGATTCGAATGTCGCCGCGTGCCACTCATCGGCTATAGCATGGGCAGGGCCGGTCCCGCATTGCCGAGCGGAACCGGCGCCCGGTTACTTGCCCTTCGGAGTGTCGGTGCCGGCGTCGGCGGCCTGCGGCTGCGGCGTGGTTGTGCCGGCGCTGGTCTGGGTCGCAAGCTCATCGAGCTTGGCCGCGGTAATCCCGAGTACCGCGCCCTTGTCGCTTGCGGAAACACCACTCCGCGGAACCCGCACCGACGCGCCGCTGGCGAGCTTGATCGTCACCAGGGAGTCATCGATGCTTTCGATCGTACCGGCCAGCATTCCGTCGCTGCCATAGACATTCGCGCCCGCTGCAACCGATGCCCGAGCCGAAGCCATGGCCGCTTCGAGCTGAGCCGCCGTCATTCCGAACAGCAACTTGCCCTGGTTGGCGGTGAAGGAGGCCAGCGGGAGCTGCACCTCATGCGTTCCGGCCTTGAGGATCAGCGTGTCACCCTTGACGCCTGTGACCGTTCCGACGGCGCCTCCGCTCGGATCGACGACCTGCATCCCGGGCTTCACTTCGGCGGGAGTCGCGGCGACAGCCGCGGAAAATGCGAGCGGAGCGGCCGCAAGCGCGGCCCCGATTGCGAGCCTGACGAGTCTATTGCGTTTCATTGTTCGACGATTCCCCTCCTTGGACCATCCGGCCACCTTAACAAGGGGTAAGGCTGCAGGGCAAATCGATCAGTCTCGGAACCACGGCCGTTCGCCGCTAATGTGAAGGCGTGGAGAGCGCCAGGAATATCGTTGTGCTGACCGGAGCCGGAGTCTCGGCCGAAAGCGGCCTTGCGACATTCCGCGACGCCGACGGCCTGTGGGAGGGGCACCGGGTCGAGGACGTGGCGACGCCTCACGCGTTCGCCCGCGATCCGGAACTGGTTCATGCCTTCTACGATGCCCGCCGGGCAAAGCTTGCGACGGTCCAGCCGAACGGTGCGCACAAAGCGCTGGCGCGGCTGGAGGCGCAATGGCCGGGCGAGCTTCTGGTGGTCACCCAGAATGTGGACGACCTCCACGAGCGCGCGGGGTCGAAGCGACTGATGCATATGCATGGAGAGTTGGCGAGGGGCTGGTGCCTGGCATGCGACGGCCGGTTCGGCTGGGCTGGGCCGATGGGAACCGCCGCCCAGTGCCCCGGTTGCGGAGCGACCGGCCTGGTGCGCCCGGACATCGTCTGGTTCGGCGAGATTGCGTACGAGATGGAGCGAATCGACGACGCGCTCCGGCGCTGCGATCTCTTCGTCTCGATCGGCACGTCGGGTGCGGTCTATCCGGCCGCGGGCTTCGTCCAGACCGCTCGCCATTACGGTGCGCAGACGCTCGAGATGAACCTTGAACCGAGCATTGGCAGCTTCCTGTTCGATGAAAGTCGAACCGGAAAAGCGGGCGATCTGGTGCCGGCGTGGGTAGAGGAAGTGCTCTCGGCTGGTTAGTCCGTCCACTCCAGGCCGATGTCCTGGTACAGGTGCCGGTCCTCTCCCCATTTGGGGTTGACCTTGACGTGAAGGAACAGGTGCACCTTGCGGCCGAGATGCTGCGCTATGGCCTTGCGCGCCGACTGCCCGATTTCCTTGAGGCGCCGTCCGCCCTTGCCGATCACGATCGCTTTCTGGCTGTCGCGCTCGACGAGGATCTGCTGGCGAATTTCTGTCGAACCGTCCGCCCGGTCCATCCATGTCTCGGTCTCGACCGCCGAGGCATAGGGCAGTTCCTGGTGAAGCTGCTCGTAGAGTTGCTCACGGGTCAGTTCGGCCGCGACCATGCGGTCGGTCGCGTCGGAAACTTCGTCCTCGGGATAGAGCCAGGGCCCGTCTGGCATCGCTTTGGCGAGGGCCGTCTTCAGATCCGGCACGCCGTCTCGCTGCGCCGCGCTGATCATGAAGACCCGATCGGGCTTCAGTCGTCCGGTCAGCTCCAAGGAGAGGCCAAGCAGCTTCTCCTTCTTGACCAGGTCGATCTTGTTCAGGGCAATGAAAAGCGGGTGCTGGCGCCGTTCGAGGCCGGAGATCGCCCGCTCGACCTCGCCCGTGATTCCATCGAGACAATCGACCACCAGCAGGATCAGATCGGCGTCCTCGGCACCGTTCCACGCTGCCTGGACCATCGCCCGGTCGAGGCGGCGGCGCGGCTGGAAAATGCCCGGCGTGTCGACCAGCAGGATCTGCGCGGCGTCCTCGATTGCGATGCCCATCAGTCGCGCCCGAGTCGTCTGCGCCTTGGCCGACACGATCGCGACCTTCTGGCCGACGAGGGCATTCACGAGGGTGGACTTGCCTGCGTTGGGCGCACCGATGACGGCGACGAAGCCGGCGCGTGTCTGTGTCTCGGTCATTTCAGTTTCTGTAACAGCGCTTTCGCCGCTTCGGTTTCCGCTTCCTGCTTGCTCGGGCCTTCGGCCTCGGCCTCGCCAAGCGTCCGGATCGAGACCCGCACGGTGAACTTGGGAGCGTGATGCACGCCGGTCCGCGACACAACCTCGTAGGCGGGGTTGGGCAGGTCACGGGACGCCGCGAGCTCCTGAAGCGCCGATTTGGGATGCTTCGGCACCCCGCGCTGCTCGTCGATCAACGGTGTCCACAGGCGACGGATCAGCGCCTCGGCGGCGTCCAACCCGGCCTCAAGATAAATCGCGCCGATGATCGCCTCGACCACGTCGCCGACGACATTGTCGCTCCAGTTGGCGCCGTCGTCGCGCGCCTGCTTGCCGAGGCGGATCACGGCGGGAAGGCCGATCTCGCGGCCCACGTCGCTGCAGGTCACGCGATCAACCAGCGTGTTGAATCGACGAGATAAATTGCCCTCGGAATCCGTCGGAAAGCGTTCGTACAACCAGCGCGCCATCACCAGCCCGAGCACGCGGTCGCCAAGGAACTCGAGACGCTCGTAATTATCGCCACGACTGCTGGAATGAGTCAAAGCGGCCTCGAACAACGCGAGGTCCCGGGCCTCGTGCCCGAGCCGCTCCGTGACGAACGCCGCAAGCTCGCTCATTTCGCTTCCGGGGAGAGACTGCGGCCGATGCGCGATCCTCGAAGCGCGCTGAACCATGTCCAGGGCTTCACGTAGCTGGAGCTTCCATCGGTGGACCAGAAAATGACGGTCGCCCGCCCGACAAGATTCTCCATGGGCACCATGCCGATCCCGCCTTCGGCGACGGAGAAGCGGCTGTCGAGGCTGTCGTCGCGGTTGTCGCCCATCAGGAACAGATGATCGGCCGGCACTTTCGTCGCAGGCAGCTCGTCGGAAATGGCATTATCCACCTGGTCGATCACCCTGTAGTGCGCGCCAGTGGCGAGCGTTTCGCGATAGGTGCGGTAAAGGCAAGCGCGTTTCTCGCCCGCGCCGCGAATGACCCGCGTCGCACCGGCCACTACTCGGCAGGTGCTGTTCGCCGAAATGGGGATCGCCAGGGGCTGCATTTCGTCGCGCCGGACAGGCTTGCCGTTGAGGATGACGGTGCCGTTGCGAACCTCGACCGTGTCGCCGGGCAACCCGATCACGCGCTTCACATAGTCCTCGCGCTCATCGCCCGGTGGAACGAAGACGACCACGTCCCCGCGCTGCGGAAGCTGGGATAGGATGCGTCCCCCGAATGGTGGGATACCGAACGGGAAGCTGTGGCTCGAAAAACCATAGGGCCATTTCGCCACCGCGAGATAATCGCCGATGTAAAGCGTTGGGAGCATCGATCCGGACGGGATGCTGAAGGGGGCGAAGACGAAGCTCCGGAAAGCCCAGGCGAGAATTGCGACGACGATGATGAAGCGCAGGGTCCCTCCGCGCTCGGCTCGACCGGATTTGCGGGCACTCGCGCGCTTCATCGGCTGCTTCTGCGGGCGAGGCCGCCGCCACGTCAAGCTATGGCAATATCGCGTACCTCCACTATGAGGCACCGCTGATGCCGAATGACGACTGGGCCCGGATCGACGAGCACAAGCTCAAGCCGCTGACCTCGCTTTTCACTGAGGAGCCGGACCGGCTTGCGCGACTGTCGCGGCAAATTGCCGGCATCTATTTCGACTGGTCGAAGACTCATCTGGATCGCGAATTGCTGGCCGCCTTCGTCGCGGTCGCTCGGGCAAAGGGTTTCGCCAGCGCGCGCGAGGACTTGTTCGCGGGCCAGATCGTCAATGTCAGCGAGGGCCGGCCTGCCGATCATCTCGCCGAGCGCGGATCGGGCACTCCGGACGCGGTCGAACTGGCTAGTTCGCGCCGGACTCGGATGCGCGCGCTCATCGACGCGATCGAAGCTGGCGCGTTCGGCGAGGTCACCGGGGTTCTGCACATTGGCATCGGCGGATCGGTCCTGGGGCCGCATCTGCTGGTCGACGCCTTGGCGAACGCTGGATTGAGGCTGGATGTCAGCTTCCTCTCCAACATCGACCCGCAGGCGTTCGACGACGCGATCGCCGTGCTCGACCCGGCAACCACGCTGGTCGTGGCGGTTTCCAAGACCTTTACGACCGCGGAGACGATGGCGAACCTGGATGCGGCCATGGCCTGGATGCGCGGCGCCGGGGTCGCCGATCCTTATGGCCAGGTGATTGCCGTCACTGCCTCGCCAGACGGCGCGCTGCACGCCGGAATCGACGAAAGCCGGATCCTGAGCTTCTCGGAAGGCGTCGGCGGGCGCTATTCGCTGTGGAGCGCGGTGTCGGTCACCGCTGCCCTCGCGCTCGGCTGGGATGCCTTCGAAGAGCTGCTCGAGGGCGCCGCGGAGATGGATCGGCATTTTCGTTACACCGAGACCGAGCAGAATATGCCGCTGATCGCCGCCTTCGCGGACCTCACGGCGAGGCAGAAGCTGAAGTGTCAGTCGCGGGGCGTCTTCCCCTATGACGAGCGGCTGCGACTGCTCGTGCCCTACCTCCAGCAGCTTGAGATGGAATCCAACGGCAAGTCGGTGGAGGCCGACGGGAATCCGGTCGGTCGTCCGACCGCACCCGTGACCTGGGGCGGGGTCGGCACGGATGCGCAGCACGCCGTCTTCCAGCTGCTCCACCAGGGTAGCGAGACCGTTCCAGTCGAGTTCCTTGCCGTCGTCGAGGCGGAGTCCGTCCTCCCGGCCCATCACCGCCAATTGCTGCTCAATGCCTTTGCGCAAGGTGCGGCGCTCATGCGGGGGCGAAAGAGCGACGACCCGCACCGGAGCGAGCAAGGCAATCGCCCGAGTTCGACGATCCTCCTGGACCGGCTCGACGCGCGGACGCTCGGCGCCCTCATCGCATTTTATGAGCACCGGACCTTCGCGAATGCGGTGCTGCTGGGGATCAATCCGTTCGATCAGTTCGGGGTCGAGCTCGGCAAGCAGATCGCCCGCGAGCTTGCCGAAGGTGAGAGCAGGGACGATCTTGATCCGTCCACGCGGGCATTGATGGAAAGAGCAAAACTCTAGTGGCTGATTTCGACCTTTTCGTGATTGGCGCCGGATCGGGTGGAGTTCGAGCGTCGCGTGTTGCTGCGGCCTATGGAGCGAAGGTTGCGGTGGCGGAGGAATATCGCGTCGGCGGCACCTGTGTGATCCGCGGCTGCGTCCCGAAGAAGCTGCTCGTTTTCGGATCCCAATTCGCCGAAGACATCAACGATGCCGCAATGTTCGGTTGGGATATCCCAAGCAAGAAATTCAACTGGCAGGTGCTCCGCGACAACGTGCTCGCCGAAGTGACCCGGATCGAGGGCGCCTACACCGATACGCTCACCAATCATGCGGTCGAGATCTTCCATGAGCGGGCGGTAATCAGCGGACCGAACTCGGTCCGGCTTGCATCCGGACGAGAGGTGACGGCGGGGAAAATCCTGATTGCCACGGGCGCCCGGCCGCAGATGTTGGGAATTCCCGGCATCGAGCATGCGATCAGCTCCAACGAGACATTCCATCTCGACAAGATTCCGGAGCGCATCGTCATCGTCGGCGGCGGCTATATCGCAAACGAATTCGCGGGCATTTTCAATGAGCTCGGCTCGAGCGTGACGCTGGTTAACCGGTCGGACGTCCTGCTTCGCGGCTACGACCAGCAGATCGTCGATCGCCTGATCCAGATCTCGGTGCGCAAGGGCATCGACTTCAAGTTCAACGCGAAGATCGAGCATGTCGAGAAGCTGGAGGGTGGCCGCCTCAAGCTCACAATGACAGGGTGCGACGACATCGAGACCGATCAATTGCTGATTGCCGCCGGTCGGCTCCCGAATACGCCCGGCCTGGGTTGCGAAGACGCAGGGGTCGAACTTGGCGATCATGGCGCGGTGAAGGTGGACGACGACAACCGCTCGACGGTCGAATCGATCTTCGCCGTCGGCGATGTGACCAACCGGGTGCAGCTGACGCCGGTCGCGATCCGCGAAGGCCAGGCATTCGCGGATACGTTCTTCGGCGATGCTCCGACGCAGGTCGATTACAATTGCATACCGTCGGCCGTTTTCAGTCACCCGCCGATCGCCGCTGTCGGAATGACCGAAGGCCAGGCGCGCGAGAAGCTCGGCGTGGTGAGGACCTACACATCGGATTTCAGGGCCATGAAGAATGTCCTTGCCGGCCGGAACGAGCGCTCACTGTACAAGCTCGTCGTCGATGAGGGCAGCGATCGCATCGTCGGCGTGCACATGATCGGGCCGGATGCTCCGGAAATCCTGCAGGCCGCGGCGATCGCCGTGAAGGGCAAGCTGACAAAGGCGGATTTCGATGCAACTGTGGCGCTCCATCCGACCATGGCGGAAGAATTGGTGCTGATGCGGTGAGCAACGACGCGATCATTATTGGCGCAGGTCACAATGGCCTCACATGCGCCTTCTATCTTGCTCGAAAGGGCATGAAGGTTACCGTTGTCGAAGCGAGCGACAAGGTCGGCGGCGCGGCCGTCACCGACGAATTCCTGCCCGGCTTCCGAAACTCGGCAGCGAGCTACACCGTCAGCCTCCTTCAGCCGAAAGTTATTCGCGACATGGAGCTGGAACGGCACGGCCTGAAGGTCGTGCTGAGGAAGCGCGACAATTTCCTGCCCGGCGACGGCGACTATCTGTTGGCGGGTCGCGGTGGACTCACGCGCAAGGAGATCAAGCGGCTGAACGCCGCCGACGCCGAAGGCTATGACCGCTACCTGGCCGAGCTTGAGACGGTCGTTCGGCTGTTGAAGAAATGGCTGCTTCGCGCTCCCCCGAACGCGGGCCGGAAGATGAGCGCGATTCCCAAGCTCCTCAGCCTCGGCCGCGACATGGCTGGCCTGTCGCTTGCGCAAACGCGGATCGTCTATGACTTCGCGGTCAAGAGCGCGGGCGATGTGCTCGACCGGCACTTCAATGGCGACCTCACGAAGGCGCTGTTCGGCTTCGACGGAGTGGTCGGCAATTTCGCGTCACCGTACGATTCCGGTACAGCATATGTGCTCCTTCATCACCTGTTTGGTGAGGCAGCCGGGGTGGAAGGCGCCTGGGGGCATGCCATCGGCGGGATGGGCTCGATCACCCAGGCGATGGCGCGGGCGTGCCGCGAAAAAGGCGTCGACATCATCCTCAACACGCCGGTTGAAGAGCTGATCGTCGAACGGGGAAGAGCAGTCGGCGTCGTTGCCGGCGGCAAGGCGCTCAGAGCACCGAACATCGTTGCCGGCGTCAACCCGAAGCTCCTGTTCGACCGGCTTGTTCCCGATGGCGCTGTCGATGCGGATGTCGCCTCGCGGATGCACGGCTGGCGCTGCGAAAGCGCGACCTTCCGGATGAACGTCGCGTTGGCGCAGCTTCCGAAATTCACCGTGCTTCCCAAGAAAGGTGACCATCTCTCGGCCGGAATCATCGTTGCGCCAAGCCTTGGCTACATGGACCGGGCCTATGTCGACGCGCGGGTTAACGGCTGGTCGAAACAGCCGGTCGTCGAGATGCTGATCCCGTCGACGCTCGACTCCACGCTTGCTCCCAAGGGCAAGCATGTGGCGTCGCTGTTCTGTCAGCATTTCCGTTACGATCTCGGTCCCGGCCGCAGCTGGGACGACGAGCGCGAGAAGGCGGCGGACACGATCATCGCGACCGTCGACTCCCACGCGCCCGGGTTCGCGGAATCGATCATCGGGCGGCAAATCCATTCACCGCTCGATCTTGAGCGCCGTTTTGGCCTGATCGGTGGGGACATCTTCCACGGCAAGATGAGCCTCGATCAATTATTCAGCGCCCGGCCGATGATCGGTGCGGCCGACTACCGCATGCCGCTCAAGGGGCTGTATCTGTGCGGATCGGGCGCCCACCCGGGCGGCGGCGTCACGGGCGCTCCGGGCCATAACGCCGCGCACGCCATACTTGCCGACAGGCGGTGGCGGAGACGCGCGGCGTGAACGCACCGCTCGCGGGGATCCGCGTCCTCGACCTGAGCCGGGTCCTCGCCGGGCCCTGGTGCACGCAGTTGCTCGCCGACCTCGGCGCCGAGGTCATCAAGATCGAGCGGCCCGGGGCCGGTGACGACACGCGCCACTGGGGACCACCGTGGCACATCCGCGATGGGCACAAGGTCGCCGCCTATTTTCTCTCCGCCAATCGCGGCAAGCGCTCGGCGGCGATCGATTTCGGGATGGAAGAGGGCGCGGAACTCGTCCGCCGCCTTGCCGGCAAGGCCGACGTCATCGTCGAGAATTTCAAGGTCGGGGGCTTGAGCAAGTTCGGCCTCGACGCCGCTTCGCTCCGCGATGTGAACCCGCAGCTTGTCATCGCATCCATCACCGGCTTCGGGCAGGATGGGCCATATGCCGCGCGCGCCGGCTACGATTATATCATCCAGGGCATGGGCGGATTGATGAGCATCACCGGCAAGCCGGACGGCGAGCCGGGCGGTGAGCCGATGCGCGTGGGAGTCGCTGTCGCCGACCTGTTCACGGGCATGTACACCGCCGTGGCGATCCTTTCCGCGCTCTACCGGCGCGAAAAGACGGGGGAGGGCGCCTACATCGACATGGCCCTGTTCGATACGCAGCTGGCGATGCTCGCCAATCAGGCGTCCAATGCCCTGATTTCTGGCAGGGACCCGCCGCGTCAGGGCAATACCCACCCGAATATTGTGCCCTATCAGACCTTCGAATCGGCCGATCAGCGGATCATCATCGCGGTAGGCAACGACCGCCAGTTCGCCCGGCTGGCGGATATGTGCGGCCACCCCGAATGGACGGACGACGAGCGTTTCGCGACGAACTCGGCGCGGCTCGCCAATCGCCAAGCCATCGTCGACGCCGTCGCCGAATGCATTCGCCGCCGCCCGGCGGCCGAGTGGCTGCAGAAACTGGAAAAGGCCGGGATCCCCGCCGGCCCGATCAACACGGTCACGCAGGCGCTAAGCGACATCCAGGCACAGCACCGGGCGATGGTGCGGATGCTCGCGGGAACGCCCGTCGTCGGCTCGCCCGTACGGATCGACGGCTCGCGCGCGGATTCCGACCTGCCGCCGCCGATGCTCGGCGAGCATACGGCCGAGGTGCTCGAGGAGCTTGGACTTGGTCCCGCCGAGATCGCCCGGCTCAAAAGCGAGGCGATCGTCGGCGGTTAAGGAGCGTCAGTCGACGCTGGCACCCTCGACCAGCACATCGAGCTGATTGTTGCAGCCATTCGCAATCAGCGACTGCGCGGTGCTGATCGTGTCGCCCGGCGGGCTTGAAAGGGTGACGAACGTCACTCGCGCCATGTCGCCCGTGCCGGCCTGGCTCAGCTCATATTCGCCGCCGCTGGCGACCGGGAGCGAAGCAGGCCAGGCGATCGTGTCCTTGCCCGCGGGCCAGTCGAGCGTCTGCTCGCCGCCGCCGCCGCGGATCGTGAGCTTGATCGCGTCGTCCTTTTCCGGCCGCCACAGCGTGAGCTTTGCCGGATTGCCGACGCACAACTTCCCGCTCTGCGTTATGTCGAGATTCCACGGGCTCGGATTGAGCGGAACTTCCGCGCTTCGCATTGCGCTGAAGCGCGCCCGGCGATTGGCCTGTGCCGCCAGTCCTTCACCTGACGACGCGACTGCGAAGGTTCCCGGCCCCCGCAAAGTCCTCGCGCCATTGGTGTTGAGGAGCATCACGCTGTCGCCCGACTGGAGCTGGATCTTGGCGCTCTCGGGAAGCGCCTTGCCCGGCGGGTAGACCTTCGCCGAGGGTCCCGCTGCCCGAACGACAAGAACAGTTGCAATCGATGCGGACGATGCGGCGAGCGCAATCACCGCCGCTCCAATCTTGAATAGCCGAGTAGTTTTCATCCCCAGGTCCCTCCTCAAGCCTTGATCAATGTGCGTTCGCTACGTTGTACTTCACCGTTTCTTCTGGAGTTAGACAGCGGCGTGTCGACTTGTTGTCAGGCTCGGCAATTGCCTTCTGCCGATACATCACGTCGGTCAACAGCTTTCGTGACACGCCCATTCGGATGAGAAAATCATTGTCTTCGCTGGCAAGCAGCGCCGAATCCTGTTCGACGTCGCCGATCAGATCGATCGCCTGGTCGGCTCCCTGCTTGATCTCTTCACGGACCGCATCCTTGTCGCCGAGGTGCGTGAACATGTGGACGACAAAATAGCCGCCGTCGTCGACGTAGCGGATCGGACCGCCCATGAAGACGAAATTGCAGGCGGAAAAGCAGGCCCATCCGCTTGGAACGCGGGTTGGAATCCCCTGTGCGCGGATAATCTTCCCGGCTTCATTGCCGGCGCGGGCGTTGCCTCCGGGCGACCGGATCCAGATTTCGTCGATCGGCGCATTCTGCTTCAGTGCATCCTGCAGCCGTTCGGCGACCATGTCATCGACCATGCCCTCGGCCTTCAGGATTCGGTGCCCGCTCGACGTATCGAGCGTGAATTTCATCTCGCGATAGGTCGACCAGTTCAGGTGCTTCGGACAGGTCGGATTGTCGGGATCCATTTCATCCGCCGCCACCGCGGCCGTCGAAAGCAGCAGCGCAACGAAGGCGGCCGCGCGGACGATGTTCCGCATCAGACCTTCACGTAGCCCGATTTACCGGGCGCGCGGCACATCTTCTTCGGAACAATGGTTTCCTCGCCATCGACGATGACGACGTCGCTGACAGTCAAGCATTGGCTTCCATCGGCAAGCTGTTCCTGGCCGGTCACCTTGGACGACCCGTGGACGTTCGGCCGGGTTTCGCTCTGCCAGTTGGCCTCTGTGCCGACGCCGCCGCGGATCGCATCGTCTGTCGCCTTGGCCGCCTGTTGCTGCTCCTTGCAGTCGAGCATCTTGAGCAATTCGTCGCCGAGGTAGGAGGCGGCGGGCAGGGCAGCGACGGCCACTGTCCCCGCCGTCCCTCCGACGGATCCCGCGACGCTTCCTGCTATGCTTCCGAGAATGCCGCCGAACAGAGACCGCCGCGTCTGCTTCTGTGGCGTGTCCGCGCATTGTGCGTGATTGCCCGCTGCAACTGCAGCCTGCGCTGGCAGGACAGGAATAACCGGCGCTGCAATCAACAGCGCAACAACAACCAAGATACGCGACATGCCCCGACTCCCTGAATTTGCACAAATTATTCGGCTGCGAGTGGCCGGTCAAACGGACGCGGAAATTTGGCCCGCTCGGCTATTGCTGCGCCTTGAGAGCCTTCTCCAGCGCCTCGATACGGTGGGCATTGGACTCGATGAGCGCAGCGATCTTGGCCTCGCGAGCCTCCCGCTTCACGACGGTGCGGATGGCACGGGCGATGTCCTCCGAAACGCCCGCCAGCGCCTTCTGCTCATCACGGCTTGGAATGGATCCATCCGGCCTGGTCCCGACCAGAAGGAAACCGATCGGCGGCTCCTTTTCGGAGCTCGGCACGAGCGGCACGCGGATCGGGAACAGTTTGTCCGAGGGCTCGCAGATGTCGTCCTTATAGTCCTCCGCGAGCTTGGAATCCTTCCATGTTTCCACGTCCGCAACCGAAACGTCGCGAGTTCTCAGCACTCGCCCGCCGACAATCACCGCGCTTCGAATTGCCCGGACACCGCGATCGACGCGTTCGAGAACCTCGTCGACCATTTCTCCCAGCGAGGCCGTCTCGCGCATGTCGCGCACGCAATCGGGAAGATCATCGCGAAGCAGGACCAGGTTCCTCTGGAATCTCTGTTCCGACCATCGCTGGATCCGTTCCTGGATCGGATTGACCATCACCGTCGAAAGCGCCGCGGCAATGATCACCGGTCCTTCGCTGTTCGAGTTGCCGTAGTAATTGTAGACGATCTGTTTCAACGCATCGGCGACCCCTGCAAACACCGCGACGATGATCAGGGTGATGAGGGCGTAATTCGCCGATTTGCTGATCACGAATTCCGCGTCGTACAGGCGGAACCGGATGAGTGCGATGAGAAGCCCGAACTGAAGGACGAGGACGCCGAGAGCGAGTGTTATCCCAGCCAGGATTTCCAGCGTCAGCTGCAGGCCGAAAGTAGTGGTCGACCATTTGAAATAGTCGCAGGCCATCGAGATGACCCGAAGCCCGGCATAGCCGCTGAACCCGAGCAGCGCCCATCGCACCTGCTGAAGCGTCTCGCCGGAGGTTTTCCGAAGCGAACGCAGCAGCATCAGCACCGCAAGGATCATGAAGAAGACGAGATAAGCCTGGTACAGCTGGCCGTGCAGGAACATGAGAACCGGCAAAGCGGCGATCATTCCGACGATCCCCCAGGTCAGCCGCCCGTGGGGAAACAGCAGGATGCCGGCAATCAGAAAGACGTTGTTGAGGTCATAGAGCGCGACGTTGACGCTCCGGGGCACGCCCATCTGGGCCAGAAAAGCCGACGACGGGAGCTCCGATCCAATCATCAGGAGGATCGCAAGGGAGAGGATCGAACTCACCGCGTCCTTGGCGTTCCTGCGGTGCAGGATCCAGGCGGCCCAGATCAGGAACGGGTAGAAGATCACGTGCACGACGTCGATAAAGCTCAGCAGCGTCGGCGAGAATCCCGCTTCCCTCGCGGCGTTGTTGATATGCTCCTCGCCTGTCGTCACGGTGGCGTCGTGGACCGATCCCTCGGCGGAGCGCACGGTGAGTGGGAACGGCAGCTTGTCCGTGCCGGTGAGGAGGTTGCCCATCGCTACATAGGACGGGTCGTTGCCATGGACCGCGATAGCCTGCTCGGTGAACGGCATCTTGTCCGGAAGCGGCAATCCGTAGATTGCAATAATGTGATCGCCGGCACGGATTCCGGCGCGGCGGGCATCCGGCCCGATCGTGTAGCGGATCCGTGTCGCATCGCTGGGGGCGACCGCGAACCCCGCTCGGCTGCCGAGCAGCAGCTGCGAGTTATCGCCCGGGGCCGTGTAGCGCTCGTAAAGGCCCATGATCGGGCCGGCGACCGCGAGCAGAAGCGCCGCGAACCAGATTACGGAGACGATCCAGTAGACCGCCGTATTGAACGGCGGCACGCGTTTTGGAAGTTTCCATCCGCCGCCCGCTACCCCGAAGCCCAGCTTTTGGGGGATCGCCAGCTGCGCGGTCATTGCGCTTCCCGCCCCGGCGTCAGGCGTTTGCAATGCTCGCCCGATGCAAGCGACCGCAGCATTCGGCAGCCCCTCCTGCTTCCCCATCCGCCAGCGAAAGGAGTGCCCTTGCAGACGTGAGGCTGCAAGCTTTTCCTGATTTTGGAATGAGAAAGGGGATGCAGTCTAGGTGTCGATCGTCTGCTCGCCGTAGCGCGACTTGATGAAACGGCCCTGGGTCTGGAAGGCGTCCAGATCGTTTTTCGCCAGATCCTGCGCGATTTCCTCGAGTGCCGTGCGAGCAGCGGAGAGCCCCTCCACGAGACGCTGGTCGACGGTCAGTCCCTCGCTGTCCTCCTGGCCGCGGAACTCTGCCGGAACATTGAGGTAGCGGTCGATGAGGCCGGGCAGGTGGATCGACATCAGGCGGCGCGCGTCCTGCGCTTTCGGGTCGAGTGCTTCGACTCGCTCCAGCGACACCTTGAGCGAGCCGAGCCGGGAACTGATGGCATCGATTTCGGCCCGAGCCGGTGCCGGCAGCGCGGCTCGCGTCCGATAGAGATAGGAATCGAAGCGCTGGACCATCTGGGCGTTCGGAAGGTCCGCGCTCGGCGCCTTGGCCGCCTGTTCGCCGGGAACGAAGGCGAGCAGCGCCGCAATTCCGATCGCCAGTCCGACCGCCGCGAGAAATCCGAACATCCCGATCGGGGTGATGAGCCCGATGACGATCGTCAGGATGCTGACGGCGCCGATTGCGACGCCGACCCGGGCGAGGCGATGGCCAACGTCCCGGTTCACCCGCTGCCGCTCGCGCCGTGCAGCGGCCCGGGCAGGACCATCCCGCTCGTCGAGCGCCCTTGTCACTCGATCGAACCGAGCGAGCGCTCGCTCGACCTTGACGTTGACCTCTTCGCTCACTTCGACTCGATCGGGGTGAGCGGCGATGCGCTGCTCTCGAGCTTCGCCTTCTCCACGCCTTCGGCGCGGGCGATATAGCCCCTCGACTTCTCGACTTCGTTGGAAAGCGTGTTCACCGTCTGCTTCATGTTATCGAGCGCTTCGAGCTTGAAACGATCGATCTGGTCCATTGTGTCGTAGATGTTCTGGAACGCACGCTGCAAGGTCTCGAGCGGGATCGTCGACGCGGCCGCCTGCTCGTGGATCGCCCCTGTCTGGCTCTTCAACATCTCGCCGGTGGTGTCGATCATCCCCGCTGTCGTCGTGTTGAGCGCGCCGATCTGTTCCAGCACCAGTTTCTGGTTGGTGAGGGCCTGCGCGACCGTCACCGCCGTGCGAAGCGCCGAGACGGTCGTCGTCGAAGCGCGGTCGACGCCCTTCACAAGCTCGACATTGTTCTTCTTGACCAGGTCGAGCGCGAGATACCCCTGGACCGTGACCGCCATCTGCGTCAGCAGGTCGGTCGTGCGCTGGCGGGTGTAGAAGAGAGCGGTCTCGCGGATCGCCTTGGCCTTTGCCGGATCGGTGGCGTCAAGGTCCGCGGCCTTGTCCTCCAGTTGCTGGTCCAGGCTCTTCGAGATGTGCGCCATCTGCTCGAGCTTGTGCATCGTCTTCCACAGGTTCGCGCGCTCGGTGTCGATGGCAGCATTGTCCATCAGCAGCTCATCCTTGCCGTTGGCGAGGCTGCCGAGGATCTTCTGAATGTGCGTCTGGGAACTGCGGTATTTGTCGAAATAGCGGTCGACTCGGTTTCCGAAGGGGATCAGCCCCAGGAACTTCTTGGTCTTCGTCGCATCCTTCGGATCGAGCGACTCGACCGTTCTGCGAAGCTCCGTGAGGTCGGCGCCGATCCCGGTGTCCTTGTCGATTGCCTTGACCGGCCGGTCGAGGAACCGGTTCGAAGCGCCTGCGGCTTCGGCGATCTCCTTGCGGCCCATCGCAGTGAGCTGGTCGACCTTTTTGCCGAAGTCGGGACTGTTGGAGTCGAGCGCGGCGAGCTCGTCGACGAATTGCGCAACCCGCTTGTCGAGTTCGCTGACCTCTTCCTGCTTCAGCGGGACCAGGCCGGCGGCCTCGGCGGGAGCGACCGCCTGAAGCGCTTCGGGCGCGTCGAGCTTCAGCTTGGTTGCGGTCGTGGTGGCGTCCTTGGCCATGTCTAATCTGCCTTTCCCTGCTCGCCTCGGCGTCCCCCGACATTCGACGCCGGGGCGCGGCCATGCAAGCACCTTCAAACTGTATTATAGAACTAACACGCAGCGGTGCAAGGAGTGCCGGATCGATACGGTTGAGGAACATTAACCATGTACCTGAACGCTTTACTCACCTTGAACGCCGATAGACGTCCCAAACCGCATGGGGTGTGCAGGGCAGGCTTATGATCCGTTCCCTCAGGAAAATCTGGCACGACAAGCGCGGGAACGCGCTGATCATCGCGGGTGCATCGTTGCCCCTTCTCGTCGGCGCCGCCGGCATGGGCAGCGACACCATTCAATGGGTCCTTTGGAAGCGCGAGCTCCAGCGTGCGGCGGACACCGCGGCTCTCGCCGGCGCCTATGCGCAAATGCAGACCGGGGAATCGGTCAGTGCCGCGGTCAGCGCCCATATGACCGACAATAATCACACCGGCATCGCTTTGTTGTCGGGTTATCCGAATATCGCATACCCGGCCGACAGCGGCACCTACAGCAAGGCGGTCCAGGTCACGCTGGCGATGCGCAGGACACTGGGCTTCTCGTCGATGTTCCTGCGCTCGGCGCCGACGATTACCGCCAGCGCGACAGCGGCCCTGGTCAATGACGGCAGCTATTGCGTCGTCGCGCTGAACGGCTCGAGCAATGCGTCGATCACGATCGGCGGCAGCTCGCAGATCAATATGGGCTGCGGCGCGATCTCGAACTCGACCTCGACGACCGGTTCGGTCACGACGAACGGCGCTTCTTACAATTTCGTCGCTTCGCCGGTAGCCGGCGTCGGCGGGATGCCCTCGTCGATCAACGGCGCGACGGACATCCAGCCGCACCACGTCGCGATGCCCGATCCCTATGCGGGCAAATATCCGACCAGCACGTCGGGAATGACCTGCAACAAGCAGGTCAATGGCGGCGCCACCAACCTGACGCCCGGCTGCTACAAGGATTTCAAGTTCACCGGTAACGCGACCTACAACCTGGCGGCCGGCACCTATTACCTGAACAATACAAACTTCGACGTTGCCGGCGGCGTGACGGTCAAAGGGACCGGCGTCACCATCATCCTGACCGGAACGGCACCGGGCGACGTCACCACCAACGGTAATTCCATCATCCAGCTTACGGCGCCGACAAGCGGCACCTATGCCAACATGCTGTTCATCGGCACAGGAACGACCGACAACACGATCAACGGCGACAACAGCTCCTTCTACGACGGCGCGATGTATTTCCCGAACAGCGCCGTCAATTTCAGCGGCAGTTCCGGCGCCATGACCCAGTGTGCGATGGTCGTCGCCAATTACGTCAACTTCGGCGGCAACTCGAACCTCCAGAACACCTTGACCCATCCCAATGGCACGCCGTGCCAGGCGGCTACACAGGTCTCGGGCAAAGCCGTCAGGCTGATCGCATGAAGCGGTTTGTGCGAATCTGGACCAACGAATGCGGCAACTCGGCGATCGAGCTGGCGTTCGCTGCGCCGCTTCTGGCGTCGCTTTTCATCGGCATGGTCGACATCAGCCGCGCCGTTTCCGCCAAGGTCACGCTCGAACAGGCCGCCCAGCGAGCTGTCGAGAAGATCCAGGCGAGGGATTTCAAGACGAGCGATAGCGCCACGATCCAGGCCGACGCCCAGGCCGCGGCGGGGACGGGTTCCAGCGCGACCGTTACAGCGTGGCTCGAGTGCAATCACGACGGCGTCCACCTCGATTATGATACCGGCGCTTGTGGTACGGGGGCGCCATATGCGCGCTATGTGCAGGTCGGCGTGAGCAAGACCTACTCGCCGATCTTCGGTACCCGTTACTTCCCGGGCGCGAACGCCAATGGCACCGTCAACGTTGCCGGCCAGGCGACCTTGAGGGTGCAGTGATGATGCGGTTGCGCGACGTTCGCGATGAGAGCGGCTCGGCCGCGATGGAATTTGCCTTCGCGGTGCCGGTGCTCATCCTCATGATCTGGGGAATCTTCCAGATCGCAATGGTGCTCCAGGCCAGTGCGGGGGTTCAGCAGGCGCTTGGCGAAGGCGCGCGCTACGCCACGATCTACGACACCGCGACAAAGGCCCGACCGACCGACGCTCAGATTTCGTCCAAGATCACCTCGGCAAAGTTCGGGATCCGCAACGGCACCTGGAGCACGCCGGTCATTGATACGTCGAATGAAGCGACGGGCGGCTATATCGTCATTCAGGTCCAGTACGCCGTCCCGACCAACTTCCTGTTCTTCCAGGGCCCGAACGTCACGCTGCGGCAGACGAAGCGGGTCTATACGCAGACGGCCTAATGTTCGGCCGGCTTGCGGCTGAAGAAGGCGCTAATCGCCGCTGCGACTTCCGCTGACTTGAGCCGTTCCGAGAAATGGCCGTTTTCGAGCATCATCCGTTCGAGCACCTCCTCGGCCGACCCGCGGCGGAGCAATTGCTGAGTCAGTCGGAGTGCCTGCGGCGGCTTGGCGAGGAGTGCAGCAACAATTGTCGCAAATAGCTCGCCGAGTTTTCCGTCTTCGGCGACGTGGCTGACGATCCCGGCCTCCAGAGCTTCGTCCGCCCCGAACGGCTCTCCGAGAAGGAGATACCGTGCCGCCCGTCGGCGGCCTGCAATGCGCGGCAACAACAGGGTGCTTGCGGCCTCCGGAACGAGGCCGAGATCGACGAAGGGCAGCGAAAATCGGGCGCCGCGATCGGCGACGACCAGATCGCAATGGAGAAGCATCGTCGTTCCGATCCCAACCGCATTGCCTTGAACGGCCGCGACGAGCGGCACGGAGTTGCGGGAAAGCGCCCGGAGCAGCCGCCAAACCGGGATGTCGTCGGAATCGCGGGGAAGGACGCTCATGAAATCGTGCAGGTCGTTGCCCGCCGTAAAATCCTGGCCTTCTCCGCGGATCGTGATGACCCGGATCGAATCGTCGTCCGCGGCGCCTTCGATCGCATCGGCGAGGGCCGAATACATGGCGACAGTGATCGCATTGCGCCGCTCCGGCCGGGCGAGCGTGATCGCAAGCACCTCGTCACCGCGCTCGATCCGAACCTCTGTCATGTCTCGCCCCTGCCGAATCGGATGACTGTTTGTCTAGCAGCCGCTATCCCGCCCGAAACTGCCGGGAAGAGCCATGAAATTTTTCGCTGACACTGCCGAAATCTCCGAAATCCGCGACCTCTCCGCAACCGGGCTGCTCGACGGAGTGACGACCAATCCGTCCCTCGTGCAGAAATCGGGCCGCGACTTCATCGAAGTGCTCAAGGAGATCACTCAGATCTGCAGCGGCCCGGTTTCGGCCGAGGTCGTGGCGGTCGATTACGACGGGATGATGGGACAGGCGGAAAAGCTTCGCCGAGTGGCCGACAATGTCGCGATCAAGGTTCCGTTGACCGAGGCCGGGCTGAAGGCCTGCCGGGCGCTCAGCGGCGAGGGAACGATGGTCAATGTCACCTTATGCTTCTCCGCGGCCCAGGCTCTGCTTGCCGCGAAGGCAGGGGCGAGCTTCATTTCACCGTTCGTCGGGCGCCTGGACGATATCGGCCATAGCGGGATGGAGCTGATCTCCGACATCCGGATGATTTACGACAATTACGATTTCGAGACGCAGATCCTGGTCGCCTCGGTCCGAAGCCCCATGCATATCGTCGAAGCGGCAAAGATCGGGGCGGACGTCATGACTGCGCCGCCAAAGGTCATCCACCAGCTTTTCAGGCATCCGCTGACCGACGCCGGGCTCGTTGCGTTCCTCAAGGACTGGGAATCGACCGGCCAGCAGATTTGAGCCGCAGTTGGACTAATGCGGGGCCTTGAACAGCACCGCTCCAGTCAGGACCGCTGCAACCGGCTGGCCGTCGGGTCCAAGAACAGGGCGATCGTCCCTGCTTTGGAGAAGCTGCTTGCAGCCGACCTCGACGAGGACCTGCGGCTGGCGCAGCGAGTTCGGCATGATCGTGCAGGATGACGGCTTGCCATTGAGGTCGACCGCATAAGCAAGCTTGACCGCTGCCGGTTCTACCGTGTCCGCCGGAAGGTGGTTGAGGGTGATCTCCAGATCCGGGGCGGGCCCCGCGTCAAGCTGGTGCTCGGGCATCGCCCAGGATGCCCGGCTTCGATAGACGCCCCACACGGCCTGTCCCTCGCCGTTGATCGCCGGCCGGAATTTCACCCGCTTCGCGGCAAGGAAGCAGGTCGTCTTGTCGAGCTCATCGTGACCGCTCGACTGGGTGATTTTGCAGCTGGCGACCCGTCCGTCGGGGGAGATCATAAGCTGGTAGCCGGTAACCCCTTCCTCCTTCTTCTCGAAGGACTTCATCGGATAATCCCTGAACTCGAACCACGGTTGCGCGGTCGTCGGCGTTGCGGCGGTCACGCTTCCCGCGATCAGCAAAGTGGCACCCAGCATGATTCTGCCCTCCAGCCAGATTCGGCAATCCGAAGATAGCCTACACATTTTGCCGGGCCACTGGAAATTAACCGTTGTTCGCTACGCCGCAGCCAATGGGGCAGGTGATCCACTTCGAGGAGCGGGCGGTGGCGCGCCTTCGCCAACGCCTAGGCGCCGCCGAGGAGGCCAATGAGGACCTCGTCGCCTTCGCCAGGGGCCATTCCGATGCCGTCGCCTCGATCAACCTTGCCGTTCTCGAAGCGATCGAGGCACCCTCGATCGAAGGCCTTCTCGACGTGATCACGAGATGCTGGCCCCGTACCCTCGGAATCGACTTTGTCGCCGTCGCCCTGACCGTCGGCAATCGCGGCTTTCGCGCCAATTGGAACGGCATCGAACGGGTCGAATCGGAATTCGTCGAGCGTATCCTCGCCAGTGTGCCGGAGGTCGACGTTCGCAGCGTTGCGAGCGGTCACCCCCTCTTTGGTCTTCCCGCGGCGCGCGAAATCCGTGCACAGGCGCTGATCCGCATCGAGGGTCCGGAGCCATTCCCGTCCGGGTTGATCGCGCTCGGCCAGCGCGCCGGGCTTGAGTCCCACAGCAGCCACGCGTCGCAATTGCTCCTGTTCCTGGGCCGGGTCGTCGCTGCGACGATCCGACGCTGCGTGTCCACCGCCTGAAGCTGCCGACGTCGAAAGTCCGCTGGACGTTATTTCCCGCCGGCCCTATCTCGCAGCCCCAACAGCAAAAAGGCCTGCGAATGAGCCAGTTCGATGACCGCGAGCGCGCCTATGAGGCGAAGTTCGCCCACGACGAGGAAATGCAGTTTCGAATCGTCGCGCGCCGGAACCGCCTGGTCGGCGAGTGGGCGGCACGAAAGATGGGGCTCTCGGAAGAGGAAACGGCGTCCTACGCCAAGGACGTCGTGCGTGCCGATTTCGAATCCGCCGGAGACGACGATGTCGTCCGCAAGCTGCTCGGGGACCTCACCTCCGCCGGCGTCGAGGCCGACGAAGGCGAGATTCGCGAGGCTCTCGGGCACAAGATGATCGAGGCGCGCCGCCAGATCATCCAGGAGCAGTCCTGATGGCCATGGCGGCCGACCAGATCGAACAGCTGATCAAGGATGCAATTCCCGACGCCGACGTGGCCATTACCGACCTTGCCGGCGACGGCGACCATTATTCCGCCCGCGTGGTGAGCCGCACCTTTGCCGGCCTCACACGCGTTCAGCAGCACCAGAAGGTCTACGGAGCGCTCGGCGGGCGGATGGGCGGGCAACTGCATGCCCTGCAATTAATCACGGCAGTGCCGGAGGAGAAGGAAAGTGACTAGCGCTCGAGAACGAATCGACGAGATCGTCCGCGACAACGACATCGTTCTGTTCATGAAGGGAACCGAGCTGTTCCCGCAGTGCGGCTTTTCGAGCCGGGCGGTAGCGATTCTCAATCACCTGGGCGTGCCCTTCAAGACCGTCGACGTCCTCCAGGACCCGGACGTTCGCCAGGGCGTGAAAGAGTATAGCGACTGGCCAACCATCCCACAGCTTTACGTCAAGGGACAATTCGTCGGCGGGTCGGACATCATGATGGAAATGTTCGAGAACGGAGAGTTGCAGCAACTCGTCGCCGCTCCGGCCAGCTAGGTTCGCAAACTAGAAGGGGCGGTGACGCGGGACCAGAGACCGCTTCACCGCCCCTTCGGTGGTTTGTGGAACCAAGTGGACGCTCTTTACAAAGCAATAAACGTGCCAAATGATATTTTCGTCAGTTTTTCGGGAAAAATAATTCGTGGGCGATGCGCGCGTCAGCTGTGACTGTAAAGCGATCCGACAAATTTGGGTCGAATCTCGCCGTTGGCACTTTGCAACACCTGCGGTGTTGATGCGCGGATGAGAGATGATTCCAAGCCATTCGGCGAGTTGCTCTTCTGCGATTTGACCCAAAGCTGGTCCGAGTTCGGCGGCGGGGTCGGCACGTATCTGCGCCGAAAACGCGATCATATCCTGTCGCACACGCCGCACCGGCATCTCCTCATCGTTCCCGGCGCAGAGGATAGGGTCCAGGAAAGCGGAAGGGCGACCACGGTCACGATCGCATCGCCGCGCGTTCCGGGCAGCCCGAATTACCGGCTCCTGCTGCGCAACGGCGCCGTCCGAAAGGCGCTGGACCGGTTCCGCCCGGACCTCGTCGAGTGCCAGGACGGCTACAACCTCCCGTGGTCGGCGCTGTCCTACCGGAAGCGGAATCCCTCGGTTGCCGTCACTGCTGTCTACATGACCGATTTCCCGACGGCCTACGTGCATCGGCCGCTGAAGCCGATCATCGGCGATTTTGTCGCGACGGAGCTTCGATCATTTGCCTATCGCTATTGCGGTTTCCTCTATCGCAGGTTCGATACGGTCATCGCGTTGGGCGAGCATGGCGGGGCGGCCAAGCTTCGCCAGCTCGGCGTCAACGACGTCGAGATCATCCCACTCGGCGTCGAGATCGATGAATTCAGCCCCCGCAACCGCGATCCGGAACTGCGGCGTTCTCTGGGCCTGAAGAATGGTGAGCCCTTGCTCATCTACGTCGGCCGGCTCGATCGCGAGCGCAGGGCCGAGATCCTGATCGACGCCTTTCGAGAGCTTCCGAACGATCTGGGCGCGCGCCTCGTGCTGGTCGGGGAAGGGCCGGTCAGGGATTCGATACTCGAATCGGGCGACGACCGGGTCATCGCTCCCGGCTACTTGAGCGACCGGCGCGAGCTGGCGCGTTGGCTGGCGAGTGCCGATATGTATGTTTCGGCAATGGCCGACGAGACCTTCGGCGTATCGGTCATCGAGGCGCAGGCGTCGGGACTTCCCGTCATCGGAGTTGCCGCCGGCGGAATGCTGGATCGGGTGGACAGGGGGACCGGCCGCCTCGGGCCGGTCGACGATTGCAAGGCGATGGCCGCCAACATCCTCGATGTCTGGCATTCCGACCGCGCCGCGATGGCCGCGGCCGCTCGCGAGCATGTCGAGGGCCGCTTCAGCTGGGATCGAACCTTCCAGATGCTCTTCGGCAATGTCTATCCTCAGGCGATTGCGGCTCGCGCCGAGCTGGGGGCCGTCCTGGCCGCTCCATTTGCGGGAAGCCCAGCGGCCTGACTCGTTCATCTGCGGTGCAGCGCTCCGGGCCGACACGGGCGCTGCGCTTTGCTAGGGAGTGCCCATGACTCGTTTCGCCATACTTTCCGTCGCGCTTGTGCTCGCGGTTCCCGCCGCGGCGCGGGACCAGGCGCAGTCGCCTCCCGAGAGCGGGACCGGAAATTCGGACGCCAAGCTCGAAAGCCTTCTCGAAAATTGTGATGCCCACAAATTCGAGACGATGGTCGATTCGGTCGTCGGCGGCCAGCCGCACCGATCGAAAGTGAAGATGTGCGGCAAGGAAGGCCAGAGCGATGCCGACTGGATCGCCACACTCAAGGATGCGATCACAAAGCTCGAGGCGAACAAGACGATGCCGGACTCGACCCGGGACCAGATCGTAAGCGCGATCAAGGTGGAGATCGATCGAGTGGAAGGGGCGGGCACGACGACCACGAACACCACCCTGCCTCCGGGCCGGGCCGCGGCAGGAGCGCCGCCGCCCTTGTCGAACGATTACACGCTGCTCCCGCCATTGAAGACGACTCCGCCGCCCCCGCCGCGCGTGCTCGCTCCTGCTGCCGAGACAACGTCAGCGGCTTCGACGCTGCAGTCAGTTGCGCCGGCGCCGCCGCCGGCCCCGAAAGCCGCGTTGGCGAACCCGAAGCTCAGCTTTTCCTGCATCAGCCCGGACTACCCTGGCGGCGGCCCGTGCGTGACGCTCACGCGCGACACGATCGTAACCGTAAAGTCGCCCGCCGCAGTCGCCAGTCCGCTTTCGCTTCGGTTCGTCAGGCAGGGCGACGCTCGGGCCGAGATCGATCTGGGAGCAATGCGAAAGGGTCAGACCGTTCGCCTCGACCTTCCGCGGCCGGTCTGCTCCGGTGTGGGGACGAGCGAAGTCGAAATGCAGGTGGTCGGCGGAGGGCAGGTGCTCGACCGGCAGGGGCCGTACCTGCTGCGCTGCTAGGCAGGTGGAGCAGCCTTACGAAAAGCTGGAAACGCTCGAGCCGGGCGTTGCGCGCGTCCTCGCGCACAATCCGTCGGCCTTCACCTATTACGGGACCCAGACCTATCTGGCCGGAGAGCGCGAGGTCGCGGTCATCGATCCGGGGCCAGACGATCCCGGACATATCGATGCAATCGTCGAGGCGATCGGCGACCGCGTCACCGCCGCGATCCTGTGCACCCATACTCACCGCGACCACAGCCCCGCTGCAGCGCCGCTCGCGAAACGAACGGGAGCACCGATCGTCGGCTGCGCTCCCCTGGCGCTGGAAACGGTCGGTCCGCGCGCCGATGCGTCGTTCGACGGCGATTATTCCCCCGATAGGGTGCTCCGCGATGGAGACGGCATCCAGGTGGATGGCCGCGATCTGATCGCCGTCGCCACCCCCGGCCACACCTCCAACCATCTCTGCTTCGCGTGGGGCGACGCCCTGTTCACCGGCGATCATGTGATGGGCTGGTCGACGACGGTCGTCGTGCCGCCCGACGGCGACATGGCGGCCTACATGCACAGCCTCGACAAGCTGCGCCAGCGCGGCGACCGAATCTATTTCCCAGCGCATGGCCCGCCGGTCACCAAGCCGCAGCAATATGTCCGGCACCTTGTCGGCCATCGTATGCAGCGCGAGCGTCAGATCCTGAATCTCGTCAGAGATCGCCCTCGCGAAATTCCGGATATCGTCGCGAACGCCTACCCTGGACTCGACCCGCGCCTGACTGTCGCGGCCGGCGGTTCGGTCTACGCTCACCTTCTGGACCTTGAGCGACGCGGCGTGGTTGTCCAGAACGCAGACCAATGGACAGGGACCGGATCCGACTCCCGCTCCTGATCGGGGCCGTTGTGATCGCGCTTCTGCTCGGCCTTGCGCTCGGCGGCGCGGGGCTGGTCGGGAGCCTGTTCGGCCCGAACCCGAAGGCAATCGCCACCTCGAGCCTGGAATCCATGCGTGCGCAGAACCGGCTCGTCGTTTTCGTCGCCCGCTATGTTTCGGTCACCAGTGCAAGCCAGAGCCGTCTCGGCCTTTCGACCGAACGGACCCTAATCCTTCCCGGCGACGTCCGGTACGAACTGGATCTGTCGAAGCTCAGGCAGGGTGACGTGAAGTGGGACAATGGCTCCAACACCCTCTTCGTGCACCTCCCCGATGTCGAGATCGCAGGGCCCGACGTCGATCTTGCCAGCGCGCGCGAATATGGCTCCGGGGGGCTCCTCGCCACTTTTACCGACGCCGAGCAAATCCTCGACCAGGCCAATCGCGCGAAGGCGGTCGCCGACCTGCGCAACCAGGCGAGGGCGGAGGTGCCGATGCGCCTTGCCAGGCAGTCCGCGCGCGCGGCGGTGGAGCGCAGCTTCGCAATGCCCCTCAAGGCGGCGGGATTTTCGGATGCGAAGGTGGTCGCGCGCTTTCCTGGAGAAGAGGCGGCGGAGACTAGCGTCTGGGACGTCTCGACCTCATATGAGAATGCGATAGCCGAAGCGAAAAGGCGCGAATCGGCACAAGGGCAGAAATGACCACTCAGGGCAGCAGTTTGAAAGGGCTCGACCTTCTTTCCGAGATCGGGCGTTTGAAGCGCGAGCGCAACGCCGTGATCCTCGCGCATTATTATCAGAAACCCGAAATCCAGGATCTTGCCGATTTCGTCGGCGACAGCCTCGACCTGTCGCGCAAAGCCGCGGCGACCGACGCCGAAGTGATCGCCTTCTGCGGCGTCCGATTCATGGCCGAGACGGCGAAGATCCTGTCTCCGGAAAAGACGGTCATCCTGCCCGACATGGATGCGGGCTGCTCGCTCGAGGACAGCTGTCCGCCCGACCAGTTCAAGGCGTTTCGGGAAGCGCACCCGGATCACATTGCGCTCACCTACATCAATTGCTCGGCGGCGGTTAAAGCGCTGAGCGACATCATCGTCACAAGCTCGTCGGCGCAGACGATCCTCGACCAGATCCCGCCGGAACAGAAGATCATCTTCGGCCCCGACCGGCACCTCGGCGGCTATCTCAAGCGCAAGACCGGCCGCGACATGCTGCTTTGGCCGGGAATCTGCATCGTCCACCAGGCGTTCAGCGAGACCGAGCTTCTGAAGCTCAAGGCCGAGCATCCCGGCGCTCCGGTCGCCGCCCACCCCGAATGCCCGCCGCATATCCTCGAACACTCCGACCACGTCGGTTCGACCAGTTCGATCCTGAAGTTCGCGCTGGAATCCGACGCCGGCACGATCCTGGTCGCGACCGAGCCCCACATCATCCACCAGATGGAAAAAGCGGCGCCGGGCAAGACCTTCATCGGGGTCCCGGGCGGTGACGGCAATTGCAACTGCAACATGTGCCCGTACATGGCGCTCAATACGCTGGAAAAACTCCATGTCGCGCTCCGCGAGCTGAACCCGCGCATCGAACTTCAGCCGGAGCTGATGAACGCGGCCCGCAAGCCGCTCGAGCGAATGCTGGAGATGGCGGGTGGAACGGTCGGCAAGGGCGACGTGGGAATGCCGATCGTGGAGGATCGCGAGGGCGGCATTCCGCCACTGAAAATCGATCCGGCAATCAGCGGGGACTAAATTCACGCGAATCCGGAGCCGCGCTTCGTCAGCGTTGTAATTTGACACGCCGAATAGCTCGTGCACGATGTCAAACGCTGATCGGTAGCTCGGACCCTCAGCGCGTAGGTTTCGGCGAGCGGTGGGTTCAATCCCCCGCGGCAATTGGGGGGCATTCGATGAAATTGATCTTGGCGCTCGCGCTTTCACTCGCTGCGGGGCCTGTGCTCGCGCAAAGCCCGCCAGTCGATCAATCCGCGGCCATGAAACAGAAAGCCGCCAACAGGGTGATCTGCAAGGACGTTGAGGAGATCGGCTCGCGGCTTGCTAGCAAGCGCATTTGCATGACAGCGGGGCAATGGGCGGAGCAGCAGCGCCGCGAGCAGGAAGATGCCGCGGATCAGCAGCGGCGGAGCACCATCCCGGATTGAGCGGCTTGGCGTACCTGTTTGTCCGGAGACCAGTTCCATGGCCATAGTAATCGCGCTCGCGGCCGCGCTCGGCGCTTCAACAGCGGCAGCTGCCCCTGTGATCGGGGCCGATCGCCTGCCGGACATGTTCGTCGCGGCCTGCCTCGACGGCACGGTCGCCATGTCGCCAGGCGAGGCGAGCCGGATTGGTGTCGGCGAGCTTCCGGCGGATCTCCGAAAGAAGCTCGGCCGACCGGCATCGGGCAATGTCTGGCGGCTATCCACCGCGGACCACAGCTATCTCTATGTCCTGAACTATCCCCCGGGCGGGCCGCATGACACGCGGATTTGCGGGCTGGCATCGGAAGACATGAGGATGGATTCGGCGGCAAGCGCCGTCGACCTGCGCATGAACGGCTATGTCGGCGCGGAGAAACTTTCGGGATTGCAGTGGTTGATGCCGAAAGATGGCTACGTCGCCACAATAGCCCGGGCCGGCAGGTTCAACGTCGCCCAGATCAACTGGCTAAGCGAGAGCGGCCGCGCGAAGATTGGGCGGGAAGTTCAACAAGTCTCCCCCTAGCCGCGGCGGGGACCAATTCGCTCATCGCGAGTTGTCCCGATGCGGCCTTTACATGCCGTCGCTAGCGGATACGGCACTCTCATGCGCCTTTCAGACGACTCGGAAAACCCGGAATCTCATGTGCTTAACCACGATGCGGTTCTTTCGCCCCGTGCCTACACCAATCCCATTCTGGACCTGGATTTTCCCGATCCGGCAGTGATTCACGCGCCGGACGGATTTTATTATGCCTATGCGACCCAGACGTTGCGCGACGGCGAATGGACCAACATCCAGGTTGCCCGCTCGAAGGACCTGGTCGACTGGGACATCCTTGCCGATGCCCTTCCGGTGAAGCCGGACTGGGCACAGGAGACGCAGGACTTCTGGGCGCCGAGCGTCATCTACGACGGCGCCAGCTACTTCATGTATTATTCCGCGACGCCCGACGTCTGCCACTACCATGAGCGCGGGCATGCGCTAGCGGTGGCGACGTCGGATTCCCCCGCCGGCCCGTTCGTCGACATGGGGATGCCGCTGCTGCTCGGCGCCGGTTTCGAATATATCGATCCGATGGCCTACGACGATCCGGTCACGGGCAAGCATCTGCTCTATTGGGGATCGGGCTTCCAGCCGATCAAGGTGCAGGAACTGAATGCCGACCGCCTCTCCTTTGCCCCCGAAAGCAAGCCTGTCGACCTCGTCTGGCCCAATCCGGTAAAGGCCGCGTTCCCGAGACTGGTGGAGGCCGCATGGGTCATCCGCCATGACGAGCATTATTATCTCTTCTACTCGGGCGACAATTGCTGCGGACCGGATGCCGAATATGGAGTGATGGTCGCCCGGTCGGACGATGCCATGGGACCGTTCCAGACGCTCGAGGACGCAAAAGGCGTTCCCCACAGCCTCATCCTCCACAAGAACCACTTCTGGCTCGCGCCCGGTCATAATTGCATCGCGGCGGACAAGGACGGGCAATTATGGATCCTTTATCACGCGATCGATCCGAACCGGCCCCGCCAGAGGCAGGACGACGAGATCAACAGCCGGAGAGTCATGCTCATAGACCGGATCGAATGGGAGGACGGCTGGCCGTGGGTAGGCACGCCGTCGCACGGGCCAAAGCCAGTCCCGGCAGCTTAGAGCCGCTGGGCTCCCGCCACTCTCAGCCGCCTGGGATCCGCCTGCTCGGCTTTCTGAGCTTCGAAGATCGCGCGTTGCCGCTGAAGCTCCCGGTGGAGGGGTTCATAGACGTCGCGCTTCCCGTCGGCGCCGATGGTGGACAGCAGACCGACTTCCGCGTGGCGTGAATTGTCCCACCCCGGGTAAGCTGTGATCGGATAGAGGCAGATGCCCTCGACGCTGACACCATGTTCCTGCGCAGCCCGGACCTCGTCGCAGACATAGTGAAGCCACGCCGGCCGTCCGGAGCCTTCAGCGCCGGTTTCCGAGATGAAGAGGGGCTTTCCGTAACGATCCGCGACCTCGGCCAGAATGTCGGCAAGCGCCCGATATTCGTGGTGGCCCATCGGAATCGTCGGCCCGTCCAGATACCATTGATTGTGCGGGTAGAAATTCAGGCCGACGACGTCGATGAATTCCGGCTTCCCGCCGAGCTCGGGCTCGGCGCGTCCCATGAGCCAGTCATAAGCCTGGAACTGTCCCTGGCGCGCGCACTCGGCGGCCTTGATCTGCTTGCGGCTACGGTCCTTCGGCGCAATGTGGATAAGCGGGTCGGCCCAGACGAAGGCGGCGTCGGGCCAGCGCTCCCGGATCGCCGTGCAGGCCGCGACCGCGGTCCTCACGAGGTGACGCTTCAGCCAGCCGATCTGCGTGGGCCCGATGCGCGGGAAATAGCCCACCTCCGACGCCCAGCAGATGAAGGAGATTTCGTTGAGCGGGCAGACGAGCGGTCTGGTGCCGGCGACCGACTCCCGGACGTCGAGCGCTGCCATTGCGAATTCGGCAAATCGCTTCGGGAAATCCGGGCCGGCCTGATCGACATGATCAGGGGAGCCATAATGAAACAGATCCCAGATCACTTGCATTCCGGCCTGCTCGGCCGCTTCCAGCATGGGTATCCAGCTGGACCAGTCATAGCGGCCCGGCGCTTTCTCGATCAGATGCCAGCGCAGACCGTCGCGAAGGGTTCGAAAACCGAGCGCGGCGCATTGGCGATAATCCCCGAGCACGTGCCGGTCGTGCGAGGTGGCGCCGACCAGATCCAGCCGGACTCCGTCCGTGCGGCGATGCGACGAACATTCGAATCCTGCCTGGAAAAAGCTGTCGAAGATTCCGGGCATCCGTTCCCTTGATTCCCGTGAGCGCCCTGTCGGCCTCTTAACGACAGGTTTGCCGTAACCGTTCCGGCGGTACCGGCGCTACCGTTCAGGCGAGCGCTCGATAAACTCCGTAGAGGCTCGTGATTGTCAGGACGCATCCGACGAGGACGAGGAGCACCCTCGCCCGCGAACGTCGTGCGACGGCCGCTGCGATAGGCGCGGCGGCTACGCCTCCAATCAACAGGCCCAGTGTCGCCGCGGAAAAGGCCTGGAGTCCAAGCGACAGGATAAAGGTGATGGAGGCGCTTATCGTCACCAGGAACTCGGCGGTATTCACCGTTCCGATCGTTCGCCGCGGCTCGGTCCCCTGAACGAGCAGGTTGCCGGTGACCACCGGACCCCATCCCCCGCCTCCGGCCGCGTCGAGAAATCCGCCAGCGAGGCCGAGAGGTTCGACGATCCGCGGCGGCTTGTGGTGCGGCGGATACCGAACTCCGCGCCAGATCAGGTAGAGGCCGATGGCCGCCAGATAGGCGAGGATGAACGGCTTGACGGTCGCGGCGTCGATCTGCGTCAAGACATAGGCACCCATGATCGCCCCGATCACGCCCGGGAGGGCAAGCCTCAACAGCATCTTCCAGTCGACATTCTTGTGAAGGATATGGCTGACCCCGGACACGCCGGTGGTGAAGCATTCGACGGTGTGAACCCCTGCCGACGCGGTTGCGGGCGGCACGCCCAGGGTCACGAACAACGTCGTCGAAATAACCCCGAACGCCATCCCCAGCGCACCGTCGACAAGCTGCGCCAGGAAGCCGACAGCGACGAAGGGAAGAAGAACTTCCAGGAAGTTGCCGTCGAGGAGACCTTGCATCGAGAAGCCCCTGTAGTGCGAGCGGGCAAGCCCCACTCAAGACCGCAGGTGCTAATCTCTAGTCATCTACTAGACAATATTATCCAAAGTCGGCCCGGCGCGAGTCCATGTCATTCCGTCGCCGAAATCTCCCAGCCGGCGGCTTCGTTGAGCGAAATGCCATCGAGGTAGCTCGTGGTCTGGTCGCGAAGGATCGCGAAGGCCTTCCGAATCGCGCAGTTCGCTTCGTCCCGGCAATCGCCGCAGGGCGCGTAGAAGTTTACGCTCGCGCAGGACACGAGGGCGATCGGGCCTTCCATCACCCGCACGATTTGACCGAATGAAATCTCTTCCGGCCCTCGAGCCAGCCGGTATCCGCCCCTCGGCCCGCGTGTGCTCCGGACAAGGCCCGCTTTCTTCAAATCGAGCATGATCAGCTCGAGATATTTTGGCGGGACTCGCTGGGTCTCGGCGATACGCGCGAGCTGAACGGGGTGCCCGTCCTGCTCCTCGGCCAAATAAAGCAGCGACCGCAGCGCATAGCGGGTCCTTTGGGCGAGCATTCCATTGTCATAGCCTCAGACTAGACAATCCGGAAGCGGGCGCTGCCGCAACTCATGAGGCCGGATTTCTTCCGGGATAGCTGTTTGTCTTGAGGAGCCTTGCGAGGTGCATCGCCCCGGCCGCAACTCCGGCGGCCGTTTCCCGCACCATCTTCGGGATTTCCTCGAGCTCCTTGAAGTCGGTCTTGTGCATCGCTTCTCCCACCCAGTAGCAGGCGGCCATCGGCGGGATCGTCCAGCCGACGTCGTTGAGAGCCTGGAACAACTCGGCCGTGACGTGATGCGCGCCGTCTTCGTTACCGACGATTGCCGCGACTGCGATCTTGCCGAAGGCCGGACTCCGGCCACGCTCATCCAACTCGCTGAAGAAGGCATCCATGCGCTCGAGGACCCGCTTGGCGAGGCTGAACGGCTGACCGAGCCAGATCGGCGTGCCGAAGACCAGGATGTCGGCCGCCAGGATCCGCTGGCGAATATCGGGCCAGGCGTCTCCGGGGCCTTCGTCGGAGGTCACCCCGGGGAGCACATCGTGTTCGGCAATTCGAATCGTTTCCTTCAGTTCCACGCCGTGCGTGGCCAGCGAGTCCGCTATCAATCCGATCATCCGGTCCGTCGAAGAGGGCGGATCCGAACAGCTCTTCAGCGTGCAGTTGATGGCGATCGCTACCGGGTTCACGCTCGCTCCTCGAGGTTGCGGTTGACCGGGTAGCGGACCAGCAGGCGCAAGGTTTCGCGCCCTCGAGGTCCAGCCATTTGTCCGCTCGTCGAAGCAGGCGTTGACTCTTCCGCGGTTCGCCTCGCACCTTGGCGCGAACTCGGGAGGGAAGCCTTGCGTAAAATCGCCTTTGTCGCCGCCACGGCGCTCGTCGCCACTGCTGCCGTTGCCCAGACGGCCGATCCGTATCTGTGGCTGGAGAACATCAGCGGCACCAAAGCGCTTGCGCAAGTGAGGAAGTGGAATGCCGAGACCGAAGCCGTGCTGACGAAAATGCCCGGCTACGAAGAGCATCGGAACCGGGCGCTCGCCATTCTGAACAATCCGCGTCAGATTGCGATGCCCGACGACGTGATGGGCGACATGGTCGCCAATCACTGGATCGATGCCGATCACAAGCGCGGGCTGTGGCGGGTGTCGCCGCTTGCCGCCTATCTCGCCGGAAAGCCGCAGTGGCGCACCTTGATCGACGTCGACGCGCTGGGGGCGAAAGAGGGCAAGAGCTGGGTGTGGCACGGCGCCAACTGCCTTCCGCCGCAATATCAGCGCTGCCTCGTTTCCTTGAGCCCCGGCGGCGGCGATGCCGACGTGATCCGCGAATTCGATGTGCCGAGCGGCCAGTTCGTCGCCGACGGCTTCGCGGTACCGGTCGGAAAGAACAGCGCCGCCTGGCTCGACAAGGACACGCTTCTGGTCGCGCGCGTGGAAGGCGATTCGACGGCGACGCGCTCCGGCTATCCCCGCACCGTCAAGCTGTGGAAACGCGGCACTGCGTGGAGCTCGGCGAAGCTGATCTCGGAAGGCATCGAGAACGACATCGCAATTCGCCCGTTCGCGATGATGGACGGGGACACGCGCTATGTCGGAGTGGACCGCGGGGTCGGTTTCTATGCCGACAAGCGCTTCATCCTCGGGTCCGACGGCAAGCTCGTCGAGCTCCCGATTCCCGAGACTGCGCAGCTCGACACGATCATTGGCGGGCAGGCGATCGTCAGGTTGATCGATCCGCTCGGCCAGTTCCAGCCGGGCACCGTGGTCGCCTTCGACATGGCGGCGATGCTCGCCGGCCAGAAGCCAGCCCCGACGCTGGTGATGGCGCCCACCGCCAGCCAGTCGATCGAACAGGTCGGATCGACCGACCACGTCCTCTGGATCAAGGCGCTCGACGACGTTTCAGGCAAATTGTTCGCGCTTCGGCGGCAGGCTGACGGAAGCTGGTCGCGACAGGAAGTGCCGCTCGCCGCCAACAGCACGATCCAGCTGCTGGGCGGCGCCGACAAACAGGATATTGCGTTCGCGACGATCGAAGGAATGCTCGACCCCACGACCCTTGTCGCCGTCGGCGCCAATGGCGTCCACACCGTGCAGGCTTTGCCGGCGGAATTCGACGCGTCGAAGTTCACGGTCGTGCAGCGGTTCGCGACGTCGAAGGACGGGACCAAAATCCCGTACTTCCTCGTGCAGAAGAAGGGGGTCGACAAGCCTACGGGCGTCCTCATCCACGCTTATGGCGGTTTCGATCTTTCCCAGACGCCTACCTATCTCACCGAGGAGCCCTATCGGGCCGGGCCGTTGGCTCTGTTCCTGCTCGAAGACGGAGGCGCCTTCGTGCTTGCGAACCTTCGCGGCGGCGGCGAGTATGGACCCTCGTGGCACAAGGCGGCGATGCGCGAGAAGCACCAGAATGCCTTCGACGACCTTGAAGCTGTTGCTCGCGACCTCATCTCCACGGGCGTTGCGCGCAAGGATGGAGTGGCCATCTCTGGCCGATCGAACGGCGGCCTGCTTGTCGGGGCGGCCATGACTCAGCATCCCGAGCTCTATTCGGCGGTGATCGCCGGCTCCCCGCTCGAGGACATGAAGCGCTATTCGCACCTTCTCGCTGGCGCGTCATGGATGGACGAATATGGCAATCCGGACGTCCCTGCCGACTGGGCGTTCATCAAGAAATATTCGCCCTATCAAAACGTCCGCAAGGGCGTGAAATACCCGCCGGCCTTCTTTTATCTGTCAACGAAGGACGACCGGGTCCACCCCGGTCACGCGCGCAAGATGGCTGCCAAGCTCAAGGCGTACGGCAACCCCGTCTTCTACCACGAATATACGGAAGGCGGGCACTCGGTCGGTGCCGATCGCAGCGAAGACGCGGTGCGCGCCGCGTTGCTCTACGAATTCCTCAAGAAGGAGATCGGCAGCGGCAAATAGAGCCGCTGCCGGTTAGCGGCCGCCCGCTTGGTTGGGTTGGTCCGAGCTTTTCGAATTCGGCTTAACAGGGACTTCCACGACCCGGCAGACCTTGGTCGTCGAGTGCAGGCGCGACCCGATGGCTCGCTCGTCATCGATATCCCGGCAAACCGTCTTTTTCACTGTTTTCGGCGCATCCGCGGGAGCGGCCTGGACCTGGTTGTCGGCTGGCTGCGCAGCCTGCGCGAATACGGGCGCGGGAACTCCGAACGCCGCAATGATTAGCAACAGCTTTTGCATTTTCGCTCCTGTTGGAAGAAGATTGCTACGTAGGCGACGGCCAACAGGCAGGAAAGGGTTTTTTCGACGAACGGAAATTGACGTTGTTCGAAACAACCGACGCGCAGGCTCGTTTAAGCGGCAAGTCAAACGAAGGATCAGTCATGCGGACCTTTTCAAAGTTCACCACGGCGGCCGCCATTGCACTGACGACCGCGACATCGATTTCGGCACCCGCGGATGCCCGGGTGCGGCATCGCCATCATTATTACAGCCGCACGCATTACTCCCATCGCTATTGCCGGCGCTCGGCCGGAAGCACGGGTCTCCTGGCCGGAGGAGTGGCCGGTGCGGTTGCGGGCCCCGGAATCATCGGCCACGGACTGCTGGGCGCGGCCGTCGGTGCGGTGGGGGGTGCAGTTGCGGGCCGTGCGATCGACCGAACGATCACCGCGCCCCGGCGCTGCCATTATTATCGCTGAGCCGTTGAGCGGGCGCAGACGTGCCCGCTTACGCCCGACATCGACGGACGATTCGTCGCAGGGAGCGCTTCATGGCGCTCGCCGGAGTGGCGGCGGTCCAGGTTGCTCTGGGCCTGGCGCTCGTCAGCGGGCTCAAGGTCACCATCGCCAGGACGCCTGAGGCCGTTGAGCGCCTGATCGAAATCGCGCTTCCACCTCATCGCCCCCCGGTACAGGTCGCGAAACGACGGCGACACAGGCCGGTCACTGCATCCGCCACAGCCCCGAGATCCGAGCGGAAGCCGATTGGCGGCTCGCCGGGCCCGGTGAGATCCCATACGCGGCCAGCGGTCACTCCCATCGTTGCGCTGCGACCCACGGCAGCGCCATCGGGCGGCGGGCCAGGCGCCGGGCCCGCGTCGGGTGCCGGCGGCGGCGGCGGAGCGGCGGGATCGGGTTATGGCCGCGACGGTGGCGGAAGCGACCTCGAATTGATCTCCGGAGAGATCCTCCCGTCCGATTATCCACGGGAGCTCGGGAATGCCGGGATTGGCGGGCGAGTCAGCGTCACTTTCACTGTCCAGGTGAACGGCCGCGCAACCGGCTGCAGGATCAGGCGGTCAAGCGGTACGCCATCGCTGGATGCGCTGACCTGCCGGATCATCGAACAGCGCTTCCGATTCCGCCCGAGCACCGACCGCTACGGGCGGCCGGTCCCCGACGAAGTCGATTGGGACCATGAATGGATATCGTCCGGCCGCGGTTAGCGCTGTCCGGCCACGCTGCCTTCGACAGTCGCTGATCCTGAGTGATGCTTGTCCAGGTGGCGCCTGATGATCCGGAGATTGCGGCTGTTGGACCGGAAGAAGAAATCGGGGATGGCGCCGACCCATGGGATCAGCCCCAACAGGAAATCGACGCCGACATTTCCGGCCATCCGCGTCATTTGCCACTTCGACATGCCGAGGTTCCTGGCCTCCCAGACCATGTAGCTGCCGAGCGCAGCGCCGGCGATGTCGCCGGCAACCGGAACGACATCGAGAATGACGTCGAGGCCAATCGGCCGGTTCAGTCCTGGAATGACGATGACCCGTTCCAACAGATGCTCCATCGCCTCGACTCGGCCCCGGACCGACGCCGGATCGGTTCCTATCGATATGCGGGGCTTCTGTTTACCGCTTCGGATCGTGTTCATTCGCCTGTCCGGTCCAGCCGTTGTTCCAGGCCTGTCAGCGTATGGATCGCGAAGCGGTTCCCGGCGAAGGATGCGATCCGGGCGCTCACGAGCGACCAGCGAATGGGGGCGGCGATCGGCAGGAACAGCTGCTTCGAATCGATTTGCCTCGACGCGTCCAGGAGCAGCGCGCTTCGTTGCGGGAGCACCGATGTCGTGCGCGCGGAATCCATCACCTCGTCGATGGCCGGGTCGCAAACGGGCACACGGCTGCAGCGGAATCGGCGCACGAACCAGCTGGCGGAGGAGGATGGAGCGACTTCATCGACCAGAATGAAATCGGCTGGAGCGCCTTCGCCGGCGCGTTCGACCTTGATTCCCAGCGCTCCCCAATCCGCGGCGAGCCGATCGAACAGGATGTTGCCTCCGGGCCCTGCGGGCAGAGCGAGGCGGACGACAGCGGGCTTGTCTTGCGGGAACAGCTTGCGGGCGTCCGCTATGAGATTTGGCCGGCGGTCGGGAAGCGGGGCCGCCGACCACTGCGGTGGCTGGGGGTCGGGAATATTGTCGAGTCCGGGCTCGAGCACCGTGGCCCTTGGCACCAGGCCCGGCACGGCAAGAGCGGCAACCAGCGAATCGCGGTCGATGGCCTGGTTCAGCAGCTTGCGTATGTCCTCGTCCGCGGCGGGACCGGAGCTGCGTGCAGGGACCAGGCCGAACAGGCCGGACGCGGGATCGAACTGCAGCGCCCGGCGCGGGAGCTTGTCCCTCGCGACGTAAGGCAAATCGACGAAGGTTCCGCCGAGCACCAGGTCCGCATTTCCACTTGCGAAAGCTTGAATCGCCGCCTGGGCGCTGGCGCCCGACAGGTCGAGTTGCTCTCGGGTTGTTTCCTCCTCGTCGAGGGTCGCCACCTCGCGGGTCAGCCGGATCAGCCCATTCTTGCTTTTCTCCCTGTCGATAGAGAATGGCCCCGTGCCCTGGCGATCGTAAACCAGCCCCATTTCGGGCTGGGCCAGGAGTTGAAGCAGATGCGGCCGAGGCTGGCTGAGCCGGATTTCGATCACCCGATCGGTCATCGCCACGACATCGTCGACGGAACCGAACGCATCCTTGAGCGAATCGCGGCTAGAGGGGGCGATCATGCGCCGGAGCATCCTCGCCACCTGTTCCGCGGTGATCTTGCGCCCGTCGGGCCAGGTCCCGTTCGCCAATCGAAAGATGTAGCTCAATCCATCGTCGCTGACGTTCCAGGTCTCGCCGAGGCCCGGCACGATCTGTCCACGCGGGTCGAGTTGCACGAGGCCTTGCGCGACATTGTCGGCCAGCACGCGATCGCCGGCGGTGAGCGGACCGCGCTCGGGATCGGCGAGCTGCGGCTGGTCGCCGATGACGACGACGTGAACCACACCTTCGGGCTTGCGATGGCAGCCGCTCGCCGAAACGGCGAGAACCGCGGCCAGGGCTAGCGCGGCGGTCCGGAGGACTGCGTGGAAACGCATGGCCAGAAGCAATAACCGCAATCGGATATTCAGCAACTCTCTGGTCTTATCCTTGCGACTGTTTTACCAGAGTAAGGCAGTTGCGCGCCGGGAGTCGAGATTCGCATCCGATGGCTGATCACGACGGTATCTGGTCCCAGGGCGGAGCGAATGTCGAAGAGCTTCCGGACCCGTTCGCGCCCGCTCCGCCGCCGCCGGAGCCGACCGCCGACCAGGAGCAGCCAAGGCCGCGCTGGCGCCGTGCCAGGATTATCGGCCTTTCCGCGTTCGCCGTCATCGTCGTGACTCTGGTCTGGCTGGTGTTCACCGCGCCCCTGTCGCGCGCGCTGGAGCCGCTTCCCGATCCGGCGATGCTGTTCTTGTCCGACGGCGGCCAGCCAATCGCCCGGCGCGGTGCGGTGAAGGAAGCGCCGGTGGACGTCACCAAGCTTAATCGGCTCACTCCGGCCGCCTTCGTGTCGATCGAGGACCGGAGATTCTACAGTCATTGGGGAATCGACCCGCGCGGGATTGGCCGGGCGATGCTCGCCAACATCCGCGGCGGCGGGGTCAAGCAGGGCGGCAGCACCATCACGCAACAGCTCGCCAAGACCAGCTTCCTGTCGGGTGATCGAACGATCAAGCGCAAAGCGCAGGAGGTGATCATCGCCTTCTGGCTCGAAGCGTGGCTGACCAAGGACGAAATCCTCTCTCGTTATCTCTCGAGCGTCTATTTCGGCGATGGTGTCTATGGCCTTCGCGCAGCCGCCCATCACTATTTCAACCGCGATCCCGAGAACCTGACCCTGGCCCAATCGGCGATGCTCGCGGGAATGGTGCAGGCGCCGTCCCGGCTCGCGCCGACTCAGCATCTGAAAGCCGCGCAGGATCGCAGCCGTCTAGTTCTCCTGACGATGGCGCAGACCGGAGCGATCAGCGAACGCCGCGCCAGGACAACAAAGCTCGCGCGGCCGGTTCTGCAGAAGAGCAAGCTCCCCTCGGGGAGCTATTTCACCGATTGGGTCGGTCCGCAGGCGCAGGATGCCTTCGATTCGGAATTCGGCGAGGTGCGCGTGACGACGACGCTTGATTCCGAACTTCAGCGGATTGCCGTCCGCGCCATCAATCGTGCGCCCATCGGCGATGGGCAGGCTGCTCTGGTTGCGATGCGCCCTGACGGCCGGGTCGTCGCGATGATCGGCGGCAAGAATTATTCCGAGACGCCGTTCAACCGCGCAACCCAGGCGCTGCGCCAGCCAGGATCGGCATTCAAGCTCTTTGTCTATTTCGCCGCGATGCGAGCCGGCTGGACCCCAGACAGCATCATCGAGGACAAGCCGATCACGATCGGCGACTGGAGCCCGGAAAACCACGACGGCGTCTTTCGCGGCCCGATTACCCTTCGCGAGGCCTTTGCAAGGTCGAGCAATGCCGCGACCGTGCGCCTTTCGGAAAGCGTCGGCCGCTCCAACGTCATCCGCGCCGCGCGCGACCTCGGGATCACCTCGCCTCTGCCGGACAAGCCGAGCCTGGCGCTCGGCACCGGCGGAGTCAGCCTTCTCGAGTTGACCTCGGCTTATGCCGCGATCCTCTCGGGCCGCTATCCGATCGAGGCGCGTGGCCTTCCCGAGCAGCCGGAGCAGAGCGGGGTGGGCGAGTTCTTTTCTTCGCGCGGGTTCCTCGACGAGCACCGCGACCGCGAGCCGATGCTCGACCTCTTATGGTCGGTCGCGAATACGGGCACGGGGAAGCGGGCGGCGTTGTGGATCCCGACCTTTGGCAAGACCGGCACGACCCAGGACAATCGCGATGCCCTGTTCGTTGGCTTCGCAGGAGACCTCGTCGTCGGAGTCTGGGTCGGGCGCGACGACGACAAGTCGCTGGGCAAGATAAGCGGCGGCACGGTCCCGGCCCGGATCTGGCGCGATTTCATGAGTTCGGCACTGTCGGTCGACGGTCGGCAGGGGCCACCGCTCCCGGCTAGCTATCGCAACCGTGCCGTTCCGCAGGAACAGCCGCCCGCTCGCCATCCGAGCCCGCTCCCCGACGGCTGGAGCGACGGCACAAAGCCCTTCCGTGACCTCGTTCGCGATCTCGTGAACCTGTTCGGGGATCGCTGAAGCCTCAGCGGTCGGCGGGTCGGCGCACCCAGATTTCCGTGTCTTGGGTCGTCGCGGCTGGCCGATAGGAACGCATCGCCTGCCGGATCGGCGGTTCGCGCATCAGCCAGCGCTTCGAGGGGCGGTAAACCAGCACCACGTCCGGCGAATGGCGCTGGACGTCCGTTGCGAAGGACTGCACGTCCTCGTCGTAGGCGGCCCGGGCTGCAGGATCGCTCAGCCCGACGTAAGCTGCGCCGCTCGCGGTGAACAGCCCGGCTCGTGAGCCGACCCAGTGCCCGCCAACGTTGCGGGTCACGGGGTGACCGGTCGTCAACTGGGGGCTGAGAGCGATCATGGTCGGGCGGGCCGGAGCGACTCGCTCAATGGCGGAGGCGACGGCGGGATCGGGCCAGATTATCCAGCGATACATCTCGCAGAGCGCGACGGTCGCCACTCCGAGCGCAACCAGGAGCCGCCGGCTGCGGACGACCGCGGGCGAATCGAGCATGAGCGCCACAGCGGCCAGCGACAGGCCCGCCTGTGGAAGCCAGTGGTTCGGGTAGTTCTTGGCCTGGATGAACGTCGCCAACAGGAAGCCGGCCGCGCCGAGAAGCCAGGTGACGGCGATTGACGAAGGCGGCCTTCGAAGAAGGAACAGAAGCCCGACGCAAATCGCTGGATAGAAGCTTGGGCCCAGGAGCAATTTCCAGAGCGTCTCGTGCATCGGCCCATAGGTGTGGGCAATCACCGGCAGCCAAGAAAGATAGGCGCCAGCGAACAGAAACATCGCGATTGCATAGAGGGCGACGGCCAGTGCACCCGCGATCACTCCCGGCAGGAACGGCGCGACGGTGCGCCGTCGCCACATCGCCCAGCCGGCGGGAATGGCGACCGCAAGAAGGAAATAGGGCTTGATGACGACGGTCAGTCCGGCCGCAAGCCCGGTCGCTATAATCGTGCGCTTTTTCAGCGGCCCGTCCTCGGCGAGCACCGCGAGAGCTGCCAGGCTCGGCAGTGCCAGCAGAAGCGCGGCGTGCTCCCGCTGAGCGAACAGCGCCATCGGAAGGACAAGCGCGATGAAGGGGAGCGCAGCGGCCAGCCACGGCCTTTTTGCCGTATAATCTACGCTGGCGACGATTCGCAGGGTTGCAAACGCGGATGCGAGTCCGCCGGCGATGAAACCGGCCGCGACGAGGGCTTCCGGCTTGGCTCCGACCAATTTGGCCAGCCACACCAGCGGCAGATACATCCAGACCGATGCCGGCGGGTTGATCTCGAATATGTCGACGTAGAGCCGGTCGCCGGAAAGCACCCGCTCGCAAACGGTGATCAGCCAGGACACATCCGCGTCGATCGGGATCCACAGGCTCTGGATGGAGATGGCCATTGCGGTCGCCACCAGGGAGGCAAGGATCGCGACACGGTTGGTCCGGCCGCGCAGCTCCTGTGCGCGCGCGATGGCTTGAGGGTCGATGATGCCCACGGACATGAGCCCGAACTAGCCTGAAAGCCTTAATCTTTTGAAACCTCTCACTTTAAGAGTTTCTCAACCCCTTTGACCCTAATTCCCTCCTCAACCTACGCGAGTTCAAAGGCGCAGGTGGGGGAGCTTGTCTCCCGATAGTGGAGCCTAAGGAGACCGGACATGGCCAAGTTTCTGAAGCTGATTAAGAACGAGAAGGGTGCGACTGCGATCGAATATGGTCTGATCGCTGCTCTGATCGCCGTTGCGGCGATTGGCGCGATGACCAGCATCGGCAGCTCGCTGAGCAATACCTTCAGCAACGTTTCGAGCTCGCTCAACACCTAATCGGTGTAAGCTTAGCTTGAAAAGACGGCGGTGCCGAAAGGCGCCGCCGTTTTCTTATGTGCCGATCGCGCGTCCGCGGTCCGGGGGCATTAACCATTCTTTCTCAACTGCGCCCTAGACCTCGAACCAGGTTTGAGGAGAGCGGCTTTGGCCAAGGTTGCCGATTACGCGGAACGATTGTTCCTGCTTCTATTGATCGCGACCTTCCTGCACGCGATGCTCGAGAACGCGCTCGTGCATCCCTACCTACTGCTTCTCGCAATCTCCGAGACCCTGCCGGTGCTTCTGATCATCATCCGCCGCCCAGGCGAAATGGTGATGAAGGCCTATCCGTTCATCCTCGCCTTCGTCGGCACGGCGGCCCCACTTCTCGTGCGACCGGCAGCCGGGGGCTTCCAGATCGTCCCGGACGCTGTGATCGGCGCGCTGATGGCCCTTGGATTGGGCGTCAACATCGCCGCGAAGCTCGCCCTGTGGCGGAGCTTCGGCCTGGCACCAGCCAATCGCGGAGTCCGCAATGGCGGACCCTACAGATTCGTCCGTCATCCGATGTATCTCGGCTATTTCCTGACGCAGGTCGGGTTTCTCCTGGCGAATCTGACGCTCGCCAACTTGCTGAAATATGCGGTGACCTGGATCGTGCAGCTGCTGCGCATCCGCGAAGAGGAGAAGTTTCTCCTCAAGGATTCGGCCTATCGCGAACTCGCACGGCAGGTCCGCTTCCGGCTGCTGCCCGGCGTTTATTGAGCCGGGGATAGCCCGGACGCAGTCGCGATCGCCGGTTCCTTCCGGATGAGCCACCAGAGGCTCACAATTGCCGCGACCGGGACTGTATTGGGCCCCGGATACAGACCGAAATAGCCGAGCAGCGGAGCAAGCAGCAGCAGCCACAGGATCGCTGGCCGCCAGGGATGGGCCCCATCTCGAAGGAAAACGGCAAGCGGCATTATGAGAAGCAGCGAATCGTAAGTGAGAAGATAGGGCGGAACGAGCAGGGTTGCCGCTGCCAGGACGGCAATTCGGTTCTCGTTCCTCATTTTCCAGGAGCGCCACGTCACGGCGCCGGCGACGACCGCGGCCAGGATCTGCAGGGCGAGCGCAATGGGCTGCGCAATTCCAAAGAAGCGAAGGAAAGCGAACAGACTGGCGAATTCGCTCCAGTTCCAGCGGCCAGCCGACATGAACCCGGCGTAGTCGCCCGTTATTTGAAGGAATCCGCGATAGGCATCGGACCCGAACGCCATCCAGGCGAGCGCCAGAAGCAGCAGCGAAGAAGCGGCGGCGCCGGCGATTGCGCGCCAGTTCCGCTCGGCGAGCAACGCGACCGGCAGGAGGATCCCAAGCTGCGGTTTCACCACAAGTAGCCCGAGGACCGCGCCTCCGAGAAGTGGCTCAGTCGCGACAATGGCGATACCAAAGCCAAAGATCGCGGTCGTCAGTAGCCCGTTCTGCCCGATCATTGCATTCACGAGCGCTGCAGGATGTGCAAGCGGATACCGCGTCGGCATGAGTCTCGACATCGCGGCCACGTAGAGTGCAGCGGCCGCAGCGATCCACGCCAGATAGGCGAGCCAGAAGGGCTCGAACGCGATCGGAGCGACGAAAAACAGGAATGGCGGCGGGTAGGGGAAAGGCATCAGGCCGCCCATGTGCGCGACCGTCATCTCGACGGCGCGATGGGTTTCCATGTCATAGGCGAGAGCCGGCGTTCCGCGGATCGCCAACCGCCCCGCGGCCCAGAAGCTGGCAAAATCGACCGCCGGCTTTTCGGAGTGATAGACCCAGGCTGCGAGCGTGACGGTCAGGCAAAAGACCGTCGAAAGCAGCAGTGCGAGAACAGGATAGACCCGTCCCGCCACCTCTCTGGCACGCCCGCCATTCTGATTGACTCGGTCCATTTCCCCCCGCAGCCGGCATGTTGAGCGGAAGTCGGGCCGCGCTCAAGCTCCGCGAGCCTATATGCCGCGCGGAGAGACTAGGTAGAAATTCGTATTCCGGCCGAAACGACGAGCGGGCAATGTCTCGCCTGACCTGCCGGGCCGCACCCCCCATCCCGCCTTGCCCAAGGCCGTTCCGGCAGGTCGCGTTTTCCGATCGATCAGGCGTGAAGCGGTGCCAGATCCTGGCCGAGCGCCCGCACTTTCCGATCCTCGCACCACAATTCGAGCGGCCGATGGTCGGATTCGCGGGCGATATGGATGGCGTCGACGTCGTCATTCGCCTCGATTTCGCGTTCACGATCGACCTGCCGGGTCTTGGGGTTGATGTAGCAGAGGCGATACCGAATCATTCTGACTGTCCCAGCGCGTGTCGCGAGGCCTATCAACGCGCTGCATGCGCCAGCGTTTCAACAACAGCTGCGGGGCGGGCACTTGCAGCGGCGCGCCTGCGCGGCTAGGCGGCGCCGCAACTCCAACCCCGCAGATTTTCTGGGAGACCGTTCGGCCATGGCCGCCACGCGCACATTTTCCATCATCAAGCCCGACGCGACCCGCCGCAACCTCACGGGCGCAATCACCAAGATGCTCGAGGAAGCCGGCCTTCGGGTCATTGCCTCCAAGCGCATCCGCATGAGCCGCGAGCAGGCCGAAGGTTTTTATGCCGTCCACAAGGAGCGGCCGTTCTACAACGACCTGTGCACCTTCATGACCTCCGGCCCGGTTGTCGTTCAGGTTCTCGAGGGCGAGGATGCCGTGAAGCGCAACCGCGACGTCATGGGCGCGACCAATCCCGCCGACGCCGCCGAGGGCACGATTCGCAAGGCCTATGCCGAATCGATCGAGGCCAATTCGGTCCACGGCTCCGACAGCGACGAGAATGCGAGGATCGAAATCGATTTCTTTTTCGAGCCCAAAGAGATCGTAGGCTGAATCAAAGCAGCGGGCTGAGCATCGCCAGAAGGTTCTGCCAAACGCGTGTGCCGAGCCCGTCGCGGCCGATCTCCTCAGCCGTTACGGCGTCCGACTCGCGAATATAGACATCCTGCCGTCCGCGGATTTGCGCAGCGAACGCGGAGTCCGAGAACAGGATATTGTTCTCGAAATTGAGCTCGAAGCTTCTGCGATCGAGATTGGCCGAGCCGATGAGTCCCGCCGACCCATCGACGACCATTGTCTTGGAATGAAGAAGCCCCGGCCGGAACTCGTAAATCTCGGCACCTGCCTTGAGCAGGTCCCGGTAATAGCTCCGGCTCGCGCCGGCGACGAAACGGCTGTCGTTGCGCTTCGGCAAGACGAGGATAGTCCGGACGCCACGCCGCGCGGCCGATGAGAGGGCATAGAGGATTTGCTCGTCGGGGACGAAGTAGGGCGTCGTCACCACCAGTTCTTCACGGGCCGAATGGATCAGCTCGGAAAAGCAGCTGGGCATGGCGTCATAGGCGAAGATCGGGCCCGTCCCGATCACCTGTGCAATGCTCGCGCCGCCGGGGGATTTGCGGGGACGTTCGCCAAGGCAGGCGCTGATATCCTCGGCGCCTTCGCCCATCCAGTCGGAGACGAACAGGAACTGGCAGTCGGTCGCCACCGGCCCCTCCCACCGGGTCATGATATCGACCCAGGGCGCGAACTTTGGCTTGATGCGGAATGCCGCTTCGGCGAGGTTCTGGCTTCCGATCCAGGCAATGCGATTGTCGAGGACCAGCAATTTGCGGTGATTCCGCAGATCGACGCGGCCACGGATCAGGAGCCGGAGCAGGTTTCCAAACGGCAGGGCCGGGCGCATCTCGGCGCCGGCGGCCTTGAGGTCCTTCCAGTGTCGAGAGCGGATGAAGCGGTGGGAGCCGAGTGCGTCCGCGAGGACCCGGACCTTCACGCCTCGGCCGGCGGCGCGGATGAGCGCTTCCTTCATCTTGAGGCCGTTGGAATCCTCGAGCCAGATGTAGGTGGTGAGGTGGATGTGATGCTTCGCTGAGTCGATATCCGCCACCATTCCATCGATCGCGGAATTGCTGTTGGCGGCAAGCGAGGCGCTATTTCCGCCGGTCGGGCCGATCCGGTTGATGGACTGCGCCAGCGCGAATGGCGCCGCATGAGCCGAACGGCGCAGCTTGGCCACCACCGCTTCCTCGGGAGCTCGGCGGGGCAAAGCGGCATCGACGGACTGGCCGAAGCGGCGGCGGCGAACGCGGGTCTCGCCCAGAAGCAAATAGGCGATCGTCCCGATGATGGGCACGATGACGATGATGATGACCCAGGCCAGCCGCGACGCCGGCTCGCGATGCGGACGGACGATGGCGCGGACGAGCACCGCCAGCTCGACGAGGACGACGACTGCCGTCAGGACCAGGTGGAATGGCCGCATCCGCCGCAATGCCGCATATCCGCGGCTGCGTGTCCAGCCCGCTTAGATCGCGCTCAGGCGCGGGTTAAGCTGATCAAGCGGAGCGAGCGGCCGCCGAACAGGCCGCCGCCTTCCCAGCGATAGCCCAGGCGGTAACTCGCAATTGCCGTCTTGTCGGCTCCGGCTTCGACATAGCGGGTCTCGACGCGCACCGGCAGCGACTGGGCTGCCTTGGAATCCTTGCCGCGGTCGCCGATCGCCGATTCGATCGAACCCGCGCTGAGTTCGCCGTCGCTCCCCACCTGGATGGGCTGTGCCCCCTTGACCGTGAGAGTCAGCGTTTCGAGCGCATGGCTTTGCTCGACTGGCGCGATGAGCAGCGATCGACCGTCATTCCGGGCTGTCGCCCGAAGCGTCAGCGGGATTGCCGGCCGTTTCTCGATCACGGTCGTCGTCGACGGCTTCTCGTCCCTGCCCCATTCGTGCCACAGCCCAAGGCCTGAGATGACGAGCGCCGCGATCGCGATCGCTTCGCCCAGGCTGATCCAGCGGAGTCTCGCCCGGCGTGCCTGCTCGTCGCCGTTCTCGCTCATCTTCCGCCCATTTCGAGAAGCCGGCGCGGCGCCGCAAGCTCCCAACTCCGCCCGATTCGACTGTCGACCAGCTCCCAATCGACGCCGTCGCCGGCGAGGTTCACACCAACCCATCCCGACGGACCGAGATATGCCGGCCGCGAGTAAGTGCCGGGTGCGGCTTCGATCAACATTGCCTGTTCGTCCAAGCCGCTGGTCCGCACGCAAACCATTGTGCGACCGTCGCCGTGATGATCGTCCCTGAATTGCGCGAACTGCTTGCCGGCGACGAAGAAGGTCGGCTGGCCGTGCGAGCTGCGCTCTTCGGTCTCGGGAAGCTCCAGCGCGGATGCGCGGATCCGGGCGAGCAGATCGCTCATCGCGCGACGAACTCGGCAAGCGCGCTGGGATAAAGCCGGTGCTCCGCTTCCAGGACCCGCGCCTCGAGCGTCGCTTCGGTATCGCCGGGCAAGATCGAAACCTCGGCCTGGGCGACGATTTCGCCCGAATCGAGTTCCTCCGTCACCACATGGACGCTGCAGCCGCTGACCGCATCGCCGGCGTCGATCGCCCGCCTGTGCGTGTCGAGCCCGCGGTATTTCGGCAGCAGGGAGGGGTGGATGTTGAGAATCCGTCCGTCCCATTTCCGGGTGAACCCGGGCGACAGGATGCGCATGAAGCCGGCAAGCGCGACCGTTCCGATTCGGTGGTCGTGCAGCGATCGATCAAGCGCTTCTTCCCAGGTTTCCTTCTCCACCCCGCGGCTGTCCCAGGTCCAGGTCGGAATCGCCCGCGTCCGGGCCCAGGCGAGCCCCGGCGCGAGCGGCTTGTTCGACGCCACCAGCACGACCTCATAACCATTGGCCTGTTCGACGATCGCCCTCATGTTGCTCCCGCGGCCCGATATCAGAACCGCGACCCGCCGCCTGTCAGCCTCCGTTTCAGGCATCGTGAGTCGCGGCCCATGCCTCCGCGGAACCCCACATTCCCGCCGGACCGATGACGGTGCAACCGCGGTTTCCAGAGGCGATCCGCCCGATGACGCGGGCTTTCTCCCCCGAATCGTCCAACCGCGAGATGACGGCGTGCGAATCGGACGGATGAACGATCGCGACCATGCCGATCCCGCAGTTGAACGTCCGTGCCATCTCCTCGGCCGCAATTGCGCCGCCCTCTCGAAGGAGCGCGAAGAGAGGCGGCAGCTGCCACAAGCGCGTATCGATTTCGGCTCGGAAGCCTTTCGGAAGAACGCGCGGCACGTTCTCCAGCAGCCCGCCGCCGGTGATGTGAGCGAGGCCGTGGATGAGCCCGTCCCGAATGAGAGGAAGCAGGGGCTTTACGTAGATCCGGGTGGGCTCCAGCAAAGCTTCGCCGAGGCTGACGCCAGGAAGGAACGGCGCTTCGGCGGCGAGATCCCATCGATGGTCGGCGACGATTCGCCGGACCAGGGAAAAGCCGTTGCTGTGGACGCCGGAGCTGGCAATTCCGACGATCACATCGTCCTCGGCAATCTTGCTTCCCTCGAGCAACTCGCCGCGCTCTGCCGCGCCGACGCAGAATCCGGCTAGGTCGTAATCCCCCGGGGCATACATTCCCGGCATCTCGGCCGTTTCGCCGCCGATGAGCGCACAGCCCGCCTGGCGGCAGCCTGCCGCGATTGATTCGACGACGGCTTGCGCGACCTCCGTGTCGAGCTTGCCGGTCGCGAAATAATCCAGGAAAAACAGTGGCTCGGCGCCCTGCACGATGAGGTCGTTCGCGCACATGGCGACAAGGTCGATCCCGACGCCGCCATGGCGATTGAGCTCGATTGCGAGCTTGAGCTTGGTCCCGACGCCATCGTTCGCCGCGACCAGCAGCGGATCGCGATAGCCCGCCGCCTTGAGGTCGAAGAGTCCACCGAACCCGCCGAGCTCGGCATCGGCACCCGATCGCGCGGTCGAACGGGCGAGCGGCCCGATCGCTTTCACTAGGGCATTTCCGGTATCGATCGACACTCCGGCGTCGGCGTAGGTAAGGGGCTTTTGCGGCATTGCATCGCCGCCTAGCCACAAGCGGCTTGGATTTCCACGCCGTTGTCGCCAAAAGCGGCCTTCAATGGCTCGTCGCTCCTGGTTCGTTGCAGCTTTCGTCGCGCTCCTTGGCCTCGCCGTCGGCGGGGTTCTTTTTGCGCAAATGGAGGCCGGCGAGCGCGGAATCCTTCCTCTCGACAGTTCCGGAACGCTGGAAATCGACGGTATCCACGTCGATGTCGGCGGCAAGGATGCGCAGTCGGCGCGCTATTCGGGCTGGCGAATCGCCCAGCGCCAGGGATTCAAAATGCTTTGGGCGAAGAGCCATGGGCTCCCGATTGCACAGGCTCCGAGCCTGACCGATTCCCAGCTCGACGACATCGTCAGCTCCATCATCGTGGATCGCGAGCGAATCGGACCCAATCGCTACATCGCGGACCTGGGTGTGTTGTTCGACCGGGCCCGCGCCGGGCAGCTTCTCGGAATTCCCGGCGTCAGCGAGCGCTCCCAGCCGATGGTGCTCATCCCGGTCATCGTCACCGCCGGCACCGAGACCAGCGTCGAGTTGCGCAACCCCTGGCAAAGAGCCTGGGCGGAGTTCCGCACCTCCCAGAGCCCGATCGATTATGTTCGCGTGAGCGGCCTCGGCGCCGATCCGCTGCTCATCAATGCCGATCAGGCCCGGCGGCCGGGCCGGAACTGGTGGCGCAACATCCTCGACCTCTATGGCGCTGCCGACATTCTCATCGCCGAGGTTCGGATCCATCGCGCCTATCCAGGCGGTCCGGCGAAAGCGCAGTTTATCGGCCGCCACGGCCCCGATGGCGATATCGTCGGCGGGTTCACTCTCACCGCTCCGAACAGCGCAGCCATTCCCCAGATGATGGCGCAGGGCGTGCGCCAGATGGACCAGCTGTTCACGGCGGCCTTCAATGCCGGTGCGCTGCGCCGCGACCCGACTCTGAACCTGCCGCCACCGCCGCCGCCCCCGGAACAGCCGCCGGCGGAGCACGTACCCGTGCGCTATCAGGTGCAGGTCGTCACGCCGAACGCGGTCACGTACAATTCCGCGCTTGCCCATCTCCGGGCGGTTCCTGGAGTCGACCTCGTCCAGCAGGTGAACATCGGGATCGGCGACACCAGCTATTTCTACGTCACCTATCGCGGCGAGCCGGGGACCCTGCGATCGATTCTGATGTCGCGCGGCTGGGGCATCGATATCTCCGGCGGACTGATCAAGATGTACGTTCCGCGTCCGGCACCCCCGCCGCAGCAACAGCCCTCATCGAACACGACTCAGCCTGCGCAGAACAAGGTCGGGGCGGCAGCTGGCCCAAAAGCGGAGAGCCTGGTCCAGTGAGCGACAGGAGGGAGCAGATCGCGCTCCCGCTCGACTGGCCGCAAAGCCAGGGCGAATCGCGGCTCATCGTTTCCGACGCCAACCGGGAGGCATTCGAGCATTTCCGCAAATGGAGCCTGTGGCCGGTCAAGGCGACGATCCTGGCAGGCCCTCGGCGTTCCGGACGAAGCTTGCTTGCTCGAGCGTTCGCCGAGCGTGTCGGCGGCCGGCTAATCGACCAGGCCGAGCGCGTCGATGAGGAGGACCTGTTTCACGCCTGGAACGCCGCGCAGGAGAGCGGCCGTCCGCTGGTGATGATCGTCGATCGTGCGCCGCCGGAATGGGAGATCAGGCTTCCCGACTTGAGGACTCGAATTGCGGTCACCCCCGTTACACGGATCGAGGAACCCGACGATCGGCTGTTCCAGGCGCTAGTCCAGCTGCATTTCGCCGACCGCGGCCTTCACATTCCAGCCGAGGCGCTGCGCTTCATGTCGCAGCGTCTTCACCGCGATTACTGGACGGTCGAGCGGGCGGTGGAGGCGGTGGACCGATTCGCGATCGCCGAGCGCGCGCGGTTAAGCCTGCCGACGATCCGGCGCGCGCTCATCGATGCAGGGATGATCGATTCCTAGCTGCAGCTGATCCGTTCGACGCGGGTATTGCCGTCCAGGAACACGGTCAGGCGATCGAAGCGGAATTCCATCGTCACGGCCGTGCCCTGCGGCACCCAGCGAATCGTGGCCGCGTTGGAAGCCCGCAGCATTTGTGCACCCAATTCGGAAGTCGCCTGCTGCCCGACGAATTTCTGGATGTTGGCCGGATCGCATTTATGGCCTGGGGTAACCCCGTGCAGGGGAGGCGAATCCGCAGGCGCCTGGGCGGTCGAGCAGGCAGCCAGCAACATCGCTGCCCCTCCAATCGCTGCTTGTGCCGTCATGTCTCGGCCTCCTTGACAAGCCTGCTCATCTTCAGCTTGCCGTTTTCGATTGCGAATCCGAGCCGGCCCTCGACCAGGTCGACCGCATCGCGCCCGAACTCTTCAAACCGCCAGCCCGTCAGGATGTTCAAATCGCGTGACCCGGCGGCGAGCGCCTCGAGATCGTCGCTCCGGGCGATGAGACGCGGCGCGACCCCGCTTTCCTTCGCTCGGATCTTGAGCAGCAGCTTGAGCAAATCGCTGACGAGCGCCGCGTCCTTGGTGAGGCCCGGCCGGCGTGGTTCGCGCGACGGAAGTTCCTCCACCTCCAGGGGCTTTGCCTTCTCCAGCGCCGCCATCAGCCTTGCGCCGATGTCATTGCTTTTCCACCCGGCCGACAGCCCGCGGACCTTCGCCAGATCGTCCTGTGTCTTGGGCGGATGGGCGGCAAGCTCGACCAGGGTGTCGTCCTTGACGATCCGGCCGCGCGGGATGTTCTTGGTTCGCGCCTCGGTCTCCCGCCACCCGGCGAGGGCCCGAAGTCGCCCGAGAACCGCCGGGTTGCGGCTCGGGAGCCGGAGGCGCTTCCATGCGTCCTCGGGCTCGAAGGCGAAGCTGGAGGGATCGGCGAGCCTCTCCATCTCCTCGTCGAGCCAGCCGCCGCGGCCGGTCTTCCTCAGCTTTTCCAGGAGGCGTGGGAAAATCTTCGCGAGATGGGTGACGTCGGCGATCGCATAGTCGATCTGACGCTTGTCGAGCGGGCGCCGGCTCCAGTCGGTGAAGCGAGCGCCCTTGTCGAGGCTATGTCCGAGCATCGACTCGATGAGGTTCGAGTAGCCGACCTGCTCGCCGTGCCCCAGTGCCATCGCCGCGATCTGGGTGTCGAACAGCGCCTTGGGCATCTTCCCGGTCAGGTTGTACACGATCTCGAGATCCTGGCTTCCGGCGTGGAAGACCTTCAGTACATCGCCATTGTCCACAAGCAGGTCGAGAAGCGGCTTGAGATCGATACCCTCGGCCTTCGGATCGACCGCAGCAGCTTCTTCGGTGCTGGCGATCTGGATCAGGCACAGGTCGGGCCAATAGCTGTTCTCGCGCATGAACTCGGTGTCCACCGCGACGAACGGATGCTTGGACAGGCGCTCCACGAGCTCGGAAAGCGCCTCGGTCTTCGTGATCAGGGGATGAATCTTCATTGGACTTGCCGGCGCCATAGCGCGCTCGGACGCCTTGACAAAGTGGCAGCCGAATGGCGAAGCGCTGGCGCGAATTTCCCGCCAGTCCAGTCAATTCCGGAACCCGAAGCGATCATGCACGCCTACCGCACCCATTCCTGCGCCGAATTGCGCTCCGGCGACGTCGGAAAAACCGTCCGGTTGTCGGGCTGGATCCATCGCAAGCGCGACCATGGCGGCGTGCTGTTCATCGACCTTCGCGACCATTTCGGGATCACGCAGATCGTCGCCGACCAGGACAATCCGGTCCAGAAATTGCTCGATTCGCTCCGCGTCGAGTCGGTGATCACGGTGACCGGAGAGGTCGTCGCCCGTTCCCCTGAAGCGATTAATGCCAGGCTCCCGAGCGGCGAGATCGAGGTCGTCGCCAAAGAGGTCGACGTCCAGTCCCAGGCCGCCGAGCTCCCGATGCCGGTCGCGGGCGAGGCCGAATATCCCGAGGATATCCGGCTCACCTACCGTTACCTCGATCTCCGTCGCGAACAGATGCACCACAATATCATGCTCCGCTCGGCGGTGATCGCGTCGATCCGCCGCCGGATGATGGAGCAGGGGTTCACCGAGTTCCAGACGCCGATCCTGACCGCAAGTTCGCCCGAGGGCGCGCGCGACTATCTCGTCCCGAGCCGGGTCCATCCGGGCAAGTTCTACGCGCTTCCGCAGGCGCCGCAGATGTTCAAGCAGCTGATCATGGTCGCCGGCTTCGACAAATATTTCCAGATCGCGCCCTGTTTTCGCGATGAAGACGCGCGCGCCGACCGATCCCCGGGCGAATTCTACCAGCTCGATTTCGAGATGAGCTTCGTCACGCAGGAGGATGTGTTCCAGGCGATCGAGCCGGTGCTCGCGGGCGTGTTCGAGGAATTCGCCAACGGCAAGAGCGTCACTCCGGCCGGCGAGTTCGTGCGCATTCCATACTTGGAGGCGATGCTCAAATACGGCAGCGACAAGCCCGACTTGCGTAATCCGCTGCTGGTCCATGACGCGGGATGTCACTTCACCGGCTCCGGCTTCGGGCTGTTCGCAAGGATCGTCGACAGCGGTGGAGTCGTCCGCGCCGTTCCCGCGCCCAACACCGCGGCTCTCTCGCGCAAATTCTTCGATGACATGAACGAGTGGGCGCGCGGCGAAGGTTTTGCCGGCCTCGGCTACGCGACCCGCAAGGGCGGCGAGTGGGGCGGTCCCATCGCCAAGAACCATGGCACCGAGGGCATGGACAAGCTGGCCGAGGACATGGGCCTGGGCCCTGACGACGGCATCGTCTTCGCGGCGGGCAAGGAGGCCGAAGCTGCGAGGCTGGCCGGCCTCGCCCGAACCCGCGTCGCCGAGCAGCTCGACCTTATCGAGAAAGACGCGTTCCGCTTTTGCTGGATCGTCGATTTCCCGATGTACGAATATGACGAGGAGCTCAAAAAGGTCGACTTCAGCCACAATCCTTTCTCGATGCCGCAGGGCGGGCTGGAAGCGCTCGAGACCAAAGACCCGCTGGAGATCCTCGCCTGGCAGTACGACATCGTCTGCAACGGCGTGGAGTTGAGCTCCGGAGCGATCCGCAACCACCGACCGGACATCATGTACAAGGCGTTCGAAATCGCCGGCTACAGCAAGGCGCAGGTCGACGAGAATTTCTCGGGCATGATCAACGCCTTCAAGTTCGGCGCCCCGCCGCACGGTGGCTCTGCGCCGGGAATCGACCGGATCGTCATGCTGCTCGCCGACGAACCCAATATCCGCGAGGTCATTCTCTTTCCAATGACCCAGAAGGCCGAGGATTTGATGATGAACGCGCCCGCCGAAGTCCCGGCGCGTCACCTCCGCGAGCTCGGCCTCAGGATCGTCGATCCGACTTGAGCGCTTTCCGGAACGATCCGCCACGCGATAGCTTCCGGTTCGCGTGAATCGCGAGTCACCGACAGCTGAGCCGAAGCAGGACGGACTCCCGGTCCCGAGGCGCTACTGGTCGGCGGCGGGCATCTGGCTCGCGCTTACCATGGCGGTGCTCGACAGCTCGATCGCCAATGTGGCGCTTCCAACGATCGCCGGTGAGCTTGGCGCATCCGCGGCGACCTCCGTCTGGATCATCAACGCCTACCAGCTGACGATCACGATCCTGCTGCTTCCGCTGGCCGCGATGGGCGACAAGATCGGCTACAAGTGCATCTACATCCCGGGCCTCGTCGTCTTCACCATCGGCTCCGTCGCCTGCGCATTGTCCGGCAGCCTGACGTTGCTGATAGCCGCCCGCGTCGTGCAGGGCGTCGGCGCCGCCTGCATCATGAGCATGAACGCGGCGCTGGTCCGCGCGACCTACCCGGCGAAAATGCTGGGGCGGGGAATGGGCTATAACGCGCTGGTGCTGTCGATGTCGGCGGCGGCCGGACCGACTCTCGCCGCGATCATCCTCAGCATTGCCACCTGGCCATGGCTGTTCATGATCAACTTGCCGATCGGAATCGCCGCGGTCCTGGTCGGCCGGCGTTCGCTTCCCGAGCCCCAAGGGCATGGCGGGCGGTTCGACTGGCCCGCCGCAATCCTTGCCGGAGCGATGATGGGCCTGACCGTGTTCGGAGCGGAGATGTTCGCCCACGAGGCCGAGTGGCTGGGTGCTGCAATGATCGCCGTCGGAATCCTCTCGGGCGTGCTCCTGGTCCGCCACGAATGGGGTGACTCGCACCCGCTATTCCCGGTCGACCTGCTCAAGATCCGGATTTTCAGCATGTCGATCGGGACTTCGACCGTTTCTTTCGCGGCGCAGATGCTCGCCTATGTTACCTTGCCGTTCCTGTTCCAGTCGGTGCTCGGCCGGAGCGCCTTCGAAACCGGCTTGCTGATGACTCCGTGGCCGATCGCGATCGGAGTGATAGCGCCGATTGCCGGGCGCCTGGCGGACAAGGTTCGCGCCGGGCTGATCGGCGGGATCGGCCTTGGCATCTTCGCCTTCGGACTGCTGATGCTGTCGCGGCTCGGAGCCCATCCGGGCGTGTTCGACATCGCGTGGCGGATGGCGGTGTGCGGGCTTGGCTTCGGGCTGTTCCAGTCGCCCAACAACCGCACGATCGTCAGCTCGGCGCCTGTCAGCCGCTCGGGCGCTGCGGGCGGAATGCTGGCGACTGCGCGACTCCTCGGCCAGACCTCGGGCGCCGTGGCCGTCGCGGTCGCATTCCACCTGGCCGGCGTCGGCGCCAGCCCGAGCCTGCTTCTCGCTGCCGCAGTCGCCGCAGCGATTGCGGCGGGCCTGAGCCTCCTTCGCCTGACCTCTCCGAAGACCAACTTCCGGCCGGAATCCGCGCACCCGCTTGCCGGTTAGTTGTGCCGTCCGGTTGAGGTGCTACCGTTGCCCTCAAGAGGGAGAGGGGAATGACGAAGACTTTGCGTGTCTGGCCGCTGCTTCTCGCCGGCGCGGCGCTGACTCCTGCCGCCGCTTGGGCGCAATCGCCGGCGGCCAGTCACGCGAGCGCGCCGAGGGCGGCCGACACCAGGCTGCGCGCCCTGTACAATGGCTATTCCGCCTGGGCCGCCAAGGAAGGTGGGTATTTCGAGACTGAGGACGGCGAGCAGAAGCAGGCCGATTACCTGCCGCATGTCGATGCGGCGACGCAGGAGAGGCAGGCTGCCCATCTCCAGGACCTCCTGAACCAGCTGAACGCGATTTCCACCGCTCAACTGTCGCCGGACGAACGGGTCAACGCGGCGGTCTTTCGAACCGTCCTCGAGAACGCTTTGATCGAGGCGAGATATCGCACCTGGGAGATGCCGTTCAATAGCGACAGCTCCTTCTGGACCTACCTCAACGAGCGCCAACAGCTTCGCGACGCGGCGGAATATCAAAGGTACATCGCGCGGATGCGCCAGATTCCGCGCTATTTCGACGAGCAGGTCGCCAACATGCGCGCCGGAATCGCGCGCGGCTTCACCGTCCCGAAGGCGACGCTCACCGGGCGCGACAAATCGATCGAGGCCTTCATCGACAACGATCTCGACAAGAACGTCTTTTACGAACCGTTCAAGGAGATGCCGTCGACGATTCCGGCTGCCCAGCAGGAGGCTTTCCGGAAGCAGGCGGCGGATGCGATCCAGAAGCAGGTGCTGCCCGCCTACAGGAAACTGCTGACCTTCTACACGACGGAATATTATCCCAGGGCGCGAACGACGGTGAGCGCCCACGACCTGCCCGACGGCGACGCTTTCTACCGCTCGCAGGTCAAGGAATATACGACGACGGACCTCTCGCCGGAGGAAATCCACAAGATCGGGCTCGGCGAGGTCGACCGGATCCAGGCGGCGATGCTGAAGACGATGAAGGACAGCGGGTTCAAGGGCACGTTCCCCGACTTCCTTCACTTCCTGAAGACCGACCCGCAGTTCATCGCCAAGACTCCGGACGAGTTGATGGGCGTCTCGGCCTATGTCGCCAAGCGCGTCGACGGCGTCATCGGCGACCATTTCGGTTTTCTTCCGCGCAAGCGCTTCGGGATTATCCCGGTGCCGGACGCGCTCGCGCCTTTCTACACCTCGGGCCGCGGCGGGCTCGAGAATTGCATGATGAACACCTACAATCTGCCGGTCCGCCCGCTCTACAACATCCCGGTCCTGACGCTGCACGAATGCGAGCCGGGGCACAGCTTCCAGATGGCGGTGCAAGCCGAGCAGAAGTCCCTGCCGTCCTTTCGCCGTCACAGCTATTTCTCGGGCTCGGGGGAGGGTTGGGGGCTCTACTCCGAATGGTTGGGCGACGAACTCGGGATTTACCGGACGCCCTACGAAAAGTTCGGCCAGCTGAGCTACGACATGTGGCGGGCGGCCCGGTTGGTGATCGACACCGGGATCCACCGCTACGGCTGGTCGCGCCAGCAGGCGATCGACTATCTCGCAAGTCACACGGCGCTGTCGCAGCATGAAGTCGAAACCGAAGTCGACCGCTACATCAGCTGGCCCGGCCAGGCGCTTGCCTACAAGCTCGGCGAGCTCGACATCCTCAAGCTCCGGAGCGAGGCGGAAACGACGCTCGGCCCAAAATTCGACGAGCGCAAGTTCCACGACGCGATCCTCGCGCTCGGCTCGGTCCCGCTGAACGTGCTCGAAGACCAGATGCGCGCGTGGATCAAGGCGCAGGCCGCGTCGCCTCCGGTTAAGGCGGGATAATGTTCGCTTCGAGCGACTAGACCGCGAAGTCTATCGCAACCTGGTGACCCCAATGCGAAGGGTGGAGCAGATTGGCTCCCGCCGCGACGTTGATGACGATTGCCCAGACAAGGAAAACATAATCCAGCCGGCGCGAGCGGCTCACCACCAGTCCGGCAAGTGCGATCAGATAGCCGCCGAAATTGAAATAGAACCACCAGTCGTTCCACGTGGGAATCGCGCGAGTCAGCATCGATCCGATGATGACCATGTTGGCGAGCAACATCCCCGTAGCGACGTACCCTTTGCGCGACCAATAATGGTCATCGAGATTGGCCCATCCGCGGCTCGTGCGAGGGAAGACGAGTGACGCCGCGAGGAAATAGACGAAGGCCATGAGAACGCCTCCGAAGACCGTGGGCCAATTGATCTCGAGGACCTTGCGAGCGCCCCAGACCCACAACCAGAAGCTCGTCACATCCGTAAGGACGAGGAAGGTCAGGGCGGGCGTCAGAATGCCGACTGGCCGTTCGGCGTGTGAATCGATGGCGTCGGCGGATTTGATTGCGAGCTCGGCGACGATCAGGCCGAACATCAGGCTCAATAAGGCGAAGAGTCCCTCGAAGTCGCTCATGTCATCCCCCGGCGACATCCGGGGCCTAACAGAAGAGCCGATAGTTCGAAAGCGGACACTGCCCCCAGCTACGCCCCCTTCGTCCGAGCGATATACTCGTCGACGTTGGTCTTGAGCACATCCATCGGCACGTTGCCGCCGAGCACCACCGCGTCGTCGAAGGCGCGGAGGTCGTATTTTGCGCCGAGTTCCGTTTTCGCCTTGTCGCGTAGCTGGTTGATGGTCAGGTGCCCGATTTCATAACCGCAGGCCTGGCCGGGCCATGAGCAATAGCGGTCGACCTCGCTCGCGACTTCGATCGGATTGGAGCCATTAACGTTGACGAAGAAGTCGACGCCCTGCTGGCGCGTCCATTTCAGCGCGTGAATCCCGGTGTCGACCACCAGCCGGCAGCAGCGGAAGCCGATCGACTGGAGATAGCCGAGGCGGGCGACGGGGTTGCCTTCATAGGCGCCGAGCTCGTCGCCGAGTTGCTCCGCGTAAAGCGCCCAGCCTTCGGAATAAGCATTGAATGCGAGAAGTTGCCGGATCAGCGGCTCGTTATGCGTATATTCGCCCTGCCAGATGTGGCCCGGGATGGACTCGTGGAAAGTGAGATCCGCGAGGCTGTACTTGCGGTGCAGGTCCGGCGTCTTGAGGTTGATCCAGAAGCGGCCGGGGATTTTTCCGTCGATCGAACCGGCGCCGCCATAGGCCGCGGGAGCGCCAGCCTCGGCCTCGGGCGGGATGCGCTTCACCTCCATGTTCGGATGGACGAGCGTGTTGAAGGCGCGCGGAAGCTGCGCGTTGATCCACTTCAGCCGGTCCTGGATGAAGGCCATGATCTCGGCGCGGCCCTTGTCGCCTTCGGAGAATTTGTACTTCGGGTCCTTCGAAAGCGCCTTCATACGGTCGCCGACCGAGCCTTGCGTGTAGCCGACCTGCTTCAGGATCGAGTCCATCTGGCTCTGGATTTCCTTGAGGCGGTCGAGGCCCATCTGATGGATCTCCTGTGGCGAAAGCGTCGTCGTCGTCCCCGCCTTCAGGGCCCAGCGGTAATAATCCTCGCCGTGCGGCCGCGACCACATTCCGGCAACATCGGTGGTGATCGCTCGCTCGGCCTTCAGTTCGGCGATCTGCCGCTCAAGCGCTGGCGCGACCTGCTTTTCGACGATTGCTCGGGCTCGCGACTCCCAGTCGCCGGGGAGGCCCCTTTTCTTCGCGCGATCGACGAGCGAGCTGACCAGCCTTCCGCCCGAGGCCGCGTCCTTCAGCGAGATTTCAAGCTGCGGGATCGTCGCATCGATGAGGAAGCCGGGTGGAACCAGGCCTTGTGCCCGCGCCGATTGCAGGCGGTCGAGCTCGCCGTCGAGTTGCTGCGGATATTGCGCCAAGCGGTCGAGATAGGCTTCGGCGTCTGCGCTCGTCTCGACCGGGTGATCGTTCTCCAGGAACTGCGGCGTGTCGATATAAGCGCCAACGTTCTGGATGACGACGTAAGGCGTGTTGCGATAACCGCCGACGGCGACGTCGCCGTAGGGAAATTTGAAGCCCTCGCTGGCGGTCTCATAGGCACTCCGGACGACGTCGAAATTCGTCCGTGCCTGAAAGTCGAGCTTGCTGATGTCGAACGCTTTGGCGCGGGTGAGGTCGGAGCGAACGACGGTCGCGAACCAATCCCGCCCGGCCTGCGACCTGTCACCGAGCTTGTGGCGAAGGCCCGCTCGCGCTCCAGTATCGATCCCGAGTGAGGTCGCGCTCTCCGGCGACAGCCGCAAGTAATTTTCGGAAAAGCTGTCGAGCAGCGCGGCCGCTTCGGGGTTCGCAGGATCGCTCTGGAACGCTGCCGCCGCGCCGGAGCGGGCGAGGAGAAGGACGGAAGCGAGGCCGGTCCCGACGGTTGCGAGCGCCTCGCGGCGGCTGAAGGCGTGCTGAAACAAGCGGACCGACTCCATCAATTGGGGAAAGCCCGCTCAGCCTCCACGATCAGGCAGTTTCCTTCAACCCCGGTGATCCGCACCCGCTCTCCCGCCTGGGCAGGACCGCCGCGAGCGCTCCATTCGGAATCGCCGACCCGGACCCGCCCGCTGTCTTCATCCACCGGCTGCACGACCACGACGCGCCGGCCGATCAGTCGCTCCGATGGGTTGTTGAGGCGCGGTCCCGAATGTTCGACCTCGCGAACGGCATAGAAGCGTTTTCCGGCGAGCACGGCGACCACGGCATAGAGCGCGAAGAGCCCGAGCTGGCCCGCGACGCCGATTCCGAACAGGAGCGCGAAAAGGCCGGTGACGATAGCCGCGATCCCGATCCAAACCAGGAACACGCCGGGTGCCATAATCTCGGCGATCAGCAGGATCACCCCGCCGATCATCCACAGCCAGCTGGAATCTATGCCTTCGAAGAGGTCCATCATCCCTCCACGCGCGG
>Ga0207657_10000144_pt1 | contig 72030 bp, 73 predicted proteins | sample KBSC33metaG_FD_184316 | JGI IMG/M metagenome (GOLD analysis project Ga0207657, IMG submission 184316) | Corn rhizosphere microbial communities from Kellogg Biological Station, Michigan, USA - KBS C3-3 metaG (SPAdes) (version 2) | ecosystem: Host-associated > Plants > Roots > Rhizosphere > Soil ...
GCCGTCCAACCGTTTCGAAGTGCTGGAATGCGAAGCCGCGCGCGATGCCGTGCTGGCCGGCGAGCTGGATGGCGAACCGCTGCGGCAAGGCGGCATGGATGTTCTGGCGCAGCATATTCTCGGCGTCGCCTGTTCCGCGCCCTTCGATGCCGATGCGCTTTTCAGGGAAGTGAAGTCCGCGTCACCCTATCGCAACCTGTCGCGGACGGATTTCGATGCCGCCGTGGATTTCGTGGCCACCGGCGGTTATGCGCTCAAGCGCTACGACCGTTACGCCAAGCTGCGCAAAACGCCGGAAGGTTTTTGGCGCGTAGCGCATCCGCGCATCGCGCAGCAATATCGCCTCAATGTCGGCGTCATCATCGAAGACCCGATGATCGACATCCGCCTGCAATCCAAAGGCCGTCCCACCGGCGCGGGCGGACGCGTCCTTGGCAAGCTGGAAGAGTATTTCATCGAAACACTGACGCCGGGCGACACCTTCGTCTTCAGTGGCGACGTGCTGCGCTTCGAAGGCATTCACGAGAATGCGGCTTTCGTCACGCGCACCAACGATCCCGAGGCGCAGATCCCGTCCTACAATGGCGGCAAGTTTCCGCTTTCGACCTTCCTCGCCATGCGCGTGCGCGAGATGCTCGCCGATCCCGCCCAGTGGAAACGCCTGCCGCATCCGGTGGGTGAATGGCTGGAGATACAGCAGCTACGTTCCAAGATTCCGGACGCGGGCGAATTGCTGGTCGAAACATTTCCGCGTGGATCGAAGAACTACCTCGTCTGCTATCCCTTCGAAGGCCGCCTTGCGCATCAGACCTTGGGCATGCTGGTCACACGCCGCCTCGAGCGGTTGCGCATGCGTCCCTTGGGTTTCGTCGCCAATGAATATGCGCTCGCCGTCTGGGGCCTGCGCGACATGAGCGGCGTCGATATGGACGCGCTCTTCTCCGAGGACATGCTGGGCGACGACCTCGATGCGTGGCTGGCGGAATCCGCGCTCTACAAGCGCACCTTCCGCAACTGCGCGATCATTTCCGGCTTGATCGAGCGGCGCGGGATCGCCACGGAGAAGACCGGACGGCAGGTCACCTTCTCCTCCGATCTGATCTATGACGTTCTGCGCGAACACGAGCCGGATCATATACTTCTGCGCGCAACCTATGAGGATGCGGCGACCGGGCTTCTCGACATCGGCCGCCTCTCCGGCGCATTGACCCGCGTGAAGGGCAACATCACCTTGCGCGCTCTGGAGCGCGTGTCGCCGCTGGCTGTTCCCGCGCTCTTGGAAATCTCCAAGGAAATGGTGGCGGGCGAAGCGCACGAGGATATCTTGCACGAAGCCGAAGAATCGCTGGCGGCGGAGGCCATGGCCGTTGATTGAGAAGCGCGTCGAAGTGAATGGCGAAGAACTGGTGCTCGACAGTTCCGGCGCGCTGTGGTGGCCGCGCGAGCGCATGCTTGTCTTCGCGGACATGCATTTTGAAAAGGGGTCTTTCTACGCCTTCAGCGGCCAGATGCTGCCGCCTTACGATACCCGCACAACGCTGCGCCGCGTCAGCGCCACGTTCGATCTCTACAAGCCCGCGCTCGCCATGGCGTTGGGCGATTCATTTCACGATCGCGATGCGCACAATCGCCTGGACGATTTCGAGCGGGCGCAACTCGCCGATCTTGGCAAGCGCGCGGACTGGATCTGGATTTCCGGCAATCATGATCCGGCATTGCCGCAATGGCTTTCCGGCCGGATCGCGGAGGAGGTCGCCATCGGCAATCTCGTCTTCCGCCATGAGCCATCCGATTATACCGGGCGCGGCGAAATCGCAGGCCATCTGCATCCCTGCAAAACGGTGAACCGGCGCGGCCAGAGCCTGCGGCGCCGCTGTTTCGCCTCGGACGGGCTGCGTCTGGTGATGCCGTCCTTCGGGGCCTATACCGGCGGCCTCGATGTGCGCGACAGCGCCTTGCGCTCGCTCTTCCCGAAAGATTTTCTGGCTTATGTCCTCGGCCGCGCGCGGGTTTACGCCGTGGCAGCTTAAGTTCGCCGGAAGATCAGCGAAGACAGCCAGCCCAGAAGCATCGCCATGATGACCGTCGCCAGGCCGTAAGCGAACGCATCGTTATGCGCGAAATTGAATAGGCGCCGTTCCAGTCCGATCTGGTCCACGAAGAGCGGCGTGGATTGCGCGGCCATCACCACGCCATCCTTGAAAAGATAGACTTCCGCCGTGTACTGCCCGCGCGGCGCGCCGGCCGGCACCGGCACATGCACGCGGAAGAGCGAATAGCCCAGGAACTCCACACCGGCGGGCGCTTCGGCGAAGAGCCGTCCGCGCGACCGTTCGCGCACCACGGCCTGCCGGAACTGCTCCGCCTTGGCCATATTGTGGGTGCTCGCGCTTTCCGGCTTCACATGGTCGAGGCCGATCTGATAGCGCCCCAATGTCTGCGCGGGCGCGATCTTGTCCAAAGGCCGTGTGCTGGCGACGTAATAATAAGCGGGCATTCCGGTCAGCGTGATTTCGCGATTGTTGATCCAGATGCCGGCGATGCGCTGCTTGCGGCGCACATCCATGGTCGCCCCCGGCCCGCGCACCACGACCACCACATCGCGGCGTCCCGCGCCGGTGTCTTCATCCGGCTCGGCGCTTTGCTCGATGGCGCCGAACACCACCAGATCGGATCCGGTATAGTTCGAGGTGATCTGGATCTGATCCTGCGAAAGCCCCGAAACGAGATTCTCCGCCAGCGCCGTGCTCGGCATGAGGGCAAGAACAAGAGCGATGAGGGCCGCGCGCATCATTGGCCCTCCACCGCAACGCTGAAGATGTCCGCGGGGGTGACGACAAGCCCGATCAAAAGCCGCACGCCCACTGCCAGCACCAGGATCGCCAGCAGAAGCCGCAACTGCTCGCCGCGCAATCTTGAGCCCGTGCGCACGCCGAATTGCGCGCCCACCACGCCGCCCAGGATCAGAACGCCCGCGAGCATGATGTCCACCGTGTAGTTGCTGGTCGCCTGCAGCACGGTGGTCGCGGCGGTGACGCAGAGGATTTGCAGGAACGATGTTCCCATCACCACGCTGGTGGGCATGCGCAGCAGGTAGATCATGGCGGGCACGAGAATGAACCCGCCGCCGACGCCCATGATCGCGGAGAGAATGCCGACGATAAATCCCAGAACCAGCGGTGGAAACACGCTGATATAGAGACGCGACTGGCGAAAGCGCATCTTGAGCGGCAGGCCGTGAATCCAGTTGTGATGCGCGGGCCGTGTGGATGGCGGATTGCCGCTGCGCGCCGCGCGCAGTGTTTCCAGGCTTTCCTTCAGCATGAGGCCGCCGACGGTGCCCAGCAGGATCACATAGCCGGCGGAGACGACGAATTCGGATTGCCCCGCTTCACGCAGCAGCTTGAAGAGATAGACGCCGACGCTGGTGCCGATCAGGCCGCCCGCCAGCAACACGCCCGCCATCGTGAAATCGACGGTGCGCCGTTTCCAATGCGCGATGACGCCCGCCATGGATGAGGCGGTGATGTGGCTCGCGGTCGTCGCCACCGCGACTTCGGACGGGATGCCGTAGAAGATCAGAAGCGGCGTCAGCAGGAACCCGCCGCCGACACCGAACATGCCGGAGAGAAATCCGACCGCTCCGCCCATGCCCAGAATGATCAGCCAATGGACTGACATTTCTGCGATGGGCAAATAGATTTCCATCCGTCAAACGGGCGTGAGAGTGGAAGGGGTGCGCCCGGCGAACGTGCCGTTCACGAAGTGTCGGAAAGTTTGCGCGCGTGGATAGCGCGGGTCAACCACCGAGAATGTCGGCTGCCGCGGGCGCCGTGTTGGCTGCCGGGTCCATGGGCTTGGCATGGAAGCTCTGCGCTGCGGCTTGCGCGGTTGCCTTGTCCGCGGGTGTGAGTTGTGTCGCCAATGCATCGACGCGCGCCTTGGATTCGGAATCGCCGCCGGTCGCCGCAATCGCGTACCATTTGTAAGCCTCGGTCAGGCTTTGCTTCACACCCATGCCGCGTTCGTAGAGCACGGCAAGATTGAACTGCGAGTCCGAGAGGCCCATCTCCGCCGCGCGGGTGAACCATTGCGAAGCCTGCTGGAGATTTTTCGGAACGCCCGATCCCTCCGCGAAGGCGACGGCCAGATTGTGCATCGCCTTTCGGTTGCCCTTCTTGGCGGCAATTCCGTAAAGCTCGTCCGCCTTCTTGGCGTTCGTCGGCACGCCGTGGCCGCGCTCGTAAAGCGTGCCCAGACGATAGGCCGCCATTGCGTCGCCCGCGTTGGCGGCGCGTTCCAGCCAGCGCGCGCCTTCGGCTTCATTCACCGAAAGACCGTTGGTGCCGTCAAGATAGGAGAAGCCCAGAACCGCTTGCGCCTTCACGTTTCCGCCGCTGGCGAGCGCAGTCAGCCTTTGCGACGGCGTTGCTGCCGGCTTCGGCTGTTCGGCCGATTTGGCGTTATCGGGAACGGGTTTGACGGGCGCGGGCGCGACGGTACGCGATGTGGTTTGCGCGGGTGCGGGCGGCGGCGTCGTGTCCGTCAGCGGTTGCCCGGCCGTGTCGTTCTCGCCCAGCGGCGGCGTGTAGGCTTTCGTGGCCGGCGTTGCGGGCTTCGGCGCAAGCAACTGGTTGAGGTTCGCGGGCTTGCGGATTTCCTTCGGCGCGCTGCCCATGTGACTCAAATAGGAGCCGATGGCGACAGCCAGCACCGCGAAGATCGCGATGCCCGCGATCAACAAATAGCGTGTTTTGGATTTCGGCTCATCAGGTGCGCCGGCCGTATCCTTGTCGCGGCGCATGCCCCAGGAGAAACCGCTCGATGCGGGTTCCGCCACATCGGCATTCGCCGCGCGTGCGGACCGGCGGGCGGCCGCGATGAAAGATTCGCTGCCGGGCGCGGCCGGCTGCGATGCCGCTGAGGCGAACGTGTCGGTGGCGCCGAAATGGTTGTCTCCGAAGGGGGCGCCGGGATCGAGCGGGCCGGTTTCGAAAGGCGGCGGCGCGAACGGATCCTGTGCGGGCGGCTGATAGCCCGGCGAATCCGGAAAGGGCGGAAGATCGAGGATCGGCGCACCGGCGCTCTGCGGGCCGCTGGCTGCAAACGGGCTGGGCGGCGCGGCGTGCGCCTGTTGCGGCGCGGCTTCGAAGCCGCCAAGGGTGCCATTGGCGCTCTTCACGGCGCTGCGCAATTCGGTGAGCGCGTCGCGATGACGTTTGTCGGCGGCATCCACACGCTGCGCCAGCGTGCGCATCGTGTCTTCGAGGTTGCCGTTGTTGCCTTGCGTGCTGCGTTCGGTCGTTTCGAGACGGGCGGCGATGTCGGACAACGCGTGCTCGATGCCGAGCAGCCGGCGGTCGAGCAGGGCGTCCTGCCCTTTGGCCTCTAGGCGCGCGACATTCTCTTCCAGCCGCGCCATCGCGCCGGAGGTTTGCGTCTCGCTGGTGGACAGGCGTGCGTTCAGACGATCCAGCGTGTCGCTCAGTTGCGCGAGCGTCGCCGCCTGGCGCTGCATCTCGTTGGTCGAGATGTTGCGGTCGTCATGCGTCTTTTCGATGTTGGCGATGGTGCGTTCGAGCGCGTCGGCACTGGAATGGGCGGCGCGTTCGACGGCGCGCACGCGCTCGTCGATCATGGCGATGCGCTGTTCCAGCGAACGCGAGGTGCTTTCGGCTTCGGCGCGCTGTTCGACGAGGCGGCCGGAAACGGATTCGACATTGCCCGCCAGCGCGGTGAGCTGATCGGCGGACTGGTTGGCGGTCTGCGCGATCTGGTCGGCGACGCGCGACAGACCCTGATGCAGTGAGCGCACCGCGTCTTTCAAACCGTCCTGCGCCGATTGCTGCTCGACACGGGTGAGGCGGTCACCGAGGCCCACCACATGCGCCCCCAACTGATCGAAGGCCTGCGCCTGCTCGCGGGTGGCGATGTTGATCTCGGTCGCGGTCTTGCTCATCGCGCGATTGTTTTCGGTCTGGCTGCGTTCGGTCGCTTCCAGGCGGCGGCTGACGCTGCGCAGCTGTTCTTCGATGCGTTTGTAGGCGCTCTGCGCTTCGCTTTCGCTGCGCGAGACGCTGTCCAGCATGGCGGCGCTGTCGCGCGCGGCGGGGGCCGCTTCGCGCATCGGCGCCATTTCGGCGACTTCGGCGAAGGTGCGCATGATCCGCCGCGTCAGCCATTCGCCGACCGACAATCCTTCACGCCGCGCAGCAGCACGCGCTGCCTCCCGGGCCTCGGGAGGTATGCCGGCCACGTTCCACGGGAGATCAGGCTGCATGTGTTGATTCGCCATCCGCCGCACCACCAATAAAAGTATCGGTGCCAACATATTGTGTAAAGAAAACTGGCCCCGCCAAGGGACGGTATGTCCCCCAATGAGCCAATCTGCTCACAGCTACGTTGACCCCGTAGCGTTAATTCGGGGTTAGCGGTGTTCTTCGATGCCCGCGCGGGCGAGTTCCGGGCCCAGCCGTCCGGTCGCCCAGGTCCAGGCCATCCGGAAATCCGAGAACAGCGACCATAGCGGATAGGTGAAGGTCGCCGGGCGATTCTTCTCGATGAAGAAGTGTCCGATCCAGGCAAAGCCATAGCCGCCGATCAGCGCGCCGAGCCCGAACCAGCCATTGCCCGTGACAATCAGCGCGGCGAGCGAGGCGAGGGCGAACGCCGTCCCCACATAGTGGATGGCGCGGGTCCGCGGTTTGGCGTGTTCCCGCAGGTAATAGGGCCAGAAGTCGGAATAGGTCTCAATCGGCTGGTTGGTCTGCATCGCACACCTACCTCTTGGATTTGTGATGCCTCGGCTTGGCGGGCCGCACCACTGTAGCATCCGGCGGCGGTGGCGGTGCGGGCGAAGCCGCGCTCGCGGATTTCGGATCGTCATATTGTTGCACGGGGCGCTGCGACATCTGCTGGCTGGGCGGCGGCAGGCCCATGTCGGTGGCGAAAAGCTGTGTCACATAGACGGTGTCGCCGTTCACCGCGGCGCCCACGCCGGTGCGATTGTAGGACGGATAGGCGAGGTTCTGCTTGTGCGCTTCGCTCGCCAACCATCCATCGACGAATTCTTGCGCGAATTTTTCGGGATCAACGCCGATCTGCGGCGTGTAGTGCTCGGCGGCGATGTTCTCGCCGAGCAGGCCCTGAAAGTTCGCGTCCTGATCCATCACGATGCTTGCCGTGGTCGATCCATCTGGCGCCGCATGGGCGAGATAATTCTTCGCCGCCATGTCCTCGCTCTTCTTGCGCGCGACGCCCACCAGTTCGGAATCGAGCGCCAGCGGTTTGGCCGTGGGATCGATCTTCAGGCGCTGTTCTTCGACCAGTGTGTTGATGCGGCTTTCCAGCGCCGTCATCTGCGTGTGCGGATCGGGTGGCGGTGGAAGCGGCTTGTGAAGCGGGCCGCCAAGATCGGCGCAGCCCGCAAGCAGGAACAGCGACAGGACCGGCGCGAGGAAGCGGCGCATCCGGTTACTGCAGGATCTCGAACAACCCGGCCGCGCCCATGCCGCCGCCGATGCACATCGTGACGACGCCCAGCTTCGCCTTGCGCCGGCGCCCTTCGATCAGCAGATGGCCCGTCATGCGCGCGCCCGACATGCCGTAAGGGTGGCCGATGGAAATCGCGCCGCCATCCACGTTCAGCTTGTCATAGGGAATGCCGAGCTTGTCGGCGCAATAGATCGTCTGGCTGGCGAAGGCCTCGTTCAATTCCCACAGATCGATGTCCTGAACCTTCAACCCGTGGCGTTCCAGCAAACGCGGCACCGCGAACACCGGGCCGATGCCCATTTCATCCGGCTCGCAGCCGCAGACCGCGAAGCCGCGGAAGATGCCGAGCGGCTTGATCCCGCGCTTGGCGGCGACGGCGCCGTCCATGACAACGGCCGCCGATGCGCCGTCGGAGAACTGCGAGGCGTTGCCGGCGGTGATGTACTTGCCGACCTTTACTTCCTGTCCGCCCTGAAACACCGGCTTCAGCGATTGCAGCCCTTCCAAAGTCGTGTCGGGACGATTGCACTCATCTTTATCGACGACGGCATCGACGATGGTCTCGGTGCCGGTCGCCTTGTCGACCTTCTTCATCCTGGTCTGCATCGGCACGATTTCGTCGGCGAATTTCTGCGCCTGCTGCGCGGCGGCGGTGCGGCGCTGACTTTCCAGCGCGTACTCATCCTGGCGTTCGCGCGAAACCTTGTAACGTTCCGCCACGATCTCCGCGGTCTCGATCATCGACATCCACAATGCCGGTTTCACCTTCATCAGGTGCTCTTCGGTGATGTTCTTGGTGTTCATACCGCCCATCTGCACCAGCGATATGGATTCGACGCCGGAGCCGATCGCAACCGGCGTGCCTTCGGTGATGATCTGCTGCGCCGCCATCGCAATGGCCTGCAGGCCGGAGGAGCAGAAGCGGTTGATCGTGGTGCCGCCGGTCGTCACCGGGCATCCCGCCCAGATCGCGGCATTGCGCGCCACATTCATGCCGGTCGCACCCTCCGGCTGCGCGCAGCCCATATAGACGTCTTCGATTTCCTTGGGGTCGAGGCCGGACTTCGCAATGGCGTGCTTGACGGCATGCCCGCCCATCGCCGCGCCATGGGTCATGTTGAAGCCGCCGCGCATGGATTTGGCGAGACCTGTACGGGCTGTGGAAACGATGACGGCTTCTCTCATGACGCTCTCCGGAAATTGTCCGCGCGGACCCTAGCCCGCGCCGCCGCGTGGCGGAAGAGTGCTCAAAAGATCAGATATGCGCGCCCATATCGGCCCATTCCGGCGCCGCGCGGACGCGGGAACGGTGGGTGATCATCTCGTCATGCAGATGGCGCACGGTGGTGCTGCCGGTCTTCACGAACAGGAACGGCAGAAAACCGTGCAACATGCAGGCGCTGCCCGCCGCGATCATGCGGGCGCCGAACGCGCAGGCCGTGGCGAGATGCTCGGAATAGGTTTCGCCGACGGATTGCGGATGCGCGGTGAACATTTTTTTGAAGGACATCGGTGCCGCTCCATGACGCACGGGGAGTATTGCGCAAACCGGTGACGGTTTCACGCCTGCTGGGCCGCCAGAAGCCGCGAGGGATAGCGCACCGTGAAGCCGATCGCCAGCGCCAGCGCGGCCAGGCCGATCGCCACGTCGAGCGAGAACGACAGGTGATGCGCGAAAGTTGTGAGTCCGTCGGCCACACCCATCACAAGGAACGCCGCCGCCCAGACGGCGCTCAACAGATAGCTTGCGCGCGAGAATTGGGGCGTGTCCCAGAATCCTTCGGGCATGGCGTCGCGCATGTATTGTTCGGTGAACGGCATTTTCCGCGCCATGGAAACCAGCGCCAGAAGAAGCAATACGGTGTCGGCGATCATCCGCACCGCCTGCACCGGGAGGCTGGGCTGGATGAAGCCGGTGTAGAGCGCCAGCATCGCGAACAGCATCAGGCAGGTGATGTCGAGCATGCGGATCATCTTCGCATGCAGGAAATCGCGGATGCCGATGGCGAAAGCCGCGGCGAAGGCAAGCCACAGCGCCAGGCTCACCGAAATGCCGCTCAGCAACGCAAATATGATGAATGGCACAAAGCCGAGCAGAATGCCCATCAAGCCGTCCTGCGGATAAAGAATGGGGCGCCGGCATGGCGCCCCATTGCTCTTCAATTATTGCGAAGCAGACGTGCCTTTGGCTTTCACCTGGGCATAGAGCGACCATAAATGTGCCGCGCGCGAACGCACCGCGTTGCCGCTGACCTTCGCGAAGGTTGTCTGCGCCTCAGCCGTCTTGCCTTGCGCGACGAGCGAAGCGCCGAGCAGCATGTTCGCTTCGCCGGTGTCCTTGACGCCTTTGGCCAGCGCTGCGCGGGCCATCGTTTCGGCATCGGCGTAGCGGCCATAGCCCCAATAATCTTCGCCGACCCGCAAGGCGTCTTCGCCGCGCTTGGATTTGGATGCCGCGGACGCCGCCGCGGACAGCACGCCTGCATCCTGTGCCGCATTGTTTCGCGCCGTCGCGTAGGCCTTGCCCACCTGTCCGGATGTGAGTTTCCCGCTGCTGATGCCCTTGTCGTAAGCCGCCAGGGCTTCCTTATCGAGCTTCTGCTGCGTGGCGAGCTCGCCCCAGATGACGTAATCGTCGCCCTTCTGCATCGCGCTCACCTGATTGCGCAGACGATAGAGATACAGCGCGTCGATCGAATTGGCCTTCTGGCTCAGGGCGTCATCGATAAGACGGCTCCAGTCCGACGGATCGTTGGTGTTGAGGACGATCGCTTCCACGCTCTTACGCGCGGCGTCGGGATTGGTCTTGCCCTGAATGTTGCCGAGAATGATCTGCGCATTCGGCTGCGGCGACTTGCCTTCGGCCTTGGCGGCATCGAGCGCCATCTGCGCGTATTTTTCCGCGTTGGCGTTGTCCTTCTGCTGATAATAGGCGATCGCCATCATCGTCATGGTCAGGTCGTCCAACCCTTTGATCGCTTCGAGCTTCTGGCCGTATTCGATGACCTTCGGCCAATGCTGCGCGTTCTGGCTGACAACCGTGGCGTCGTGATACGCCGCCTTCTGCTCTTCCGGCGTCAGACCGGCGAAGAAGGGCGTCCCAATGAACGCATCGAATGCATTCGCCGACGTCGTGTAGTCCTGCGTGGTGGCGCTGACGGCGGACAGGAAGCGGTTGATGGTGAAATCGTCGTAGGGCGTGCGGTCGGTCAGGGCCTGTGCGGCCTTGACCTGTGCCATCGCCGTGGCGGTGTCCTTGGCCTGCAACGCGTCCTGCGCAGCCTTGAGGTCCGTGGCGACATCTTTGCTGAGATGATCGGCGGCAAACGCAGATGTCGAGGCCGTCGTCATGGCGGCGGTGGACATGAGCGCGGCGACGAACAGGGCGCGGACAAAATTCTTTTTCATGGGATTCCTCATGCTGATGGGCGCGCCGGTGATTTCCGCCGCCTTGTGCCCCCTCGGTTATCGGGTGCCAGTCTAGTGTGGCGATTTCGTGTTTCCAATGCGCGCAACCCGCGCCAAATGCGCCGCACGGGCGCCCGATCACGCAATGTTGCACTGCAACGGGAAACTGCATATCACCGAACCGACACGCAACTCGTTCGGCAGCCATGGTGAATCGACCCGCAGGCATTCCCGAAGATGCCGAAATCGCCTCCACCGGCGGTTTCAACAAATATGTGGGACCGCTTTATCGCCTGAAGGATCTGGAAGAGGGCGCGGTGAAGCGTTTCGCTTTCGCCGCCGCCGAGCAGCACATGAACGGCTCGGGCAGCGTGCATGGCGGCATGCTGATGACGTTCATGGACACCTCCATGAGCCGCACTTCGCGCCTAATCTCCGATGCCAAGGGCACGGCCACGGTTTCGCTGACCTGCGATTTCGTGGCGCCGGCCAAGCTTGGCGACGTGATTGAATCGCGCGTGCGCGTTACGCGCCGCACCCGCACCATCGTCTTTCTGTCCTGCGAACTTGTTTGCGGCGAGCGCGTGCTGATGGTCGGCAGCGGCGTCTGGAAGATCAGCGGCGCCGAAGGATGAGCGCGCTGCCGCAAAAGCTGGCTGGCTATCGCCTTACCAAGCTGATCGATCCATTCGAGAATTTCGTCGGCCCGCTTTACGAGATCGGCGAGAAGCTCGACCGTCGCTATGCCTTCATTGTCGATGAGCGGCATGTGAACATGCGCGGCGTCATCCATGGCGGCATGCTGATGACGCTGGCCGACATGACGATGGGACAGGCCGCGTGGGATGCCTGCGATCACGCCGATGTCGTGACCCTCAACATGCAGAGCCAGTTCATTCGCGGCGCCCGGTTGGGCGAGATCGTCGAAGTGCAGCCGGTGCTGACCCGCCGCACCCGCTCGATCATTTTCCTGCGCGGCGACTTCAAGGTAGGCGAGGAGATCATCTTTTCCTGCGCCAGCCTGTGGAAAATCATCGGTCAGGATTGAGCTTTGCGTCGGGTCGAAGTTCCCGAAGTAACGCCTCATTTACCATAAGCGCTTAGGCTGTAAGCGGGGACAAAGGCTTTCCGCGATGCGCGACGCTCGCCCGGCAGAACTCGTGCTGGGATCGGTTCAGTTGGGACTTGCCTATGGCGCGGCCAACCGCACGGGCATGCCGTCCCATGGCGCGGCGCTGAAACTTGTCCATCGCGCCGCCGATGCCGGCATCACCAAATTCGACACCGCCCGTTCTTATGGCGACAGTGAGAACCGCCTCGGCGAAGCGCTGGAAACGCGCAGCGGCATCCGAACCGTCACCAAACTGTCGCCGCTCGGCGAGCTTGCGCCGGATGCGTCGCGCGAAGATGTGCGCGAGGCGGTGGATCGCAGCGTGTGGGCGTCGCTTCTGGCGCTTCGGCGCGCACGGCTGGATTGCCTGCTGCTGCACCGCGCATCGCATATGTTCGCTTTCGATGGTGCGATATGGCAGCGCCTGCTCGAACATCTGGAAGATGGAACGATCCTGTCGCTTGGTGTCTCGGTGCAAAACCCCGCCGAAGCCTTGTCCGCGCTGGATTGCTCCGATGTCGGTCATATCCAGATGCCGTTCAATCTTCTGGATTGGCGCTGGCGCGAAAGTGGCGTGATCGAACGCATCGGCCATCGTGCGCATCTCACGGTCCACGCGCGCAGCATATTCCTGCAGGGATTGCTCGCCGCCGATGATGCTTCGGTGTGGCCGAAGATCGAAGGCGTGAATGCGCCGGGTCTTGTCGATTTCCTCTCCGAGCTTGCCAGCCAGTTCGACCGGGTGAGTGCGGCCGATCTCTGCCTCGCTTATGCGCGCGGGCAGAACTGGATCGACGGCGTCGTCGTCGGCATGGAAACCGAAAACCAGCTCGACATGAATCTGCGTCTTTCCGCGCGCCCGCCGCTGTCGGCGGAGGATTGCGCGGAGATCGAGCGCCGCGTGCCGCGCGTTCCCGCGCAGCTTCTCAATCCCGCGGAATGGCCGAAATGACCGCCGCGGATCTTTCCCGCCTCGGCGGACGGATCGCCTTCGTGTCCGGCGCGGCGGGACATCTCGGCCGGCCGATGGCGCGCGTGCTATGCGAGGCTGGCGCGCATGTGATCCTCAATGGCCGCAGCGATGCGAAGCTGAAGGAATTTGAAGCTGTGTTGCGCGGCGAGGGGCATTCCGTCGAGCGCGCGGCTTTCGATGTTTCGGATTTTGGCCGTGCCCGCGAATTCATGGCATTGCGTCCCCGCCTCGACATCCTCGTCAACAACGCCATCTCCATGACGCCCGCACCCTTTGCGACGCTGACGCCCGAAGCGTTCGAGCAGACCTACCGCTCGTCCGTGACCGCCGCGTTCGAGCTTGTGCGCGCTGCGCTCCCCGCCTTGCGCGCCGCCGTCGCCGCGTCGGGCGAGGCCAGCATTGTGAACATCGCCTCCATGTACGGGAACGTCGCGCCCGACTCGCGCATCTACTCAAGGCCGGAACAATCGAGCCCGCTTCACTATGGCCCCGCGAAAGCCGCTCTCATCCAACTCACCCGCCATCTCGCCGCCGAACTTGGGCGCGAGAAAATCCGCGTGAATGCGCTTGTCCCCGGGCCATTTCCGCAGCCTTCGGTTGCCCAGAATGACCCCGCTTTTGCCGACCGCCTTGCCGCCAAGACAATGCTGGGCCGCACCGGAGCGGCGCCGGAGATCGCAGGCCCGCTTCTATTCCTTGCCAGCCCCGCTTCCAGCTATGTCACCGGTTCCGAACTGCCCGTCGATGGCGGTTGGACCGCCTGGTGAGGTAGAAGAGTCATGAGTGCGGTGAACATGGCTTTCATTTCTTCCTTCAAGGTCGGGCGCGAGACCGTCTATCCGGAATCTCTGCGCGAACGCCTGCGCGGTTTCCCGCTGCTTGCCGATGTGGGCGAGGCGGCGCTGCGCCGCTTGCTGTCGGAAGCCAACTGGTTCGGCCTGCCGGGCGGCATGCTCCTGAAGCGCGACGGGGAGAACGACCGCGCGCTGTTCCTCGTCGTCACCGGATCGCTCGGTGTGTTCGTGGAAGATGAGAAAGCCGGCAAGCGGCTTGTCGCGCATATCCCCGCGGGCGAAACCGTCGGCGAGATGTCGCTCATCTCCGGCGAGGAATCGCATTCGGCGCAGCTCGTCGCGCTGCGCGACACAGAACTTCTGCGCATCAGCCCGGATGGCTTCGAGTCCCTGATTCAACGCCATCCGCGCGTGATGATGAATCTGATGCGCGTGCTGGTGAAGCGCCTGCAGGAAACCACGCAACGCCCTGCCGACGCGGGGCGCCCCAAGACCTTTGCCATGATTCCCTTGCAGGAAGGGTTGGGCGACGAACCTATCGCGCGGCGCATTGCCAGCGTGCTGGTGCAGATGGGATCGAAGGCGGCGGTGCTGGACGCCAACTCCGCCGAGCAATCCGCCGAATGGTTCAACGCCTTCGAGGCGGCGCATGATGTGGTGTTCTACCGCGGCGACGCGCCGGACAGCGCGTGGACGCAGCTTTGCCTGCGCCAGGCCGACCGTATCCTGCTGCTCGCCGAATCCGACAGGCCGCTGCCTTTGCGTCCGCTCGATCTGCCAGCCTTCAAGGAACGCGCGACGGGCCTGCCGCAGCTTCTTCTTCTGCACCGCTCCGGCCGCGCCGATGAGCTGCCGGAGCATTTCGCGCTGCGCAGCGGATTGTTCGAATCCCATCATCACGTCCGCGCACACAACATGGACGACATCCGCCGCCTGGCCCGCTTCATCTCCGGCCGTGCCGTGGGGCTTGTGCTGGCGGGTGGCGGCGCGCGCGGTTTTGCGCATATCGGCGTCATCAAGGCGCTGATCGAGGCGAATGTGCCGTTCGATCATCTTGGCGGCACCAGCATGGGCGGCATCATCGCCGCCGGCATCGCGCTGGAATGGAATCTCGACGAACTGATCGCGCGCATGCGCGACGTCTTCGTGAAATCCAATCCGCTTTCCGACTACACCATTCCGCTGATCGCGCTGGTCCGCGGCAAGAAGGTGTCGAACCTGCTGCGCGAGCATTTCGGCGATGTGCGCATCGAGGAGATGCCGCGGCCCTTCTTCTGCGTGTCGTCGGATCTGACATCGGGGCGCATCCATGTCCATCGCGCCGGGCCGCTGTGGCGCGCGCTGCGCGCCAGCGTGGCGTTGCCGGGCATTCTGCCGCCGGTCACCCATCACGGTCATTTGCTGGTCGATGGTGGCGTGATGAACAATCTGCCCGTCGATGTCATGTCGCAGCACGCGACGGGCCCGATCATCGCCTCCGACGTGACCGGCGAACTCGACATCCGTGTGACCGACGAGCGTTACGGGGAGCGCCCGTGGTGGTGGCTGTTGTGGCAGCGTATGCGCGGCACGCCATCCATTCTTTCCATCCTGATGCGGTCCGGCACGGTGGGCTCCGAAGCGCAGCGCCGCCTCGTGCGCGATCAGGTCAATTATCTTTTCGAGCCGCCGCTGCCCGATATCGGCCTGCGCGACTGGAAGAAATTCGATCAGGCGGTGGCGGAAGGTTACGAACACGCCATCGGCGTCATCGAGAAGAACGGCGTGCCGCTCACCGATGTGTGGGCGGAGGGCGCCGCGGTCATGTTGCCGCACAAGGAAGCGCTCGCGCGCTAGCAACTATCGGGTTTGCATTTAACGCAGTTCACTTCAGAACGCGCCGACCCCATATTCGAGTTTGCTATGCGCGATTTTACACCACTTGAGAATCCCGTCTGGTCATCGCTTGCCACCGGGCACAGCGCGATGGCGCGGGTGAACGGCGCGGCCGCGCGTTATCCCAGCGATATCTCGCCGCTATCCGCCATCCGTGAATCTTCGCCGCAAGCCTTCGCCGATCTGCGCGAACTGACGAAGCCCGGCGAGATCGTGGGGATCGTGACGGCATTTCCGGTCACGGTGCCGGATGATTGGGAGATCTTGCTCAACCGCTTCATCGATCAGATGGTGTGCGACGGCTTCCACCCCGGCGATGAGGTCGAGCCGCTGCTGCTATCCGAAAAAGACGTGCCGGAGATGATCGCGCTCACCAAGCTGACGCAGCCGGGGCCGTTCGAGCAGGGCACCATCGGCATGGGCAAATATCTGGGCCTGCGCCACGCCGACGGCACGTTGATGGCGATGGCCGGCCAGCGCATGTCGCTGACGAACTTCCGCGAGATCAGCGCGGTGTGCACCAACCCGGCGCATCAGGGCAAAGGCTATGCCGGCAAGCTGATGACGATCCTCGCACGCGAGATCATCGCGGACGGCAAGATGCCCATTCTGCATGTGAAGACGGAAAACGCCTCCGCCAAGCATCTTTACGCCAAGCTCGGCTTCCGCGTGCGAAAGCCAATGCACTTCAACGTGATCAGGCCGCGATGAAGTTTTTTAGATTGAGTTTGAAATGAAATCGTCATGGCCGCCCTCGTGGCGGCCATCCATTTTCCAGAGGCCAACGGCCTGAGTTAATGGATGGCCGGGACAAGCCCGGCCATGACGGTCGAGGCATAAGCAAACAATAGGGAACTAAACCGCGCCCAACCCTTTGCGCAGCGGGAGCAGATCGCCGAATTTCGGCGCGCGTTTTTCGGCCTTCGCGACGAAGCTTTCGCGCATGTCGGTTTCGGGGTTGTACATGCCCGCCTGCCAGATCGCGATGTAGTCGAGGCCGTCGGCGGTCGAATGATCGCGTGCGTAATTGATCATCACCTTGGAGCCATGCACCGCCAGCGGTGATTTTTCGGCGATGTCTTTCGCCAGCGCCATGACATGTTTCAGCATTTCGTCCTGTGTCGCGAACACGTCGTTCACGAGGCCGAATTGCATTGCCTTCTTCGCGGGCAGGCGGCGGCCCGCATAGGCCAGCTCCTTCACCATGCCTTCGGGCATCAGCTTGCACAGGCGCGGGAAGGTGCCCACATCCGCCGTCATGCCGATATTGATTTCCTGGATGACGAAGAACGCGTCCTCTGTCGCATAGCGGCAATCGCAGGCGCTCGCGAAATCCACCGCGCCGCCGACGCAGCCGCCCTGGATCGCCATCAACACCGGCATGCGCGCGCGTTCCAGCACGTTGAACGTCTCCTGAATGTCCAGAATGGAGAGGCGCAGATTGGCGCGCACGCGGCCGCGCTCGTCCTTTGACGCAGCGGCAGAGGTGCCCGCGCTGTTGCCGCTGGTGAACACCGACAAATCCATGCCGCCGGAGAAATGCTTGCCGGTGGAGGAAATCACGATCACGCGTGCCTTGGCGCCCGCGTCGATGTCTTTCACGATCTCCGGCAATTCGCGCCAGAATTCCGGCACCATGGTGTTGAGTTCGTCGCCGCGCTTGAGCTGGATATGGGCGATGCCGTCCGCGATCTCGACATTGAAGCAGCGATAGGCCATGGCGTTTCTCCGTCTTCGTTGCCTATTCTTATCATGCACCCATGCTTGCGGGGAACCGGCTTCAAGGCTCTACTCCCGCCACGGAAACATCAGGAAAGACGAAAATGCCCATCAATTACGACGAGCTGATGCAAGCCACATCCACCGGCAACGAAGCCAGCTATGGCGATCGCGACACCATGCTCTATGCGCTGGGCATCGGCTTCATGCGCGATCCCATGAACACCAACGAGCTTCCTTTCGTCTATGAGAACGGCCTGAAGACCGTGCCGACCATGGCGTCGGTGATCGGCTGGGGCGGCGGCAACATCATGGCGCGCTCGGGCATCAACTATCTGATGGTCGTGGACGGCGAACGCCGGATCACGCTGCACAAGCAGCTTCCCATCGCCGCCAAGGTGGTGATCGATCAGCGCGTGCTAGGGGTGTTCGACAAGGGCAAAGACAAGGGCGCCGTCCTCGTCACCGAGAGCGTGGCGCGCGACAAGGCGTCCGGCGAAAAGCTCTATACAATGGTGGGATCGACCTTCGCACGCGGCGACGGCGGCTTTGGCGGCCCGAAAGACGGCGCGCCCGAACCGCATGTGCTTCCGACGCGCGCACCCGATGTCGTGCACGAAGCCGACACGCGCCCGGACCAGGCGTTCCTCTATGCGATGTCGGGCGACCGCAATCCGCTGCATCGCGATCCGAATGTCGCGAAGATGGCGGGTTTCCCGCGCCCCATCCTGCACGGGCTTTGCACCTACGGCACCGCTTGCCGTTCGGTGATCTCCACCGTGTGCAAATACGATCCGACGAAAATCACCGGATTCGACGTGCGCTTCTCTGCGCCGGTGTTCCCCGGCGAAACCATCGTGACCGAGATGTGGGTGGACGGGAACATCGTCTCCTATCGCTCGAAGTCGAAGGAACGTGACATCGTCGTCCTCAACAACGGCAAATGCACGCTTGCAAGCTGACGGCAACCCGCTTGACCACGCCGAAGACCTGATCGCGCAAGGCCGCGCCAAGGAAGCGGCAACGCTGCTGTTCGACCTGATCGAAGAAGGCCGCGGCGGCTTGCTCGCGCGTTTCACGCTGACCCGCGCGCTGCTGGCGGCGAACGACGCGGGCGAGGCCGTGCGTGTCGCGCGCGAGACGGCCATGCTCAATCCGTCGGTCGCGACGGCGGCCGTGTCGCTGGGCGAGGCGTTGCGCGTGGCCGGAACGCTGCCCACCGCCATCGGTGAATTCCAGCGCGCGCTGCGCATCGATCCGTCTCTGGATGAAGCGCGGTTCGGGTTGGGTCGTGCATGGCTGGATGCGGGCGAGGCGGAGAAGGCGTTGGAAGCCTTCGCGCAGATCGAAAACCCTTCCGAAGAATTGCAAGCCGTTATCGCGCAAGCGGAAGCGGCGAAAGATCAGGCGCGCTCCGATGCACGCTATGTGCGCCATCTCTTCGACCAGTTCTCCATCGACTACGATGCGCGCATGCGCGGGCAGCTCGGCTATCGCGCGCCGGAAATCCTGCGCGAGCTGGCGTCGTTCGTTCTGGTGCAACAGAACGATCTTTCCATTCTCGATCTGGGGTGTGGAACCGGCCTGGCGGGCGCCGTGTTCAAGGACATGGCGGCGCGTCTGGACGGCGTCGACCTCAGTCCGGCGATGATCGGCAAGGCGCGGGCGCTCGGCATCTATGACGAGCTTGCGGTTGCCGACATCGAAACTGGCCTGTCATCTTTTGCCCGGCCATACGATCTTATCCTTGCCGCCGACACGGTTGTTTATCTTGGCGCGCTCGAAAAACTCTTTGCAGGCGTTGCAACACGCCTCTCCGAAAACGGCATGTTTCTATTCACCGTGGAAAAGAAAGAGGGCGATGGCTTCGAGCTTGGCCCCAAGCGCCGCTGGCGCCATTCGGAAACATACTTGCGCGATGCGGCCGCGCATACGGGATTGAACATCAACGGTTTGATTGCATGTTCGCCGCGCATGGAGGCTGGCATCCCGGTGGACGGTCTCGCGGTCGCGCTTTCGCGATAACCTAACCATCGAAGAACTCGGAGCACGATCATGGCACTGAGACTTGGCATCCTGCTTTTCAACGATGTGGAAGAACTGGATTTCGTCGGCCCGTGGGAAGTTTTCACGATGGCGAACGAAGTTGCGGAACGATCCGGCCAGGAAAAGCCGTTCGACGCCTTCATGATCGCGGAGAAGAATGAGGCTGTGCATTGCCGCAAGGGCATGCGCGTGCTTCCCGATCTCACCACCGCGGCGAGCGGCAAGCTGGATATTCTGCTCATCCCGGGCGGGCAGGGCACGCGCACCGAAGTGAAGAACGAAAAGCTCCTCGCCTGGATCGCCAACACCGCGGCCGACTGCAAATGGATCACGAGCGTGTGTACCGGTGCGCTGCTGCTCACCGCCGCGGGACCGGCCAGAGGCAAGCGCGTCACCACACATTGGGGTTTTGTCGAACAGTTGCGGGCGCGTCATGAAGCCGCCGAGGTGCTGGACAATGTCCGCTACGTGCAGGATGGAAACGTCGTTACCGCTGCCGGCGTTTCCGCCGGGATCGACATGGCGCTGTGGCTGACCGGGCAGATTCTGACCCCGGCATTCGCCCGCAACGTGCAGCGCGCCATGGAATACGACCCCGCTCCGCCTTACACGGAGGCGGTTTAGCCGCTCCATTCCCGCCTTTATTCCGCCGCCGGAGTCGTGCTTGTATCCGCGCGGCGAGGGTAAACCCATCAAGGCCCATCAAGGGGAGTGAGAGAATGATTGGTAAATTTGGTTTGGCGGTGGCGGCGGTCCTGATTTCGGCCGCGCCCGCAATGGCGGCGGATGTCTGCGGCGGTGCGCCCATCGCGCCTGCAGCCGTGGATGGCAGCAAGGTCACCGAAGCGCAGATGAAGGACGCGCATGATGACGTGGTGAACTTCATCAAGGCCTCGGACGATTATCAAAGCTGCGTCATTGGCGATCTGGATCGCCAGCGCCGCGAAGCCGCGAAGGCGAAGGATCCCAAGCCGCTTCCGCAGGGCGTTGTCGATACGGCCAACGCCAAGATCGCCGCCAATCAGAAGACGAAGGAAAAAGTGGGCGCGGAGTACAATGCTGCCGTTCACGATTACAAGGCCGCGCATCCGAAAGGCTGAGTCGTCTTTTTAAACTGTTTCGATGCCGCCGTCCGGAAACGGGCGGCGGCATTGTTATTTGGCCAAGTTATTTGAGATGCCGAGAATCGCGTATCGTTGTCGGCGAGATGAGTCTCGTCGAACAGCACCGCGAAACCCGCCGCAGCCGCACCCATGCGGCGACACGCGCGGCCATCCTGAACGCCGCGCGCCGCGTGGCCGCGCGGGATGGCGCCCGCGATCTTTCGTTGCGCGCCGTGGCGGCGGAAGCCGGTTATGCGCCCGCCGCCCTTTATGGCTATTTCGCGAACAAGGATGAGCTGCTCCTGGCGCTGGCCGCCGAAGATCTCTCCGGCCTCACGCGCGCCATGCGCGACGAGATGCAGATTCACGGCGGGGGCAAGCTGACCGCCGCCGCCGCCGTCGCGCTCGATCTTCTGGAAAACACAGAAACCTTCGCCGCCGTATCCTCCGCCTTTCCGGCAAATGCCGGTTCCAGCGACACGGCACGGCTGTTCAATGGCCGCATGATCGCGGCGCTGACGGCGTTGTCGGAAGCCGTGGGGGGCGGCAGAAGCCGCGAAGCGCAGGCCGATGTCGTTCTGATCGCGGCGGCGCTGGCGGGGCTGGCCTTGCTGGGCCGTTCGGGAAGGCTGGAGGCGCTGGGCTTCGGCAGCGCCGAATTGCTGGCGCGGCTGGATCGCCACTTCGCCACGCAAGATTGAACTTAGCGCGGCGCGCGATGGGCCATGCGCGCAATTTCCTTCTGCACCACGTCCAGATATTCCATCGGCAGGAAGTGTGTCGCCTTTTCGATGCGCACGCGCCGCGTCCGGCGATGGTTCTTCACGAAGCGGATCGCCTCACTGTCCGGACAGGTGCTGTTCTGTCCGGCATGGATCAGCGTGACGGGGCATTTCAATCCGCGCACCGCTTGCGTCACGCCCCGCGGCGCCATGCGGAAGGTTTGCGACTCCCAGGCCGGCGAGCAGGCGAGGCGCACCTGTCCGTCTTCCGTCGGCAGCAATCCGCCTTTCAGATAGTCGTGCACCATCTGGTCGGGCCATGATTTGAAGGCGCCGCGTCCACGATAGCCGCGCTCCACGAAATCCAGCGATTCAAAAGTGTCGCGGCGCTTGGCGGCGCGCTCCGCCAGATTGGCATCGCCGCGCGCGGCCATCCGCCAGCGGGCGAGCAGCCAATGAAAGCGCGAGCCGGGCATGAACACCGGTTCGATCAGCACAAGGCCGCGCACCAGATCGGGCCGCAGCAGCGCCGCCATCAGGCTCACCGTCGCACCCATCGAATGACCGGCAAGGATCATCGGCCGTCCATCGAGACCATCGAGGAAGCGCACCAGATCGTCGCGATAGATGAGCCAGTCCTTCGCCAGGTTCTCTTCCGTCGGCAACGATGTGAAGCCATGGCCGCGATGGTCGATGGAATAGATGTGAAAACGGTCGGCCAGCGGCTGCAGCAGCATGCGATAGGTTTCGGCGTTGAAGCCGGTGGCGTGGCTGAACAGCAGCGAAGGACCGGGGCTCGCCCATTCGAGGTAGGAGACCTCGCCGTCCCACAGCTTCATGGTTTCGCGCTGGGGCTGGTTCATCGGTGCTTTCGCTGACGCAACGGAAGGGCTGGACATGCCGCAGTTTGCGGGGGCGCAGTCATTTCGTAAAGTCGCTTCAACGATAATCGAGGAAACGGCCTTGCATCCTTCAATTCACGCGCAAACCACGCCGGACAAGACCGCGCTGATCATGGCGGCGACGGGCGAAAGCCTCACCTATCGGCAGATGGAGGAGCGCTCCAACCAGGCGGCGCAGTTGTTCCGTTCGCTGGGCCTGAAACCGGGCGACGCCATCGCGCTCTTTATGGAGAACAACCTCGATTTCCTGCCGATCTGCTGGGGCGCGCAGCGCGCGGGGCTTTATTTCACCTGCATCTCCTCGCGGCTGACGGCGGGCGAGGTCGAATACATCGTCGGCGATTGCGCCGCGAAGGTCCTGATCGTCTCCAGCGGCCTTTCCAAGGTTGCGAGCGAATTGGTGCCGCTGCTCAAAGGCGTGAAGCTTCTGATGGTGGGCGGCACCGCCGCCGGCTTCCAAAGCTATGAAGACGCAGTGGGCGAAATGCCCACGACGCGCATCGCTGACGAAGTCGCCGGCACCGACATGCTCTATTCCTCCGGTACGACCGGCCGCCCCAAGGGCGTGCGCGTGCCGCTGCAAGGTTTGCCGATCGACGCACCCAATCCGCTCATCATGCTGGTGCAGGCTCTGTTCGGCCTCTCGCAGGATTCCATCTATCTGTCGCCCGCGCCGCTCTATCACGCCGCGCCATTGCGCTATTGCATGACCGTGCATCGCCTCGGCGGCACCGTGATCGCGATGGAGCATTTCGACGCCGAAGAAGCGTTGAAGGGAATCGAAAAATACAAGGCCAACAGCAGCCAGTGGGTGCCCACCATGTTCGTGCGCATGCTGAAGCTGCCCGATGATGTGCGCCTGAAATACGATGTATCGTCGATGAAGTCCGCGATCCACGCCGCTGCGCCTTGCCCGATCGAAGTGAAGAAAAAGATGATCGAATGGTGGGGACCGGTGATCCACGAATATTATGCGGGCACCGAAGGCAACGGCTTCTGCTATGTCGGCAGCGCGGACTGGTTGAAGCATCCGGGCACCGTCGGAAAATCGTTGCTCGGCCCCGTGCATATCTGCGGTGAGCATGGCGAGGAATTGCCGGTGGGCGAAGAGGGCACGATCTATTTCGAGTCCGCCACGCCAGAAGCGATGTTCCGCTATCACAACGACGAAAAGAAAACGAAAGACTCGCGCCACCCGGAGCACGCGAACTGGTCCAGTCTCGGCGATGTCGGCAAGCTGGATGAAGACGGCTTTCTGTATCTCACCGACCGCAAGGCGTTCATGATCATTTCCGGCGGCGTGAACATCTATCCGCAGGAAGCCGAGAACCTGCTTATCGGCCATCCCAAGGTGGCGGATGTCGCCGTTATCGGCGTGCCCAATGAAGATTTCGGCGAAGAGGTGAAAGCGGTGGTGCAGCCCGCCAACTGGGCCGATGCCGGCCCCGCGCTGGCCGACGAATTGATGGCCTATGCGCGCGCCAATCTGTCCGCGATCAAATGCCCGCGCTCCATCGATTTCGACAAGGAGCTGCCGCGCCACCCCACCGGAAAGCTCTACAAGCGCCTCATCCGCGACCGCTATTGGGGCAAACGCGATTCCAAGATTGTCTGATACCGGAGAACACACATGACCAAGACTGTGACATTCGATGACCTGCCGAAAATGGTGGGACAGGAAACCGGCGTTTCCGACTGGCTGGAGATCACGCAGGAGCGCGTCAACCAGTTCGCGGATGCGACCGGCGATCATCAGTGGATTCACCTGGATGTCGAACGCGCGAAGAAGGAAATGCCCGGCGGCAAGACCATCGCGCATGGTTATCTCACTTTGTCGCTGATCCCGTTTCTCACCGGCAAATTCCTGCGCATCGAAGGTGTCACGCGCGGCATCAATTACGGCTCGAACAAGGTGCGTTTCACCAACATGGTGCCGGTCGGCAGCAAGGTTCGCGCGCGCTCCAAGCTGGTGTCGGCGGAGCTCAATCCGAAATCCGGCGGCATGCAGATGATCAGTGAAGTGACCATCGAGATCGAAGGCCAGGACCGCCCGGCCTGCATCGCCGAAGCCATCGGCATCGTGTTCAAATAGGCTAGTTTGGATTTATCCGGGCGGCGCATGGCTGCCGTCCGGTCCGCCATCGCGCGGGACAGGCGCATCGCACGCGGTCATGCTGGCCCCGGTCGTTTGGGGAGCCGTCATGCGCCGCGTTGCCGCCTTTCTTGCGTTTCTGGTCTTGCTCGCGGTTTCGCCCTCGCGCGCGGACGATCCCGCGCCATCGATGAACCGCGCCGAATGGCGCGGCGATCTGGATTTCCTCTACACGCAAATGCAGGCGATCCATCCGGCGCTGCATCATAGGACCGACAAAGCCACGATGGATGCCGCGGTGGCCGGTCTTCGCCGAGACATCCCGCAGATGAGCTGGCCGCAATATGTGATGGGCCTTTATCGCCTTCTGGCGCTGGTCGGCGATGGGCACACGACCTTCTTTCCGCAACCCGACGCCGGTCCCGGTTTCGATACGCGTTATCCGATCACGCCGGCCGTATTCTCCGACGGCGTGTTCATCACGGCGGCCGATCCCAGCTATGGCGATGCTGTCGGCGGACGGGTTGTGGCGATCGGCGGCAAGCCCACCGCCGATGTGTTCGCCACCTTCACGCAATATTGGGATCACGAGAACAAGATGTGGCCGTTGCGCTGGTTTGCCTTCGCGCTGCGCCGTCCCGGCTATCTCGCGGGCATGAACATCATTCCGCAAGATGTAACGGCGCCTGTCACCTTCACCGTCGAGAAGAATGGCGCGCGCCACGACTTCACCATCGCGCCCATATCCGCTGCTGCCGATGCTGCCGGGATGAAAGACAAATGGGTTCATGCGCGCGACGAAGCCGCCGCGCCGAAGCCACTCGTCAATCCGGACGATCCGTTCGGCTTCGTCTTCCTGAAGGACAAGAACACCGTCTATGTCGCCTATAACGCGGTATCGGACGGCGACAAGGAGACGGTCGCGCAGTTTGCCAGGCGCCTGTTCGCCTTTGTCGACGCCAACAAGCCGGACAAGCTGATCTTCGATGTGCGCAACAATGGCGGCGGCGACAACTATCTCAACCAGCCCTTGCTGCTCGGCATGATCCGCAGCCGTGACATTGACCGGCCCGGCCATCTGTTCATTCTCACCAGCAGCCAGACATTTTCGGCGGCGCAGAATTTCGTGAACAACGCCGAACACTGGACGCAGGCCTTGTTCGTGGGCGAACCGACCGGTTCCGCGCCGAACCTGTGGGGCGATGCCAAGCAGTTTGAACTGCCGCACACCCATCTGCATCCGATGGTGTCCACGCTCTTCTGGGAGAACTCCGATCCGCGCGACGCTCGCGGCTGGGTGAAGCCCGATATTCCCGCGGGCCAGACCTTTGCGGACTGGAAGGCGGGCCGCGATCCGGTCTTGAACGCGGCGCTGGATTTCAAACCCGACGACAGCAAGCCAGGCAGCCCGCCCAACACGCATTGGCAGCGCGCAACCCAGAAGGGCGATTGGCCGTTGAAATTCTGAAGCAAAACGTATGGTGATACGGGCAAAAGATGTTAAGACGCGCGCCAATCTCCTAGGGCCGGGTTTTGGAAGCCTTCCTCGTTTCACTATCGACTGTCGCCATCGCCGAGATGGGCGACCGCACGCAGCTTCTCGCGCTCTTGCTGGCGGCAAAATTCCGCAAGCCGGTGCCGATCGTTGCCGCGATTCTGGTCGCCACGCTCGCCAATCATGCCCTGGCGGGTTTTGTCGGCGTGTGGATCGGCAAATATCTCACGCCGCAGGTGCTCGACATTGTGGTCGGCATCTCCATGCTCGGCATGGCGGCCTGGACGCTGATCCCCGACAAGCTCGACAGTGACGATGCGAAGACTGGCGGCCACGGTCCGTTCATCGCCACGCTTGTTGCTTTCTTCATCGCCGAGATGGGCGACAAGACGCAGATCGCCACGGCGGCGTTGGCGGCGGGTTATTCCAACCTGTTCGCCGTCGTCGCTGGCACCACGCTCGGCATGCTCGTCGCCAACGTGCCGGTGGTGTTCATGGGCAGCAAGTTCGCCAAACGCCTGCCGATGAACCTGATTCATAAGGGCGCATCTGCGCTGTTCGCGGTGCTGGGCGTCTATTTCATCGTCCGCGGAATGATCTAGCCGGCACGCTTGAACGCGATGCTATTCTTGCCGCGCAAATAGAGGAAGCCAGTGATCTTCCCATCGGCGCCGCGCTGGAAGACTTTCGGCGTGTTGCCATGGCCCGCGGTGAAGAAAATGTCGCGCGCCTGCGCCTTTTGCGCCGTCTCCGCGCCGCCATTCACAGCCGCCACAAGATCGTCGCCCTTATGCGCGAAGACGAAAATCATCCCGCCCGGCGCTTCATAGGTGCCTGCATATTCATCGAGCGCCTTGCCGTCGAGCGCGATGGCCTCCGGGTCCTGCACCAAAGTCAGCGTCTCGCTGCCGATCATCTTCCAGCCGGCCTTTTCCTTCTTCCAGCTTTCGACGGAGCGGAATTTCATCTCGCCCGGTTTGCCCCGTTGCAATACGTCGATGAAACTCGTCACCGCGACGTCGCCGTGGATCTTGCAGCCCCAATCGGTCGTCGTGATCGTCCGCACGGGCGTTCCGGCGGGCGGCGGTGTGGAGCTGGCCATGTCGGCGCGTGTCGCCTGTTCGCCCGTCTCGTTGAAGAAGATCACGTCGGGATCGAGGTCTTTCGCCATCGCCGCGCCATCACCACGCTGGCCCGCGTCAGAGAACGCTTGTGTCTGCTTTTCCAGAAAGCTGCAGGTATCTTCAGCAAAGGCGGGTGCAGCACAAACGCTGGCGAGAAGGGCAACAGTCAGAAGCAAACGCATGGAGATTCCCTCGAATGAACGGCGCGACGCTAACCGCAAAGCACGCGGCTTTGCGATCAAGCCGCCGTGATCGGCATGTCGGATTGGAAAGCTAGTGCCGCGTGCCGAGCTGTTCGCGCATGAAGGCGGCGATCTTTTCGATCGACCGGCGGCCTTCCGGCAGCATGTCGGCCATCACCTGCCAGACGTGAAACACCTTCGGCCACACTTCCAGCGTCACCGGCACGCCGGCGGCCTTCATTTTCTCTGCCATCTTCACGCCGTCGTCGCGCAGCATCTCTGCGCCGGAGCAATGGATCAGCGTCGGCGGCAGCCCCGCGACGTCGCCGCGATAGGGCGAGATGAAAGGATCGTGGATATCCGCGTTCGGGCAATAAAGCGGCTGCAGCGTCGCGAACATGCCGGCGCTGAAGAGCGCATCGGACGCCGCGTTGCTCTCGCGCGATTCAAAGCCCATGCCTTCAATATCCGTCGCGGGCGACATGGCCACAAGTCCGGCGGGCAGTTCGATGCCCAGCGCTTTCAGCTTCAGCGCCGTCGTGAGCGTGAGGTTTCCACCGGCGCTGTCGCCCGCGATGATGATGGATTTCGCGGCGATGCCTTTTTCCAGCAAGCCGCGATAGGCCGCGACGCAATCGTCCAATCCGGCAGGGTAAGGATGTTCGGGCGCAAGACGATAATCCACAGCATGGACCGGCACGCCCACTTGGTCCGCCAGCCGCCAGGTCAGCGGGCGGTGATTGCCGGGCACGCCGGCCACGAAGCCGCCGCCATGGATATAGAGAATCGTCTTGCTCTCATCGGCCGACGCGGTGCGCAGACGCTCCGCCTTGATTCCGCCGATGGTGGCCAGATCCACGGTCACATGGGCCGGTGCGGGGCGCAGCGGCATCTCGGACATGAGCGCCCGCAGCTCCATCACGTCCGGGTTGCGGCGAAAGCGCCGCTTGGCCGTCAGGCGCAGCAGTTTGTCGATGAAGAAAAGCTGTATGGACATTCCGTATTCCCCGATCGGATTCGACTATACGGAAAGATGGCTGGGGCGGAAGGATTCGAACCTTCGAATGCCGGAATCAAAATCCGGTGCCTTACCACTTGGCGACGCCCCAATATGCGGTATTCCCGCAAAAAGGTGGCGGACCATACTGGCTCGACATGGCCCTTTCAACGCCGTGGAATGCGGCCTAATCGGCCTTCGGCACCGCGTAGTCGGAGAAGCTCGTTTTCCGGAATTCCGGCCGTGCCCGCAATTTGTCGGCGAATTTGTCGAGATTGGGGTAGCGGCCGCGCGGCGCAAGCGCCGGCGCCGTCACCTGGACATAGTCGAACGCGCAGGCGGCGGTGATCTGCGCCTGATCGATCGGCGCTTCCGGCCAGTCCAATGCATCCAGCGCCGCGAGCGCGCCAAGTCCTTGCGTCTTGCAGCGCTCGATCCATTCGGGCCAGCGATATTGCGACGGGCGGATAAGCACCTCGTAATTGTGACCGCCGCCGATCTTGTCCACAGCGCCATTGGCGAGCGCGATGCGTTGCAGAACGTCGCGCCGGGCTTTGCCGGATACCGGGATCAGCGCGCGTGCCGGCCCCACTGTTTCGTCGAGATGATCGAGGATGGCGGCGCTGTCGATCAGCGTCTCGCCACTGTCCAGGATGAGGGAGGGGATGCGCCCCAGCGGATTTGTCTTCCGCATCGAATCGAAATCGCCGAACACCGAGCGTGTGTCGTGCTCGTAGGGGATGCCCAGCACCATCAGCGAGATGGCGACGCGGCGGGTGTAAGGGGAGTCATATTGGCCGACGAGGATCATGAGATTGCCTAACATATCGGTCGGCTTTGTGGAGTTGACGCGAGGGAATTGTTGCTATGAGCAAACCGCAAGCGAAGGTCCGGTATCGGACAAACATTTCCCGCTGCCCGTTTTGGTGCCCCCCGTTGCGTTCCTGCGCGGCGGCGGCCCGCCACGGCCCGCCAAATCCCGCAAAAACACCCGGTTGCAGCGCCCAAATCGCCTCTATATAAGGGCGCCCTTCCCGGGAATTTCGGAGAGTAGCTCAGCCTGGTAGAGCACCACGTTCGGGACGTGGGGGCCGGAGGTTCGAATCCTCTCTCTCCGACCATTTGCGGACGGTTTGGTTCGCGCTAGGCTTGAATCTCGGGCTGTTTTCAAAAATTCGGGCGGAACTATTAGCGATCAGGCGCGTTCGCCCTCGGGTGGCACAGGGGTGGGGCTCATCTTGCGAGCCAATAGGGCTGTTTTTCTTGGCGGAATTCCCGTCGTTCTCATTCTCGCTTTGGTCGCGTTTGCGCTGGTGAAGTTCGCCGCGGGCGAGCGGGAAGAACAGGCTTGGGTCACGCACAGCTATGAAGTGATGAACGCCCTGCACACCGTGCTCGGTGATGCGCTGGATGCGGAAACCGGCCAGCGCGGCTATCTGCTCACCCGCAAACCATCCTATCTGAAACCTTTCTACAAGGCGCAGAGCCGGCTCGACCGCGACCTCGACCATTTTCAGGCCCTGACGCGCGACAATGCCGATCAGCAGAAGCGTGCCGGGCAGCTTCGCAAGGTCTTTGACGATCGCATGAAGGTGCTGAATCAGGCGCTCGCGCTTGGACCGTTGGCGTCAGTGGCATCGCCGGAGCTGATCGCGTCTCTGGACCAGGGCAAGGCCATCATGGACATGACGCGCTCCGTTGTCGCCATGGGCATGGCCGAAGAGCGCCAACTGCTCGAAAAGCGCATCGAAGCGCGCCGCGTCGTCGAGAACAATGAGATCCTCGCCGCTGTCCTCATCACATTCATCGCGATCCTTGTCCTGCTGATCGCTGCCTTCCTGCTCGTCCGCAACAATGTGCGGCTCGCGCTCAGCGAAGCGTTGCGCGCGCGCCAGGCCCGCGTCCTTCAGGCGACTCTCGACAACATCCGGGACGGCATTCTGGTTTTCGACGAAGAGCAGAAGGTCGCCGCCTTCAACGAGATATTCTTCCGCCTGATGGACTTCCCCACATCGCTGGCCGCGATGGGCACCGCGCTGAAGGCGTTCAACGATGTCGATGAAAAGCTTGCGCGTGAAACGCTGGCGGCCCTGCCGGAAAGCACACAGGGCGCACAGGACTATGCCCGCCACAAGCGCAAGGATCGCGAACTCGACGTCTACAAGGCTGACATCCCGAAGGAAGGGTTCCTCGTCGCAGCCGCCGATGTCACCGAGCGGGTGCGCGCCGAATCCAGCCTGCGCAATGCACAGAAGATGGAATCCATCGGCCAGCTCACCGGTGGCATGGCACATGACTTCAACAATCTGCTCCAGATCATCAGCGCCAATCTCGATCTTCTGGTGAAGAACGAAGGTGATGCTTCCAAGCGCGCGACGCGCCTGCAATCGGCCGTCGCAGCCGTGGAACGCGGTGCGCGCCTTACCGGCCAGCTACTCGCCTTCGCGCGCCGCCAGGCGCTCGATCCGCGCTCGACCGATCTGGGCCGCGCCGTCAACGAAATGACCGATCTTCTGCGTCGCACGCTGGGCGAGCGCATCGAGGTGGAGGCCATGGTCGCGGGCGGCTTGTGGAACACGATGGTGGACCGCAGCCAGGTGGAGAACGCGATCCTCAACCTCGCGATCAATGCGCGCGATGCGATGCCGGACGGCGGCAAGCTCACCATCGAAGTCGCCAACGCGTTCCTCGACGACAGCTATGCCGCTGCGCATAGCGAAGTTGCCGCGGGGCAATATGTGATGCTGGCAATCAGCGACACCGGCATCGGCATGCCGCCGGAAGTCATCGCCCGCGCATTCGATCCCTTCTTCACCACCAAGCCGGAAGGTCAGGGCACCGGCCTTGGACTCAGCCAGGTGTTCGGTTTCGTCAAACAGTCCGGCGGCCATGTGAAGATCTACAGCGAGATCGGCGAAGGCACGACGATCAAGATCTACCTGCCGCGCTCGCGCAAACCGCAGGACCTGCAGGAATCGCTTTACGAGCATCCCGTCATCGGTGGCACCGAGACCATCCTCGTGGTGGAAGACGATGACGGCGTGCGCGCGGCCGTGACCGATCTGCTCGGCGAGCTCGGCTATATCGTGCTGAAGGCGTCCAACGCCGAAGAAGCGCTGACAATCCTCAAGGCCGGCGCGCAGGTCGATCTGCTGTTCACCGACGTGGTGATGCCCGGCCAGATCCCGACGCGCGAACTGGCCCGCCGCGCCAGGGACAGCCATCCTGGCCTGCGCGTGCTGTTCACTTCCGGCTATACGCAGAACGCCATCGTCCACAACGGCAAGCTGGACGACGACGTGTTCCTGCTCTCCAAGCCCTACCGCAAGGACGATCTGGCGCGGAAGATACGCAGCCTGCTGGACATGCCGACGCTTGCGCCGCAGGATTCTGCTATCGTGGAAGCGCCGGCGCATCGGGCCGGCGAAAACAATGCGGAGTTCCGCAAGTTGAAGGTTCTGATCGTCGAAGACGTGGCGCTGATCCGCATGACCACCGTGGACATGGTGGAATCGCTCGGCCATGAGATCTTCGAAGCCGGTGACGGGCCGCAGGCACTGGCCCTTATTCAGGCCAATCCGGATATCGATGTCATGGTCACGGACCTTGGCCTTCCCGGCATGAGCGGCGTGCAGCTTGTGAAGGAAGTGCGCCAGCTGCGTCCCGGCCTGAAGATCGTCATCGCCAGCGGCTATTCGACGGAATCCGCGGACAATGCCGGGCTTCCGGGCGATGTGAGCTTCCTGCCCAAACCCTACAACGACTCCCAGCTCAAGCGCGTATTCGAAGAAGACTAGCCGAGACGGCCGGCGCCAGGGCGGCGCCGGCCTTCTTCGATCAGCGTCTGCGGTACTTGACGATAATATTTCTGTTGTCGACCTGGCGCGCCGTCATGCCGTCGCCATCTCGCTCGACGTAGAATTCGACCGTGCCGATCCGCAGCCTGCCGTTACGATATTGGCCATCGGTGCGTTGGCCGTTCTTCGTGAACACCGCGCGGCCATCGCGCGAAACTTCCAACGACACCTCCGTGCCATAGCTGTAGCCGCGGAACGCACCCACCGCCCAGCCCGGCACGTCATTGTCGCCGCGGCGGTCGTGATCTCCGTAGCCGTCACGATCGCCATGGCGATCACGATCGTCATAGCGGTCACGGTCGCCATAGCCGCTGCCGGGCGGTGGGCCGTAACGGTCGTCGCGGTCGTGCCGGTCGCCGAAGCCGCCGCGATCCGCGCCACGGCACTTGTCGTTGTTGAACGACTTGGCGCGCTTCACCTCGCGGCCCTTCTGCGTATAGCCGACGCATTCTCCGCTACGGCGGTTGAACCACATCTTCCAGTCATTATCGAAATCGTTGTAGTTGCCGACGAACCGGAATCCCTCGGCCTGCAACGTATCCGGCGCGGTGCTGGCCGGTGTGTTGCGAAGGCTGGTGACGTCATAGGCATAGGCCGCGCTAACCGTCATGGCCGCGGCCGCGATCATGGCAGCGGAAAGAACTGCGAACTTCATGGATTGGCACTCCCCGTTTGTGCCCAACCTGTCTGCCGCAGTTTCGCGGCGCTGACAATCCCGGATTTCTGAAAGGGACATGAACGCCGCCGTGGAGGCCGTTCCGTCCGGCAGATGCTAATATTCCGCAAGGAGAACTCACATGTCCAAATCCGCTCGCAAGTTATCTGCTGCCAGGGCAACGGGCGATTGCCTGTGCGGCGCGGTGAGAATCGAGATCGCCGTGCCGGTGTTCTGGGCATGGCACGATCATTCCAAGGCGAGCCAGCGCGCGCAGGGTTGCGCCTATGCCACCTATGTCGGCTGCTGGAAGAGCAAGCTGCGCGTGGTGAAGGGCGGCAAAAGCATTTCCCATTTCGAAGAGCCGCGAACCCACGCGGTGCGCAGCTTCTGCGGAAAATGCGGAACGCCGATTTTTTATCAGCGCACGCGCGCCCCCAAGATGGTCAACATTCCGCGCGCGCTATTCGACACGCGCACCGGCCGCGAGCCGCTCTATCACATCGGCTTGGACGACGCGCCGGAATGGGAATATCACGGCGAGGCGCTGGCGCCGCTGAAGGGCTATCCCGGCGTGCTGATGGCGCGGCCCAAGCGCAGGAAGACGCAGCGCGCTCCCGTTTTTTGACGCCGCGCCAAATCGTGCCAGTCTGCCGTTTTCGGGGCGGCCGTGAAAACATCCTCACTTGCCGGCGCGTTCATCGCGCTTGCCTGCATCATCGTTCCGGCGCGTGCGGCGGACGATGCGGGCCTGACGCGCATGGCGCTGTGCCAGGATTCGTGGCTCGACTGGAGCAAGAACGATCCTGCGAAGTTGAAAGCCTTCGGCGAATATTTCCGCACGCACTTCTCGCACAAGGACAACGATCCATTCGTCGTCCCAAACGCGGCCACCTTCATCGTGGGGCTGCGTGTCGCCCAGGTGTTTCCTGAGAGCGTCGGCATGGGTGTCGGCTTCTCTGCCAGGGTTGACGCGGATTTCAACACGACCCGCGCCGGGTTGGAGAGGGCGCTCGGCAAGAAGCTCGGACATTGCGAAAGAGGCGATGGCATGAACGCCTGCGAGTTGCCCATCGGCGAAAAGCGCACCGTCACGCTGATGGCCGAAGACAGCCCCAAGGCCCGGCAAGCCCTCATCGGATGCTATTACTATTACGAGAAATAGACCCTGCGCGCCGCGAAGGCGCGCAGGGATTTCTCGCTATCGGGTAATGACGACTTCCAGATATTCGCTCGGCAGAACCAGCGTTCCGTCACGCGCGATATTGGCACTGTCCAGCAAAGCGAGAAGATCCGCTTCCAGTCCCTTTTGCGCTGGGGCATCGATGGCGGCAAAAGCCTTCACCATCGGGCCGTAATAGGTGCGGAACACATCCAGCCAGTGCTGCGCCGATTTATAACGAAACACAAACTGCCGGCTCTGCGTGACGACGGCAACGCTTCCCTTGAAGAGCGCATCCAGATGCGCCTTGCTGCCCCAAAGAGCGGGAGACCGCACGCCCGGCGCCGGCGGAACATATTTGCCGATCGTTTTGAAAACCATGCCGATGAAGCTTTCCGGAGTCCAATTGGCGAGGCCGATCTTTCCCCCGCGGCGGCACACGCGCATCATTTCGCTCGCAGCCTTGTCGTGATTGGGGGCGAACATGACGCCGAACGTCGAGAGTACGACATCGAAGCTGCCGTCCTTGAACGGCAATGCTTCGGCATCGGCCTCCTGGAACGTCGCGGAAAGACGCTCCGCCTTGGCGCGCTCCTTGCCGCGCTCCAGAAGCGAGCCGACATAGTCCGTCGACACGACATCCCCAAAGCGCCGCGCGGCGGCAAGCGTGGCATTGCCGTTGCCGGCGGCAACGTCGAGAACGCGCTGGCCGCTGCGCAGGTCTACCGCTTCGCAAATCGTTTCTCCGACGATTTGCACCGTTGTGCCGATGATCGCGTAATCGCCGGAGCTCCACGCGACTTGCTGCCGGCTCTTGATCGTGGCGAGATCGATGGTGTTCATGTCATATCTCCTTGTGAAGGTTCAGCGGGAAAATCGTTTTTTGAGTGCGGCGAGGCCGGCATCGAAGACGCCCGCGAAATCCGCTTCGGCTTCCGCTTCCTTGCCGGGAAGCGGCGTGTAGGTGCCGGTCCACAACACGGTCGACGTGTTGTCGGGGTCGGAAACCACCCAGATCGTTCCCATGTAGTGGGTTACGGGAAACGGGCTGGATTTGAAGGTGTAGGAGTAGAAGCGTTCGGCTTCGTTGCGCGCGATCTGCGGCTCGACGAAGGTGATTTTGCCGTCCTTCGTCACAATCGTGCGCGTCGGCGAATGAACGCCGTCCAACGAACATGTGCCGACCACGGGATGCCAATCCTTGATGGCACAGAACGGCCCGATGACCGACCACACCTGCGATGCAGTGGCTCTGACATTGACGCTGCGGGACAGGGAAGCCGCGGATGCATCGCTGTCATGCATTAGAGGAAGAGCGCACAAGACGCCCAGTACAAGATTGATGCAGCTCTTGTTCATCCAGCTGCGGATGTCACGGCTAACGCGATGATTCATAAAACTCTCCTGAAATATCCCGATGTGCGCCATTCGGTGCGGTGTGGCGGTTATCTAGACTTGGCCGCCGCGCACGCGAATGATCGGCCGTCCGCGATGCTTGACATCGCGTCGGTAATGGCTACGTCCCGTGTCCGAACGTCCGGATCCGATGCCCGGACGTCGGTGGGACCACATGGCAGCCGATCCACTCTCAGATGTGCTGAAAACTGTAAGGCTCACGGGCGCGGTGTTTTTCGACATTTGCGCGCGTTCGCCGTGGGTCGCCGAGCAGCCGTCGCCTGGCGACATCCTGCCGAAGGTTTTGCCCGGCGCGGGTCATCTCATCGCCTATCACGTGATTACCGAGGGGCATTGCTATGCCAATCTCGTCGGGCAGGATCCGATTCCGGTCGAAGCCGGAGAGATCATCGTGTTCACGCGCGGCGATCCGCATGTTATGGCCAGCAAGCCCGGCATGCGCGCCGAACAACCCAATCCGGAAAGTCTCTATAGCGAAGGCGCCATCCAGCAGCCCTTCTATGTCAATGTCGGCGCGGACGGTCCGGTCTCTGCGAAATTCGTTTGCGGTTTCCTTGCGTGCGATGGCCAGCCGTTCAATCCGCTGCTCGACAATCTTCCACCGGTCATCAAGGTCGCGGCAGGCTCCGGCAGCGACACGCGCTGGCTGAGCGAATTCATTCACGTCGCCGCGCATGAAACCGCAGACAAGCGTGCGGGAAGCGAAGGTGTTCTCGCGCGGCTCAGCGAACTGATGTTCATCGAAGTCGTGCGGCGCTATCTCGAAGGCCTGCCACCGGCGCAAATCGGCTGGCTTGCGGGTTTGCGCGATCCCTTTGTCGGCAAGGCTCTCTCGCTCATGCATGCCAAGCCGGCGCACAACTGGACGATCGACGACCTGGCGGGTGATGTCGGCTTGTCGCGCTCGGTACTGGCCGAACGCTTCAACGACATGGTCGGCATTCCGCCGATCCAGTATCTTGCCAAGTGGCGCATGCAGATCGCGGTGGGCATGTTGGGTCGCGGGGACATGAACATCGCCAGCATTGCCGCGCAAACCGGCTACAGCTCCGAGGCTGCCTTCAGCCGCGCGTTCAAGCGAATGGTGGGCGTTTCGCCGTCCGAACACCGACGCCGGATTTTTCCGAATTGATCGCTGATTTTTTGCTGCCGCGCGGCGACAGCGACGCTCATCGCTGCTTTATGCGGGTGTCGGTCGCGATCCAGTTCACTTCCCAGGTCTTGCCGCCGTCGTCCGAAAACGCCTGCTCGAACCGGCCGGAATTTGCGGTGATGTCTGACCAGACGTTGCGCACGAGGACCATGCGGTCGCCGATCCGCTCCCAGTCATAGAACGTGCCGATGCCATTTTTGAATTCGCCAACCGTTGGCACGCCCATTTCGCCATTCGCGCTGTTCGCGAAATTCAGGCTCCACTGATGCGATAGCGGATTGTAGAGCCTGAGACTGAGGCCTTCGATGTGCCCCGCAGGTCCATCGACTTCGAGCTCGACCATGTTGGCCTTGCCGCCCCAGATCTTCCGCACATCGGAGGTGCCATCATAATCCGCCCATGTTGTCGAGCCTGTGAGGGGATGAACAAGACGGTGGATATGCGTCTTCCACAAGCCGATCTCGAAATCGAAATCATGGCTGCCATCGCGAACATTGCCGGCATGCGCCGCGCTCGTCGCAAACAGCAGAACAATCGCCACACGGCGAACGATGAAACGCACGCTGTTCTCCTTCACGCTCAGTTGACCGCCGTTCGCAAATGACGCGTCGCGGCTTTCTGATAGAGTTAGATTGAGATGTCCGCCAGAACGCACCTTGAGGTAACCATGGCTGCCAGATTGAATCCGATCAGCGATTGTCCGCTCACCGCGGCGTGGGCCGCGGTCGGCGGAAAATGGAAGCTCACCATTCTTTACTGGCTCGCGCACGAGCCGCGTCATTTCGCGGCGCTGCGACGCCAGCTCGATGCGGTGTCGGAAGGCGTTTCGCACAAGGTTTTGACGCAACAGCTGTGCGAGCTCATTGCCGACGGCCTCGTTACGCGCCGGCGCACCGGTGCGGTGCCGTCTCCGGTGATCTATTCGCTGACGGACTATGGCAACACCGCGCTTCCGATGCTGGAGCAGGTGCGTCGCTGGGGTGAACGCCATATCGAACGCTCCGGATCGCGGAGCGCGCCGAGCTGCCATTCCGCGCTCGAAGAGGCGCGCACATGAAACGGCTCGCCATTGTGCTTATGTGTCTGGCCGCATCATCCGCATATGCGGACACGCTGCCGCCCGATCTTGTGAAGGCCGTAAAGGACTACGATCTGGCGCAGACGCGCAACGACACGGCCGCGCTCGGCCGTTTGGTCACGGACGATTTCGTGCTGGTCAATTCCAACGCGGCGGTGGAAGACAAGCGGCAGTTCCTTGCCGATTTCCATCTGCCGGGCTTCAGGATCGAGCCTTATGTGTGGGAGCAGAAGGTTGCAAAGGCATGGGGCGACGGCGCGATCACCGGCGGACTGCTCCATCTGCGCTGGACGCAGGACGGCAAGCACCAGTCGCGGTGGCTGCGCATTTCCTATGTCTGGCAGAAGCGCGACGGGCATTGGCGCGCCACCTATGCGCAGGTGACGCGCGTTCCCTAGCGCGGCTTACCCGAACGCGTTTCGCCGCGCGATCTCGCCCAGCCAATACGCCGTCGGTTTCGGCCTGCGCGACTGCGTGGTGCGATCCACTTCCACCAACCCGAATTTCGGGCGGTAGCCTTCCAGCCATTCGAAATTGTCCATCATCGACCAGTGGATGTAGCCGCCAAGCTCGATGCCATCCTTCAGGCAGTTGATGACGCCGGCCAAGGCGCGGCGCGTATATTCGATGCGACGCGTATCGTCCTCGGTGCCGATGCCGTTCTCGGTGACGATGGTGGGGCAGCCGCTCTCTTTCGCGGCGAAGCGGATGCAGGCTTCCAGCGCTTCGGGGTAGAACTCGTAACCCATCTGCGTGCGTTCGGAATCGTTCGGCGGCGGCATGATGCGATCCTCTCCCACCAGCGCGCGGCTATAGGTCTGCACGCCGACGAAATCATCGCCTTTCAGTGTCTCCAGGAACTGCCCGTTGATCGCGTGATGCACGCGGTCGCGTGTCTTCTCGCCGCCATTCACCGCCTGATAATCGGTAAGGGAAAGCGTGACACCGAGTTTTGCGCCCATCTTCGCCTTGATCGCGCCATAGGCTTTGCGATGCGCGGCGATGAGATTGGGCGTCGCTCTGTTGCCGTCGCCGGAAAGATAGGGCGCGAACCGTCCCGGCTCCCCGCCGCAAAGCCGCGCGGCTTCCGCCAGCGCGCGTTCGCGCCGCCCGCCGGGCCGTGGCGCGCGGCCCGAAAGCTGGCGCATGGTGGTGATCATCTGCGGAATATTGGCTTCGTTGATCGTGCAGGCATACGGAATGAGATCGCCCAGCGCCGCCGCTGCTGTCTCGCAATAGCGCGCAAAGCGGTCCACGCTCTTCGCATCTTCCCAGCCGCCATCCCTGCTGAACCACAAAGGCGCGGTGAAATGGTGGAATGTCACCATCGGCGTCACATTCTGTGCATGGCAGCTCGCCAGCACGCGGCGGTAATGATCCAGCGCGGCCTTGGAGAAGAAGCCTTCCTCCGGCTCGATGCGCGCCCACTCGATGGAGAAGCGGTAGGTGTTGAAGCCCAAGCCCTTCAAGAGCCCGATGTCGCTGTCATAGCGGTGATAGTGATCGCAGGCGTCCGCCGAAGGTTCGGTGAAGATGGAATCCTTCGCCCATTCCATCAGCCACAAATCGCTGGCCGTGTTGCCGCCCTCCACCTGATGCGCCGCGGTCGCGGTGCCCCACAGGAAACCCTTCGGAAATGCGAACGCCATGTCTCTCTCCCGGTATTTTCGCGGGAGCGTTCCATGGCGCGCACAAAAACGAAAGCCCGCGTCTCTGATCCGGGAGACGCGGGCTTCCTGCCCAATACGAGGGGGTGGGCTTAGAACACGATGCCGGTTTCAAGCATCAGGCGGGCCTGATCGGATTTCGTACCGCTCTTGCCGAAGCCCAGGCCGATGGGGCCGAACTTCGCGTAATCCGACAGCGTGGTGTAGGACGCCTCGCCGCGGATGAAGAAGATGCTCTTGTGCCAGGTCGGCGTGATCGTGAACGACCAGGCGCTGCTCTTGGGCCCGTAGATGAAGGCGCTGCCGTCACCCGAGGAATCTTCGTATTCGACGCGGCCGCCAAGGCTCCAGTTCTCGTTGATGGCATAGCTGCCGAGCACGCCGATGCCCCAGTCGCTGGCGCTTGGCGACAGCGTGAGGCCGCCGGCCTTTGTCGCGTCGAAATGCTGGTACTGCAGATAGGGCGCGAACACCCAGGGGCCCGACGTCACGCTGTACATCAGGTCGTAGGTTTGCGTGCCCGGATTGAAATCGCGGCTGGGCGTGATGGAGGCATCGGCTGCCAGCGTTCCGGACTCGCCCAGCGAGTAGGAGATCAGGCCGGAGAACGTGTTCCACACATTCGAATAGAGCCCGTCATTCCATGACAGCGAGATCGACAGCGGCCCGCTCGCATAATTCACTTGCACGCCGCGGCTCACCAGCGGTTCCTGGAACCACAACAAGCCGCGCTCGATATTGATGTTCTGCACGGTGGTGGGCAATTCCGCGCCCACCAGCGTGGGCAGCTTGCCGGCCTGGATCGAGAAGCTGTCGGAAAGCTGCAGCTTGAGATAGGCGATCGGCACATAGCCGAACGTGTCCTGCGTGATGTCTTCCGATTTTTCGTAAGGCGAGCCGACGGTCGGGAAAGAGTAGAGACCTGCCTGCACATAGAACTGCACAAGGCCATCGGTTTTCTGGATCGCGACCCAGCCATTGGAGAGGTCGAGCGTGCTGGATCCGTCGCCGGAGGCCAAATGCGTCGCGTTGCTCTGATATTGCGCCAGTCCCGTCACCGCGCCCGTGACATAGATGTTGCCGAAGCCGGCATCGAAGGAGAGTGGCGCGGGATTGGCCGTGATCGGCCCGCCCATCGCCGGTGTGGAAAGCGCATCGGCATTGGCTGTGCCGGTCATGGCCGCCAGCGCGCCCGCCAATAGAAGTCCCGAAATTCGCATGATCGTCGCCCTCTTGTGTCCGAGGGCCACGGTCAGCAGGCGGCGCTATAAACGCAATGCAGTGCAGCAACCGCTTTTATAGGAAAGCCATAGTGAAATGGCGGTTTGCGCGCACCGTTGTTGCGGCGCAACACAGGTTTGCCCGCCCCTTCGGCAGACCGCCGCCTTTGTAGGCAGCGCGACTCTCCGCCTACCGCTTGGTCCCGGTCATGTTGAGGTGCATCCCGCTGTCGATGAGCAGGAATTCGCCCGAAATGTTCTTCGCGGAAGGCGAGGCGAGAAACAGCACCGCATCGGCGATGTCCTCCGCATAGGCCACGCGCTTCAGCGGATTGGCGTCGGCCTGTTGGTCGGCGATGCGCTTGGAGTTTTCTTCGCCGAAGCGTCCGCTGAACCACGGCGTCGCCACATAGCCGGGGCATACCGCATTCACGCGGATCTCGGGCGCAAAGGCGCGCGCCAACGAAAGCGTCAGCGTGTTGAGCGCGCCTTTCGAGGCCGCATAGGCGATGGACGATCCCACACCCATCACACCGGCAACAGACGACACATTCACCACCGCGCCATCCCCGCTGGCTTTGAGCGCATCCACGCAGGCGCGCATCATCTGGAACGGCCCGATGACGTTCACGCCATAGATCATCTGCCAGTCGTCGGCAGAGAGCGCGGCCAGATCGGTATGCGCCGCGAATTTCGTGGTGCCCGCATTGTTCACCAGAATGTCGATGCGGCCCCAGGCCTTCATGGCCGCGTCGGCAAGCTTGCGGCAATCTTCGTCCTTCGCCACATCGGCCTGCACCAGAAGCGCGCGTGCCCCGGCGGCCTTCACCTGTTCGGCGACATCCTTCGCGTCCTTCTCGTTGCGCGAATAGTTCACCACAACGTCCGCGCCGCGCCTGGCCAGCCCCAGCGCCACCGATGCCCCGATTCCCGACGCCGACCCCGTGACGATTGCGACTTTGCCCTTGAGCTGCTGTTCCATATGCGCCTTCCGATCCCATCTTATATGTGTGCAACGTCCCGTTTCGGGGCGCGTTTTGGCCGGAAGGATCGTAGAATACTCCCATGACGCCGCAAGCTTCCGCTTTGGCCCTCAAGGGCGAACCCGCCCCGGCTGCGGCAGGCGCGGCGGCGAAGGTGGCGCCGCTAAAGATCATCCTCATCCGCCACGGCAAGCCCGCCATCGCAACCGCGCCCATCGCGCGCCATCACGAATTCCGCAGCTATATCGACGCCTACGAAGACGCCGGTCTCGACCCCGCCGACGCGCCGCCCGCCGAATTGCGCGATCTGGTGCGCGAGCTGGACGCCGTCTTCACCAGCGGCCGCAAACGCGCCGCCGACAGCGCGAAGGTGCTCGCCCCGAACGCCGAGCTGATCGTCGATCCCTTGTTCGTGGAAAGCCCGCTCGCGAGCCCGCGTATCCCGCTTCTGAAAATGAAGGTGACAAAATGGGCCGTGGTGAGCCGCCTGCTATGGTACGCCGGCTTCAGCCCGAAGATCGAAGGCTACCGAAAATCCAAACGCCGCGCGAAACAGGCAGCGGAAATTCTCATCAAGCGCGCGCAAACAACCGGCGGCACCGCCCTCGTGGCGCACGGCTATTTCAACTACCTGATCGGAATCGAACTACGCCGCCGCGGCTTCGTGCAAACGGGGCGGCATAAAGCGAAGTACTGGAATGACGTGGTGTATGAGCGAAAAGCCTAAAGCATCGCCGGAATAACCCGATCCGGCGGTTTGTGCCCATCGGCGAAGGTCTTGATGTTCACGATGACCTTTTCGCCCATGTCGATGCGGCCTTCCAGCGTGGCCGAGCCCATATGCGGCAGCAGCACCACGTTCTTCAGCTTCAGCAGCTTGGGGTTCACCGCCGGTTCGTGTTCGAACACGTCCAGCCCCGCGCCGGAAAGCTCGCCGCTCGAAAGCATCCGCGTCAGCGCGTTCTCGTCGATCACTTCGCCGCGCGCGGTGTTCACGATGTAGGCGCTCGGCTTCATCATCTTCAGCCGCCGCGCAGAGAGCAGGTGATAGGTCGCCGGCGTGTGCGGGCAATTCACCGACACGATGTCCATGCGCGCCAGCATCTGGTCGAGGCTGTCCCAATAGGTCGCCTCCAATTCCTGCTCGATCGCCTTCGCGACGGGTTTGCGGTTGTGATAGTGGATCTGGAGGCCGAAGGCTTTTGCGCGCCGCGCCACCGCCTGTCCGATGCGGCCCATGCCCACGATGCCAAGGCGCTTGCCCCAGATGCGCCGGCCCAGCATCCAGCTTGGCGACCAGCCCTGGAATTTGTCGGCCTGCAATTGCTCCACGCCTTCCACCAGGCGGCGCGGCACGGCGAGGATCAGCGCCATGGTCATGTCCGCGGTGTCTTCGGTCAGAACGCCCGGCGTGTTGGTGACGGTGATGCCGCGCTCGAGCGCCGTCTTCACGTCGATATTGTCCACGCCGGTTCCGAAATTGGCGATCAGCTTGAGCTGCGGCCCCGCGCGCACGATTACTTTGGAATCGATGCGGTCGGTCACGGTGGGAACCAGCACCTCGGCCGTCTGCACGGCCTCGATGAGTTGCGCCTGCGTCATCGGCACGTCTTCGTGATTCAGCCGCGCGTCGAACAGCTCGCGCATGCGCGTTTCGATCGCGTCGGGAAGTCTGCGGGTGACGATCACCAGCGGCTTGTTCGCAGGCATTGTTCGCTCCGGCGGAGCACTCTGGCGGCCCCTCCCTGCGGTATTACCAGAAGGTTGCAACGCAGCAAATGCGGCGGGGCGCGTCTTCCGCAAAGCTTTGCCAGCGATTAGAACCAAATCCGATGATTCTTGCCGCGCGCGTAAAGTCCCTGGCTCTGGCGGTTGCTGTGTTCGCGGCGCTGCCCGCATTCGCCGATGCGCCGCCGTCCCCGCCGCAATTCGGCAGCCTGTCGCGCGACAAGGTCTATCTGCGGGAAGGACCGTCCTATCAACATCGGGTGTTGTGGATTTACCGGCGCGCCGGTCTGCCGGTGAAGATCCTGACCAAATACGACATCTGGTACCGGGTTGAGGACAGCGACGGCACCATCGGCTGGCTCAGCAATGTGATGCTTTCCACGCGCCGGCGCACCGTTGTCGTAACGTCAAAACGCGCGGCGCCGATCCGCGATGGCTCCAATGTGAACGCCGCCGCCATCGCCTATGCCCAGCATGGTGTTGTCGCCAAGCTGGAAGCCTGCAAGGCTCTTGTCTGCGAAGTCTCGGTGGACGGTACCGATGGCTGGATAAAAAAAACGGACATCTGGGGAGTAGGCGTTGGTGAGGTCTTCAAATGAACCGGATCGTCCAGCTTCCAGCGCAGACAATGCCAGCACCGGCGAATTAAGCGGCAGCGCCGCGGCCAGCGCGGTCGCCGAAGCATCCGGGCTCGCGGCGTGGCTCAAGGCGCCGGACGGCAAATCCACCACGGGCGATGTCATCGCCAGTCCGGCAGGGCAATTGTCGTGGGCCATATTCGAAGGCGGCCGCGATCCTTATGTGCTGCTCGTCACCATCTATCTCTTCGCACCGTATTTCGCGCGTTTCGTGGTCGGCGATCCGGTGGCGGGGCAGGCGCTCTGGGGCGCCATCGCATCCTATGGCGGCCTCGCGATCGCAGTGCTCGCGCCATTCCTGGGCGCCATCGCGGACGCCGGCGGCCGCCGCAAGCCGTGGCTCGCCACCTACACGATCATTCTGTTCGTCGCTTCCCTGCTGATGTGGTTCGGCAAGCCGCTTTCCACCGGTTGGGATTTGTTCTTCGTCGGCGCGCTGGTCGCGATTGCGAATGTTTCCTTCGAATTCACCGCGGTGTTTCACAACGCGCTTTTGCCCACCATCGCGCCGCCCAATCGCGTGGCGGGGCTGTCGGGCCTGGCGCTCGCGCTGGGCAACGGATCGGGAATTCTTCTGCTGCTGTTCATGCTGATCTGCTTTGCGCTGCCGGGCGTTGTGGATTGGCCGTTCGTGCCGGCCCACCCCTTGTTCGGCATCGATCAGGCGGCGCATGAGCCGGAGCGGCTGGCGGGGCCGATCTCCGCGCTGTGGCTTCTGATATTCAGCATTCCGCTCTTCCTGTTCACGCCCGATCGCGCATCCATGAACGTGCCGCTGGGCCGCGCCGCGATTGCCGGCGTGAAGAGCGTCATCGGCACGATCCGCAGCTTGCGCCACTACCGCAATGTCGGCGCCTATCTTCTGGCGCGGCTGTTCTTCAACGACGGCATGACGGCCGTGCTGACCTTCGGCGGCATCTACGCGGCCAGCACGTTTCACTGGGGACCGATCCAGATGATCCTCTACGGACTGGAACTCAGCGTCTTCGCGGTGATCGGAGGTTTCCTGGGAGGCTGGCTGGACAACACATTCGGCTCCAAGCGCGCCATCTTCATCAGCATCGGCGGCACCACGATCTTCGGGCTTCTGACGCTCACCATGGCGCCGGACAGGATCTTCTGGTTCATCCCCTATGACGTGACCGCGCCGCACATCAATTCACTCCCCTTCCTGAACACCTGGCCGGAAGTGATCTTCCTGATGGTGGTGAACTTCATCGCGGTGCTGATCACGGCAGGTTACGCCAACAGCCGCACCATGCTGGCGCGCATCGCGCCGCCGGAGAAGATGACAGAGTTCTTCGGCCTCTACTCGCTCTCCGGAACATCGACGACGTTCCTGGCCACGGGCGCGGTCAGCGTGCTGACCGCATTCTCGCATAGCCAGCGCATCGGGTTGCTGGCGGAGACATTCTTTCTCGTGCTCGGGCTGGGCCTGATGTTCTTCGTCAAGGAAGAGCGGACGGACGCGGTATAAGCATCCACCCTCCTTCCAGGCGAGGGCGGATCTTCAAGGATGCCCGTCATGCCAACGGCCGTCGAAGCCGTCGTCGTGCCAGTCATTGTTGTGCCAATAGCGCCAGCGGTCGCCGTGCTGCCGCCATTCGTAGTCGGCGTAGCGGCGGAAGAACCAGTGGCCGTTCTCCCGGCGCCAGTCGCCCATCGCATCATGCCATTCGTGCATGTCGCCGCGCCAATGATCCATCTGATGATCGTATTCGCGGATGCGGCCGAACCATGCGCGGCCGAAGGTCGTTGGGTCCGGCCCGCAATCGCGCTCGCAATGCCAGCCGATATGCTCATAGCAATCGCCGTCGCAGCGCCATCCGTCGCGCCATTCGCGCCAGCCGCTACGGCGGCAACCATCGTAGCAATGGCGCCGGTAACCGCAGGCGTCATAACAGCCACGCCGGTAGCCGCAATCGTTGTAGCAATCGCTGAAGCGGATCTGCGGTACCGGATCAAACGGGTCGAGCAGGGCGGCATTGCCAGCTGCGAATTCGTCGGCATGCGCTTTGGTCTGTACGCCGAGGCCCAACATCAGAAGAAGCGCGGCACAAAAAATCGCAGCATTGGCGAAACGGTTTGGCGCTTTGGTCATGATGCGGTCCTCAATGATGGCCTTCGCGATGCGGCCCGGCGTCCGCCGTCGAAAGCAGTTGTGCAAGCTGGTTCATGGTCGGGCGGTATCCGGCCAGCGCCGATGCGGTGAAGAGATTGTCGGCGCGCGCCAGATCCTGCTTGATGCCCGCGGGACCGGCTTTGTAAAGCACGCCCAGATGATAGATCGCGGCGGCGTAGCGCTGGTCCGCGGCCTTCTGGAACCAATAGGCCGAACGCACATAGTTCGTCGGCACGCCCACGCCTTTCGCATACATCACGCCGAGCGTGTTCTGCGATGACGCATCGCCCTTGCGCGCCGCCATCTCGATGGCGAGCACCGCTTCCCCATTGTTGAGACGCCCGCTCGGCTCGTGGCCGACAGCCGCCTGGAAACGCTGCACCGCGCGCTGATCGACCGGACCGGGCCGCGCCACGACACCGGGCCGCGGCGTTGTGCTCCAGCCGAGGAACCACAGTGCTTGCGAGGTGGCCCCGGCCGGAAGCGCGGCGGAGACCTTTGCCAGCGCCGCTTGCCGGTCGAGATTGATGTAGCACTCGTCGCTATAGGGAACGCCGCTGTCGTTATCTCCAAGCGGATAGTATTCGTAAGGCGGCGCCCAGTAGCGCGCTTTCTCATTCGCTTCCTGCGAGATGCGCGGGCCGAGCCAGCGCGATCCACGCACGGCAGGATCGAGGCCGCGCAGATATTCGTTCGCCAGCGGATGACCCATATTGGCGGCGATGTGGAAATACATCAGGGCTTCGCCATCGTTCGGCACGATCACGGAGTCGTTCGGAATGCCCATCATGCGCCGCGCATCGGCGACGTCGCCGCGATTGAACTCGCCGCGCGCGTTGCGGCGGAAATTGTATTGCGAGTTCCAAACCCCGCCGAGGCCGCGATAGGTGTCGGCGCTGTCGCCATAATCGCGCCAGCGGCCGTCGTCATAGCCGGCATTGGTGGCGTGGATTTGCCCCAGCTTGATAAAGCCGTCCGCGCCGCGGCAGGAAAGAATGTAGATGATGCGGTTGCGCGCATCCTCGCGTTGCGCGGCTGTCATCAGCAGCATGAATTTCTGCTGCTGGCTCAGCGCGCGGTGGAAATTGTTGGAGATGGCGCGCCGCGCATAGCGGTCGGAGATGTTCTCGCCGACGCGCGCGCTGATGCTCGCGAGGTAGTACCAGACATAGGATTCGACGGGATCGTAATATTTGCTGCCGCCGCGCTCGTCGCCATAGACATCGCCGAGCTTGATCTCGGACAGGAAGTCATCGTCCCGCCAGGCAGCCTTGCGCCAGATGCGAATGCCGGCCTGCGGACTGATCCGGCTCCACGCGACCACGCCGTCGGTAAAGTCCGCGCGCGCGATGTTTCCAAAGAAAAGAATGCCGGCTGCCGCCAGCATCGCACCCAGCCCGAAAGCCAGACGGTTACGCTTGCCACCCACGGCCATCCCCCAGCCGCTGCACCCTTGCGGGCTCTTGAGGTGCGACCCCCACAGAACGACGCCGCCAACCTGCCGGAACGCGGCTGGTAACCTTTATTAATGCGAACTTAACAGATCGGTTCCATGGCCGGAACCGCGCGCCGGACGAACATTGGGGGTAAGCTGATCAGTGCCGGAAATGGCGGATTCCGGTGAAAACCATGGCCAGATTCGCTTCGTCCGCGGCGTCGATCACCTTCTGGTCGTTCACCGACCCGCCCGGCTGGATGACCGCCGTGGCGCCGGCTTCGGCCACCACCAAGAGGCCATCTGGGAAGGGGAAGAAGGCGTCGGAGGCTGCGGCAGAGCCGACCGTGAGCGGCTCTTTCCAGCCCGCCGTCTGCGCCGCCTCGCGCGCCTTGATGGCGGCGATGCGCGCGCTGTCCACGCGGCTCATTTGGCCTGCGCCGATGCCGGCGGTCTGTCCGTCCTTGGCATAGACGATGGTGTTGGACTTCACATGCTTGGCCACCGTGAAGGCGAACAGCATGTCCGTCAGTTCCTGCTCCGTCGGCTTGCGCTTGGTGACGACTTTGAGTTCGGCCTTCGTGATCTTCGCGCTGTCGCGTGTCTGCACCAGGAAGCCGCCTGCCACCTGCTTGAACATCAGGCCCTTGGCGCCTGCGTCCGGCAATCCGCCCGCGATGAGCAGGCGCAAATTCTTCTTCGCCGACAGGATGCGGCGCGCGTCGTCATCCGCATCCGGTGCGATGATCACTTCGGTGAGCAGCTTGCCGATGGCTTCCGCCGCTGCGCCGTCGAGCTTGCGATTGAAGGCGAGGATGCCGCCGAACGCGCTGACCGGATCGCAGGCGAGCGCCTTCTTATAGGCATCGGCCAGATCGCTGCCGATGGCGACGCCGCACGGGTTCGCGTGCTTGATGATCGCGCAGGCCGGCGTGGAGGGATCGAATTCCGCCACGAGCTCATAGGCCGCATCGGTGTCGTTGATGTTGTTGTAGGACAGTTCCTTGCCCTGAAGCTGCTGCGCGGTAGAAACGCCGAAACGCTTCTCGCCCGTGACATAGAAGGCCGCTTCCTGATGCGGGTTCTCGCCATAGCGCAGCGACTGGCGGAGTTCGCCCGCAAACGCGCGGCGGCGCGGCGGCTCTTTCACGCCATCTTTTTCCAACACGCCCGCGAACCAGTTGGACACGGCGGCGTCATAGGCGGCGGTGCGGGCATAAGCGCGCTGCGCCAGCGTGCGGCGGAGCGCTTGCGTGGTCGCGCCATTGTTCGCCGCCATTTCGTCCAGCACGGGTTTGTAATCCTGCACATCGACCACGACCGTCACCCAGTCATGGTTCTTGGCGGCGGAGCGTGTCATCGCCGGGCCGCCGATGTCGATGTTCTCGATGGTCTCGTCGAAACCCGCGCCGCGCGCGACGGTGGCTTCGAAGGGATAGAGATTGCAGACCAGCAGATCGATGCCTTCGATCTCATGCAGCCGCATCGCTTCGGCGTGATCCGGCTTGTCGCGCAGCGAGAGCAACCCGCCATGCACCATCGGGTGCAACGTCTTCACGCGGCCATCCATCATCTCCGGAAATTTGGTGATCTCCGAAACATCGCTCACCTGCAGCCCCGCATCGCGCAGCGCCTTCGCCGTGCCGCCGGTGGAGATGAGCATCGTGCCGTGGCTCGCCAATCCTTTCGCGAAATCGATCAGGCCGGTCTTGTCGGAAACCGAAAGCAGCGCGCGGCGGATGGGGCGGAGCGTCATGGCGACTCGTGGGATAGCGGGGTTACGCGGCGTCTTACTTCCGCGAGCACCAAAAGAGAAGTGCCAGAACGACGCTGATCGTCAGGCGGGTAACCACCAGAAAACAAAAGGAGAAACAGGTTTTCCAGAGTACTGATCGCCCGCCGCCAGCGAGCCACTCCAGCATTCTGTAACCGATTGGGAAGATGTCACCGCCTAGGCTGCGCCGGGGTTGGGGTGCAAAAAAGCAATGGCCGGCATGAGCAGAGTTTCAGGACCGATCGCGGTTCTGGCAGGCGTATTTCTGACGCTGCCGGGATTTTTTTCGCTCATCCATGCCCAATTCAGCCGCATGCCGACGCCGGGCTGGGTCGTTCGCGATCTGCTGATCGCAGCGCTTTGTGGCCTCGCGCTGATGGTCTGGGGTGGAAGTATCGTGCGCAGGCGTGAATTGGCCTTGTACGACCTGGACGAAATGCGCCGCTGGATGCGTGTGAACGACTAGTTCGCGGAACCTGCGACCTTCACGATCGCGTCGGTTAGTTTTCTCAAATCCGCCTCATCGATCGTCAGCGCGGGCGTGAGATAGACGATGTTGCGGAACGGGCGCACCCAGACGCCTTCGGCCACCAACGCCGCTTTCAGCGCATTCATGTTTTCGATGTTTTCCAGCTCGACCACGCCGATGGCGCCTTTCACACGCACATCCTTCACGCCTTTCATCCCGATGCAGCGGCCAAGCTGTTTGCCCATCGCCTTGCCGATCTCGGCGGACTGAAGCAGACGCGGCTCGCGTTCGAACAGATCGAGTGAAGCATTCGCCGCCGCGCAGGCCAGCGCATTGCCCATGAAGGTGGGGCCATGCATCAGCGCATGCATCGGATCGTCGGACCAGAAGGCATCGAAGATTTTCTGAGACGCCACCGTCGCCGCCAGCGGCAGCGTTCCGCCCGTCAGCCCCTTGCCGAGCGTGACGATATCCGGCGCGATCTCCGCCGCTTCCAGCGCGAACATCGGGCCGGTGCGGCCGAAGCCGGTGAAGATCTCGTCGAAGATCAGCAGCAGATCGTATTTGTCCGCCGTCTTGCGCAGATGCTGCAGCACGCGCGGATCGTGAAACAGCATGCCCCCCGCGCCTTGTACCAGCGGCTCGACCAGGATTGCCGCCGTGTCGCCAGCATGGCGCTCCACAAACGCATCGAACGCCTTGATGCTTTCTTCGTCTCGTGGAAGGTCAATCACATGATGCTGGGGCAGGGTGCCCGCGAACAGCGCATGCATTCCTTCTTCCGGATCGCACACCGCCATCGTCGCGATGGTGTCGCCATGATAGCCGCCTTTGAAGGCCAGCATCTTGGTGCGCCCGCGCACGCCCTTGTTCAGCCAGTATTGCACCGCCATCTTCATCGCCACTTCCACGGCGACGGAGCCGGAGTCGGAGAAGAACACGCGCGTCAGATTTTCCGGCAGCAGATCGCACAGCCGCCGCGCCAGAGTCAGCGCCTGTTCATGCACCAGGCCGCCCAACATCACATGCGGCATTGCCTCAAGCTGGCGCTGCACCGTCTCGCGAATGTGCGGATGATTATAGCCGTGACACGCCGTCCACCAGCTTGCGATGCCGTCCACCAACTGCGTGCCGTCGGCCAGCGTGATGCGTGTGCCTTGCGTGCGTACCGTCGCGAGCGGCGGGTTCGCCGTCTTCATCTGCGTGTAAGGCAGCCAGATGTGGGGCAGGCCCTGCTTATACCAATTGGGAGTATCGCTCACGCCCACCTCCACTCGTCATGGCCGCCCTTGAGGCGGCCACCCATCCGGCGCGTGTCCACGCGCCGGGAAGACTCATGTGCGCCCGCAGACGCGGGCGCGATGGGTGGCCGGGTCAAGCCCGGCCATGACGGAGAAAAGGAGGGCGCGAACATTACCCGTTCAAAGGCATCGGCTTCAGGCCCAACCGGCCCAGCAACTTCATGTCGCGGCTTTCTTCCGGGTTCGGCGTGGTGAGCAGCTTGTCGCCGTAGAAGATGGAGTTTGCGCCGGCGAGGAAGCACAGCGCCTGCGTCTCATCGCTCATCTCGCCGCGGCCCGCGCTCAGGCGCACGAAAGACTTCGGCATGGTGATGCGCGCCACCGCGATCATCTTCACGAAATCGATGCCGTCGATCGGCGCGCTCTCGCCCAGCCGCGTGCCCTTCACAGCCACCAGCGCATTGATCGGCACGCTTTCGGGATGTGCGGGCAAGGTCGCGAGCGCATGGATCATGCCGACGCGGTCGCTCTCCGCCTCACCCATGCCCACGATGCCGCCGCAGCAAACATTGATGCCCGCATTGCGCACGCATTCCAATGTGTCGAGACGGTCCTGATAGGTGCGGGTGGTGATGATCTCTTTATAATATTCCGGCGAGGTGTCGATGTTGTGGTTGTAGTAGTCGAGCCCCGCGCCTTTCAGCCGCGTCGCCTGATCCGGCGACAGCATGCCGAGCGTCACGCAGGTCTCCATGCCCATCGCCTTGACGCCCTCGACCATCTCGCAAACCTTGTCGAGGTCTTTATCCTTGGGCGAACGCCATGCCGCGCCCATGCAGAAGCGCGTCGCGCCCGCCGCCTTCGCCGCGCGCGCATCGGCGAGCACCTTCTCGATCTCCATGAGCTTGGACGCTTTCAGGCCGGTCTCATGCGACGCGCTTTGCGAGCAGTAACCGCAATCTTCGGGGCAGCCGCCGGTCTTGATGGAGAGCAGCGTCGAAATCTGCACTTCGTTGGAAACGAAATTCTGCCGGTGAACGCTCTGCGCCCGGAACACCAGTTCGGTGAACGGCAGATCGAACAGCGCCGCAATCTCCGCCTTGGTCCAGTCGTTCCTGACCTGTCCGTCACGCAATTCGGGGGCGGGAGCGTTCATCGCATGTGTCCTTTATCCGGGCTGGTGAAGGGATTATAGCCACCGGACAGGAGGCGCAAGCGCCCGTGAATTCGCTCGATCGGTTTGCCCAGGACAAGCTCACCACGTTGGAAGAAACGCATTTACGGCGTTCGCTTGTGGATTCCTTCCGCGAGGATGGCGTGTGGATCGAACGTAGCGGAAAGCGTTTGCTCTCCTTCTCCTGCAACGACTATCTGAACCTGACGCATCATCCCAGGGTCAAGGCCGCCGCCGCTGCCGCCATCGAGATGCATGGCGCGGGCGCGGGCGCTTCGCGGCTCGTCACCGGCAACCATCCGCTCTTCGCGCAGTTGGAAGCGCGGCTGGCGAAGCTGAAAGAGACGGAAGCCGCCTGCATCTTCGGCTCCGGCTATCTCGCCAATGCCGGGATCGTTCCGGTGATCGTGGGCGAGGGCGATCTGCTGCTGATCGACGAACTCTCCCATTCCTGCCTCTGGGCCGGATCGCAACTGTCGCGCGCGAGCGTGCAGACCTTCCGCCACAACGATCTCGCCCATGTCGAAGAACTGCTTACGCAGCATCGCAGTGAATATCGCCACACGCTCATCGTCACCGACGGCGTGTTTTCGATGGACGGCGATCTCGCGCCGCTCGCCGAACTCGGCGCGCTGGCGCGAGCGCATGACGCATGGCTGATGAGCGATGATGCACATGGCCTCGGTGTTCTCGCAGAAGGCCGTGGCGCAGTGTTCGCGACCGGCACCAAGGCGCCGGTCGATCTGCAGATGGGCACGCTGTCCAAAGCGCTCGGGTCTTACGGCGGCTATCTTTGCGCCTCGCAGCCCGTGATCGATCTCATCAAGACGCGCGCCCGCACCTTGATCTATTCCACTGGTCTTCCGCCCGCGAGCGTTGCCGCAGCATTGGCCGCGCTCGACATTATCGAATCCGATCCGGCGCTCACCGCCCGTCCGCTCGCCAATGCGCAGGCATTCACCCGCGCACTCAACCTGCCGCTGGCGCAAAGCCCCATCGTGCCGGTCGTGCTGGGCGACGAGATGCGCGCGCTGGAGGCGCAGCAGATTCTGGAGCGCGAAGGCTTCCTCGTCACCGCCATTCGCCCGCCCACAGTTCCAGCGGGGACCGCGCGCCTGCGCCTCGCCTTCACCGCCGCGCATCCGGAAGGCGAGGTCGCGCGTTTGGCTTCCGTCATCCGCGAGCGAATTTTATGAGCGCGTACTTCATCACCGCCACCGGCACCGATATCGGCAAGACCTTCGTCACCGCCGGCCTCATTCGCCATCTCATGCAGGCGGGCGAGAAGGTGGATGCCTTCAAGCCCGTCGTCAGCGGCTTCGACATCGCCACCGCGGCGGTTTCCGATCCCGGCGTGCTGCTGGGCGCATTGGACGAAGCCGTCACGCCGGAAGCGCTGGACCGTCTTTCGCCCTGGCGCTTCGCCGCGCCGCTCTCGCCGGACATGGCCGCCGCCCGCGAAGGCAAGAGCCTCGACTTCGACGCCATCGTCGCGCGGTGCAAGAAGCGCATGGCCCAGTCCGAAGGCACATTGTTCATCGAAGGCGTCGGCGGCGTCATGGTCCCGCTGGACGATACGCGAACCGTTCTCGACTGGATGGCGGCGCTCGATCTGCCCCTCATCGTTGTGACCGGCAGCTATCTTGGCACCATCAGCCACACGCTCACGGCGATGGAAGGCCTGTCCCGCAGGGGGCTTACGGTGAAAGCCCTTGTCATAAACGACAGCGGCGACGGCGCGGTGCCGATGGACGAAACGAAAGCCGCGCTGGCCCGTTTCCTTCCCGGTGTGACGATGGCCACGCTCCCGCGCGTCAAACGTCCCATGGATGCGGATGCGAATTTTGCAGCTTTGTGGCGCACGATAGGCTAGAGCAGGCCCTCCGATTCAAAGAGCGTGTTCATGGCGTCGTATGATTGTTCCAAATGTCCGGGTTATTGCTGCTCCTATCCGCTGATCGAGATCAACAAGAAGGATGTGCAGCGCCTTGCCGATCATTTCGGCCTCAGCTTCACCAAGGCGCGCAAGAAGTTCACCTATAAAGACCCGGAAGCCGAATACGCCCTGCGCCGCAAGGCCGATCCGCATTTCGGCCGCATCTGCCGTTTCTTCGACACCGAAGCCCGCCGCTGCACCGTCTATGAAGCGCGCCCGTCCACCTGCCGCAAATATCCCACCGAGAACCGCTGCGGCTATTACGACTTCCTGAAGTTCGAGCGCTGGCAGCAGGACGACAAGGACCACATCGCGTCCACGGACAATCGCTGAACGCACGCGCACCAACAAACACCATTGTCATGGCCCGCAAAAGCGGGCCACCCAGGTGACGTCTTCTCATTTCTATAAATTATGCTCGTCATGGCCGCCCTCGTGGCGGCCATCCATTTTCCAGAGGCCAATGTTGGAGTTAATGGATGGCCGGGACAAGCCCGGCCATGACGGGGTTCTTTTTTGATAGCTTTGGAAAGCTCCACCTGGGTGGCCCGCTTTTGCGGGCCATGACAAGGGGTGTTTCGGGAAGAGGTGGTTACGCCGCCGCACTCGGGCGCGCGCTCGCCCGTTCATGCCACGCGCGCAGATGCTTCGCGTCTTCCGGCATATCCATGTTCACGAACTTCGCGAAGTCGATGCCGCAGAGAAGCACGATGTCGGCCATCGAGTAATTGTCGCCCGCCAGCCAGGCGCGGCCATCGGCGAGTTCTCCGTCCAGCCACTTCATCGCGCCCGCGACGATCTTGCGGTTGCGCGCGCCATATTCGGGGAACTGGTTGGGGTTCACCATCGCGGTGCGCGGATCGTCATTGATCCACACTTGCCCCATCGGATTCCACAGCCGGAATTCCGCGCGGCGGATCCACATTTCCACAAAGGCCTGCTCGCGCGCATCGCGTCCGAAGAGCGGCGGGGTCGGATGCAGTGCTTCGAAATAGCGGCAGATGGCGACGGACTCCGACAGGAATGTCCCATCATCCAGTTCCAGCACCGGCAACTGCCCCAGCGAATTCTTCGCCAGAAATTCCGGCGCCTTGTGCTCGCGCTTCATCATGCGCACGCGCTCGGTCGGCACGGTGATGCCCTTCTCGGCCAGGTAAATGCGCACCTTGCGCGGGTTCGGCGCCGGCATGTTTTCGTCGTAGAGCTTCATGGATTCCCCCGCGGATCGGCCCGAACGATAAGGGTTGGCGAAGCCCGTCCGCAACGCTATAGAAGCCGCCGACGCGGGCGTGGTGGAACTGGTAGACGCGCCAGACTCAAAATCTGGTTCCGCAAGGAGTGTCGGTTCGATTCCGACCGCCCGCACCAGCCTTCGCTCGTGGGAGCGAGAGAAGGCGTCCATACGCTGTCGCTATGGACCGCCGTAGCCCAAAGGGCGAAGGCGGACTGGTTGCCGCGAGCTACGGCTCGGCAAGCCATTTAGAGAAAGACGCCATGCCCCTCGAAATGCGCCCCATCTGCGAGAAATGCGAAAAGCCTCTCGCCCCGGACAGCACCGAGGCGCGCATCTGCTCTTATGAATGCACCTTCTGCGCCTCCTGCACCGACGCGATGAACGGACGCTGTCCGAATTGCGGCGGCGAATTGCAGCCGCGCCCGCGCCGGATCAAGAAGTGAACTACCGCCATGCCTTTCACGCCGGAAACTTCGCCGATGTGGTGAAGCATCTGGCGCTTGTCTCCGCGCTCACGCATCTGAAGAAGAAGGACAAGCCCTTCGTCGTGATCGACACGCATGGCGGACGCGGCGTTTACGACCTGACCAGCCGCGAAGCCAAGCGCACCGCGGAGCACGAAAGCGGCATCGGCCGCCTCGCAAAACTCAAGGACGGCGAGGGCACGCTCGGCGCCTATCTGCAACTTGCGCGCGGCGATCATTATCCCGGCTCGCCGCTGATCGCCGCCAAGCTGCTGCGCCCGCAGGATCGCCTTGTCGCCGTCGAGAAGCACAAGGAAGAATTCGCGGAGCTGCACGACGTCCTGCGTCCGTTCGAGCGTGTGCGCGTGGTGGAAGGCGATGGTTATGAAAAGCTGATCGCCGCGCTGCCGCCGCCGGAACGGCGCGGTCTGGTGCTCATCGATCCGCCTTACGAGGACGACAAGGAATTCCAGCGCGCAGCGCAGGTGCTGGCGCAGGCCCATCGCCGCTTTGCCACCGGCGTTTACATGCTGTGGTTTCCGATCAAGTCGAAATCCGCCGCCGATGCGTTCTGCGGCGAGATCGCCAACACCGGCATCGACAAGCTGCTGCGCATCGACATCGAAACCAAAGCGCCGCCGAAAGCCGGCAAGATGGACGACAAGACCCGTCTCACCACCGCGGGCCTTCTCATCGTCAATCCGCCCTTCGGCCTCGACACCGACATGCGCGACGCGGCGCGGGTGATTGCACCCGCGCTGACGGCGAAGATCGATGTCGAATGGTTGGCGGGCGGATAACCAAATAATCACCTCCCCACAAGGGGGAGGTGATGCGAACGTCTACCCTTTCACGCGCGCGATATAACGGTCGATCACGCCGTCCAGCACATCCAGCGGCACGCGGCCGGCGTTCAGACCCGCATCGTGGAAGTCCTTGATCGAGTACTTCGCGCCCAGCGCCTTCTTGGTGCGTTCGCGCGCATTCACCCAGACGGTGTGGCCGATCTTGTAGGAGCACGCCTGTCCGGGCGACACGCAATAGCGTTCCACTTCGCGCGATGCGAAGCCCGGCGGATTGCCGTCGCCGTCGATGAAATACTGGATTGCCTTCTCGCGATTCCACTTCAGATGATGGATGCCGGTATCGACCACGCAGCGGTTGGCGCGGAAGAGCTGGAAGTTGAGATAGCCGATGCGGCCCAGCGGATCGTCGTCATACATGCCGATCTCATCCGCGAGCTGCTCGGCATACAGCGCCCAGCCTTCGGCATAGCTCGAGAAGCTGGTGGTCTTGCGGATCAAGGGCAGCGCCTTGTTGGAGAGTGACAGGCCGCCTTCCATCTGATGCCCCGGCAGGCCTTCGTGGAAGATCACGCTGGAGAGCATGAAGCGCGGCCAGTCCCCCGTGCTGTGCAGGTTGATATAGACGATGCCGGGCCGCGATCCGTCCAGCGACGGCCCCTGGCTGAAGGCGGAGGCGGCGCCCGCTTCGGTCTGCGGCGGCACGCGGCGCACTTCGAAGCTATAGGGCGGCACGCGGTTGAACACGGTGGGCAACCGCGGCTTTATTTCATCGAGCCGCTTGTTGCAGAAGGCGATGGCCTCGGCCTTGCCGGCGTCGGTGTCCGCATAAAGCTGCGCCGGGTCTTTCGAGAGCGCGGCCAGACGTTCGCCCACCGTGCCCTTGGTCATGCCCTGCTTTTTCAGCAGTTCGTCGATGCGCGCACTGATCTCCGTGGCCTGGTCTACGCCCAGCTTGTGAACCTCGTCCGCCGTCATGTTGGTGGTCGTGCCGAAATGCAGCGCGGTCGCGTAGTAGCCTTCGCCGTCCTTCAACTTCCAAACGCCCGCATCCGGCGTCGCGGTTTTGCGCAGGCTTTTGGCTTGCGCGATCTGCCGGTCCAGCGCCGGCCCGATCTTGGCGTCATAGATCTTCGCTGCGTTTGCCGCATAGGAGTCCGGCAATCCTTTTTCCTTCGCACGGCGCGCGATGGAGGTGACGAGCAGCGACTTGTCGGCCGTCGTGCGCGTCGCGGTCATCTGCTCCAGCGTGCGGTCGAGAATGAAATCGGGCGGCACCACGCCCATCGCCGCATCGTGCTTCATGCGGTCGGTGTTGTTGTCGAGCTGCACCGCGAAACCTTCCATGCGCGAGATATAGGCGTCGGCATCCGCCGCGTTCTCGATGCGATGCTTGGTGTCGAGGAAGTCGGGCACCTGCTGATAGACGCCGGTGAGCTGGCTCACCGCATAGGGCGACGGCCCGAACGCCGATCCGCCGAAATCGAACGCCGCCACGCGCGCGCGGCTGTCGCCGATATAGACCAGCGTGTCGTAGTTCACGCGGTCCATGCCCGAAAGCGCGTTCGCGTCCAGCGCCTTCAGGCGGTTGAGCTGGCTTTGGTTCAACGCCTTGTCCGCCGCGATGCCCGCCGCGCTCTCGTCGCTGAGCTTGCCCTTCAGGTCGGCATTCGCGCCCTTGTCGAGGCCCAGCAGCGTCGCCCGTTCCGGACTGGCGCGCAGGTTCTCCTGGAAGAACGTGTCCATGAGGCCGTTCAGCTTCGCGGCCGTCGGGTTCGCCGCGTCGGCAAGAGCGAATTTGGGAAGCGCGAAGGCGGCGGCGGTTGCGGCGGTGGAGGCGAGAAGCTGACGGCGACTAAGCATGAATTTCCCCTTTGATTTTTGTTGCCGCGAGACTAGGCGGGGCCAAATCCCGGCCGCAAGAAAATCGCCCGGAAAAGCGGCCCGGGGCGAAACTTTGAGACAATTCTTGCCTTCGCGGGCCGGGTTCAGGTAGTGATCCGCCCCTGCGGACAGGTGGTCGAGTGGTTGATGGCACCGCACTCGAAATGCGGAGACCCTTTACGGGGTTCGTGAGTTCGAATCTCACCCTGTCCGCCACCCTACGCTCCTGCGGAGCTTCGGGTGGCAGGCCAGCCGTCCAAAGCGGCGACAGGACCAGCCGATATACTTAATCCCAACTTCCGCGGGCGCTTGCTTGCCCGTTCCTTCTTCTTGCGGCACTTTGCTGGGCGCTTCTTCGGGGACTGCGGTTTGCACTATCGGATCGGCATGGTTGTGTGCGCGGCGGCGCTGGCATTGCTGCCGGTTTCCGCGAACGCCAAATCGGACACTATCGAACAGGTGGGGCGGGCGGTCGCGATCGCAATGCCGGTCGTCGCGGGCGGGATTTCGCTCACCAAGAACGACTGGTCCGGCATCGCCGAACTGGGCGTCACCACGCTCGCCACGGTGGGCACGGCTTACGGGCTGAAATATGTGGTGCATGAGGAGCGGCCGGATCATTCCGACAACAAATCTTTCCCGTCCGACACCGCCGCGCTCGCCTTCGCGCCCGCCAATTACCTGTGGGACCGTTATGGCTGGCAATATGGTCTGCCCGCCTACCTGGCCGCGAGCTTCGTCGGCTATTCGCGCGTTGAAGCGAAGCAGCATCACTGGTGGGATGTGGTCGCCAGCGCCGGGATCGCCTTCGGCTATAGCCGGTTCATCGTCACGCCGTTCCGCCGCTACAACATCGACGCCAGCGTCTACGCCACGCCGGACGGTGTGTATCTGGGCATGAACTACAAATTCTAGAGCGATCGCGGGCTCATCAATCGCCTCCCCGCAAGGGCGAGGCGATGGGGATGCGCCGCTCTATCCCGCCCGCGCTTCGAGCTGGTGCAGCTCGAACAGTTCCTGACGGCTGAACTTCAGATAGGGCCACACGGTCAGAAGCGCCGTCCGGCCGATCTGCTTTTCCAGCGCATGCAACCGGGCGAACCGGTCGTGCTCCTCATGCGCCTGGATTTGAACCGGCTTGCCGCTCTCCTTCGCCAGCAGCAATTCCTCGGCGCGCAGCACAAGCTGGGTGTGCAGCTTGATGTAAGTGAAGAGCAGGCTGGCCATCTCCTTGCTGAAGCGCGCGGAAAGCTTCTTGATCATGTCGCCCGCATGGCTGTTCGCGAACGCGCCGTTCTCGATCTCTTGCAGCAGATGCTCGTGCGTCTCGTAGTCGTGGATCAGCCAGTTGTGGACTTCGTGCTCGCTCTTGTCGAACACCAGCAGAAGCCCCAGCGGCAACAGCACCAGCGTTCCGGCCGTGGCGACCACCGGCCATGCCTGGAACTGATTGTAGATGGAATGAAAGGAAGCTGCGATCAGCAGGCCCGGCACGAAGATCAGAATGCGGGAGTCGGGCTCCTTGTCCTCCAGCGCCTCCGCCGTCACCGCGAAGATCGCGGACACGCCGCCATGCATGATCGCGGTGCCCAGCCCGCGCACCATCCACATGCCGATGTCGGAATCGGGGAAGGTGTAGGCATAATAGATGTTCTCCGCGACGGAGAAGCCCGCGCCCACCGCCACGCCCAGGATCGCCGCATCGATCAGAAAGCCGACGCGGTCCGCCCGCATCAGCGCGATGATGACCACCGCCTTCAGCGCCTCTTCCACGAACGGCGCGTAGAAATGGCTGTAGCGCGCGAAGCTCACATGCATGACATCCATGAGCGGCCCGGCGATCGCGTAGCTCAAGGCCGCGGCCAGCGCGCCCGCCAGCATCACGGCCACGACCAGCCGGATGCTCACCAGCTTGAAGCTGTCCATGAAGATCAGCACGGCCAGGAACAGCAGGACGGGCGTGAGGCCCAGAAGTGCCTCGATGCCGAACTGGGAAGGCAGATGTGTCATCATGCGCGCAGCACTCTAAAGCCCTACAGGATTTTCAGCGAGACCATGATTTCGTTCTGATGCGCGCGTCCGCCGTCGAAGCCCACGGCGTCGCCGATGGAGAGCGTCATCGGCAGGCGCACCGCCACGGTGAAGTTCCAGTCGAGCTGGAAGCCCACATTCTCCAGCGTCTTGTGGCCTTCATTGCCGGGATTGGCCTGCAGGATGCCCGCGAAGGCGGCGCTGCGGATGGAGCTTAAGTAGAAGCTCTCCGTGCCCACATCGTCGAAACGGATCGGCGGGAAATTGAACTCCGCCGTCAGCTTGCCGAAGCTGCGCGCGCTGATGTCGTCGATGCCGAAGCCGGGGAAGCTGTCATAGTCGCGGTAGCGTTTGATATCGCGGTCATCGACGAAGTTGTTTCCGAAGGCGCCGAAATAATAATAGTCCAGCGCATTGTTCGTCGGCCCGCCCGCCATGCCCGCCGCGCCGTAGAACCACACCGAGGCATGATTCCAGGGCAGCGCCCAGCCCACGCTCGCATCCGCATGGACCTTGGTGAAGGCGTGATTGTCCGAATATTGCTCCCACGCATAGATGCCCGCGGTGTAGCCCTGCTCGAAATCGATCGAGCCGAGCGACTTGTCCGCGTTCTGGTAACTCCAGCCCAGCTTGCCTTCCGCGATGTTGCGGTCGCGCGCGCCGGAGATGTTCTGTGCGCCGGGCAGTGTGTCGAGGCCGGTGTAGAAGTTCAGGTCCGCCGTGAAATCGAGACGGCGCGGCGGATCGTAGATCGGAATGTCATGATAGCCGATCAGCAGCGCATCGCCTTTGCGCGCGCGCTCCAGGGGGCCGAACAGATCGTAGAAATCCGCCTTGTTGTGCCAGTAGGTGAATTTCCACGACAGCGTCTGCCACGTCACGTCGCCATGCCATTGCTGTCCCTTGTCGAGATCGCTGGCGGGCGAATAGGAGAGGTTTGCGGAGAGCATGTCGTATTCCAGCGGGTCTTCCCACTGCACATGCCAGCCGCCCGCGACATGGCCCTTGTAGCCGCCGACGAAGGGATAGGAGCCATCCATCCGCAGTTCGTCCTCGGCATGATAGGAGCCTTTGCTCTTCACCATGGAGTTGAAGTCCACCTTGTCCGGCGAACCCACGGCCCATGTCTTCACGATGGGATGTTCCTTGGCGATTTCGGTGCCGAGGAATTTGACGCTGGAAAGATCCTCCAGCGGCTTGGGCTGGATTCGCACCGGCTGAAGCCCGTGGCCGGAATAGTCGAATACGATCATCGAGCCGTCCGCCATCGGCAGCGGGTGGAAGAAGCCCGTCACCGCATTGGTCAGCGCATCCCATTTTCCGGTCGCGATGTTGAGGCGATAGACGTTGGAGATGCCGGTGTAATAGCTCGTCGCATAGACGTACTTGCCGTCGGCGGAGAACACGCCGCTTTCAGGAATGGAGCCGGGCAGGTCGAGCGTCGCCACCGGCTTGCTCGCGTCGCCGGCCAGCAGATCGCCGATCTTGAACACGCTCAGATGGCATTTGCCGTCGATGCCGCAGATCGTGGCGGCGAGCAGCACGCCGTCCTGGGAGACGTCGAGATCCGTCCACATCGTGCCGTAGTCGAAGGTGATGACCTGATTGGCTTCGTCATGCGCCGCGCGGATGCGCACCAGCGTGTCCAGGCCGTTGAGGCGGCGCACGCCCCAGATCGCCTTGTCCACCGGATCGAAGGCGATGTCGCCGATGCGCGCATCTTCCAGCAGCATCTTGGATTCGCCGGTATCGACATTCACCTGCATCAGGTCGCGCATCGCGTTGTTGTCGGCGGTGAAGAAGGCGAGGCGGCTGTCCGGATCGAAGGCCAGCGACGTGGCGCGATAGAGCATCGGGCCCTTGAGATTGGTCAGCTTGTGGACGCTGCCGTCGTTCAGCGAGATCGTGCCGATATTGGCGAGCTGGCCGATGTTGCGGAAACCCGCGATCAGCCGGTTGCCTTTCGTATCGAGAAACGCGCGGGACACCGAGCCCAGCGCGGTGGGCGTCACCGGCGTTTCTTTCGTCACCGGGAATTTCTGCACGGCGGCGAGGTTCTTCTTCTGCCATTCATGCTCGAAGGCGATCCAGTCGTTCCACGCATCGGGCAGCGGCTTGCCGAACACCTTCTGGAACTGGGAGATGTAGTAGCCCTTGGAATCGTTGCCGCGCTTCAGCCACGCGATCACCTTTTCGGGGCCGTAGGTCAGCGCGAGATAGGAATCGAAGCGCGTGCCGTAGAGATAGGAGTTGGCGCCGACCTGGAAATCCACGGCGTTGCCTTCGGACTCCAAACCAACCGCGTCGAAGAAGCGGGCGTTGTCGCGCACCATCGCGCGGAAGACCATTTCATCGTAGCCGCCCTGCGCGCGGCCAAGGCCGCCGCCCATCCATGTCTCCATGAACACGGCGCTGCCTTCCAGGTACCAGCGCGGCACCCAGGAACGCGGCTGCGAAAGATAATTGTAGAGAATGGTTTCGGGATGATCGGAAACCGGCGCCACCTTGGCATGGAAGAAATTGCGCCAGAACGCGTCCTGATCGTTCCACACATCGAGCGTGGCGACATGCACCATCTCGTGATTCATCACGGTGAAGAAGCGCTCGCCCGGCGTCCAGGTTTCGAAGGTGGTGGCGATCGGCCCCACATCGACGGTGATGCCGTTATAGGGCGTGGAGCGCATCGCGGCCCCGCCATTGTCCGATAGGTCCTGCAGCAGGATCACCGGCTTGTCCCACGCCTTCCAGTCGAACATGCGGCGCTGGAAGGCGAAGGAGTTCTCGTAAGCCTTGCCGACGTAAGGGGTGAGGTAGGTCTGGATCGGATCGTAATAGACGAGCTGCAGATCGTCGGTCTGCATCTGCTTCAGGTAATCGTCGTCAGCCTGTGCCGCCGCCCCCAAAAAGCAAAAGAAAGCCGCCAGCCCAAAGGCCGACGCTGTGCGAATCCTCGACAAAACCACGCCCCGCGAATTTCCCCGGCCGGACATTGGCAGGGTGAGGCATAAAAAAACAGCCGCCGGAGCTCTCCGGCGGCTGCTGTAACAGGACTTTTTTGACTTTTAGTGAGCCGAAGCGCCGGCACGCAAGCTGGCGGCGCTGGCAGCGGACGATTTGGCAGCGCTGGCGGCGGACGCCTTCGCGGCGCTCGACGCAGCTGACTTGGCAGCGCTATCAGCAGCGGACTTGGCGGCGCTGTCGGCAGCGGCCTTGGCAGCCGAAGCAGCTGAGGCTTTCGCGGCGGACGCGGCAGCAGCCTTGGCAGCCGAGTCAGCGGCGGACTTCGCCGCGCTGTCAGCAGCGGCCTTCGCCGCGGAAGCAGCGGACGCCTTCGCAGCCGAAGCAGCGGCAGCCTTCGCAGCGCTATCGGCAGCGGCCTTCGCGGCGCTGTCGGCAGCAGCCTTGGCAGCCGAAGCAGCCGCAGCCTTCGCAGCGGAGTCAGCGGCGGCTTTCGCGGCGCTATCCGCAGCGGCCTTCGCGGCGGAAGCAGCGGACGCCTTCGCGGCAGCCGAAGCAGCCGACTTCGCAGCGCTATCCGCAGCAGCCTTCGCAGCCGAAGCCGCAGAGGCTTTCGCGGCCGAGTCAGCCGCAGCCTTGGCAGCCGAGGCGGCGGACGCCTTCGCAGCCGAAGCGGCGGCGGCCTTCGCAGCGGAGTCAGCGGCAGCTTTCGCGGCAGCATCGGCAGCGGCCTTCGCGGCGCTGTCGGCAGCGGCTTTGGCAGCCGAGTCGGCGGCAGCCTTCGCAGCGCTGTCAGCCGCGGACTTCGCAGCCGAAGCGGCCGAAGCCTGCGCGGCGCTCAGAGCCGCAGCATTCGCGGCGCTGGCGGCGGACGACGAAGCGGCGCTGGCCGCAGCGGCCTTCGCAGCCGAAGCCGCCGAAGCCTGCGCGGCGGACATCGCCGCAACGGAAGCAGCGGACTTGGCCGCGCCCGCCGCAGCGGAGTTCGCCTGCGACGCGGCATCGGCTTCCGCCTGCTGCGCTGCGGACGACTGCGTATTCTGGCCCTGGAAGGAATCGGTCTGCATCATCTTCGCGGTCGACTGGTCGCCGGTCTTCACATCGCTCGAAGAGACCTGCGAGTCCTGATAGCGGTCGGCCGGCGCGATCGTGCCGACGGTTTCGCCTTTGGGCGGAAGGATGCCGCCGGCGTAAAGAACGCCTGCTGCGGCAAGAACCAGCACAGATGCGCCGATCCAGATTTTGCGTTTGCTGTTGTTAGCCATGATGGGCCCCCGTGCGGTTAATGACGGCGGGAAGATGTGCGCGGTAAGCCAAACGGTCAATAGAAGTAGATCACACCCCCAAAGCCCGTTTTGCCGATATTTCCGCGATTCTGGATTTGATCATTACTGAACATTTTTGACGGAATGCTTTGTCAGGCCAAAGGCTTGCGTGGCGCGGGCGAGATCACACCCCCACATCACTGGCTGTGTGATCGTCTGCCATCCGTTATGATACGAATCTGGCGGGCGAAGCCTTGGCGGCGTTTGGTTTTTCACCATAACGCCCGCTGTTAGGGTAAATCGGGATTCACGCGGGAGAATCGCGTCGGGGGAATCATGACGGCCAAGGAAGCAGGCGACACGCTGGCGAAAAATGCGGTTTTCGCGGTGCTCTCACCCGCGCGCCGCAAGATGCTGGTGCAAAGCGGCGGGTCGGTTCAGTTGTCGAAAGGCGACAAGTTGTTCGCCCGTGGCGATGCCGCCAACGCGGCCTATGCGATCCTCAGCGGCGAAGTCGAAGTGACCATCGAAGGCCCGGATGGACGCTCGGTCTTCATCGCGCGTCTGGGCGCGGGCACCGTCGTCGGCGAAATGGGCGTGCTGGATGGCGTGCCGCGTTCCGCCGATGCGCATGCCACGCGCAAGACGGAGTTGTGGCGCGTCGATGCCAAGCTCGTGCATGACGCGCTGACGGAAGAGCCCGGTTCGGCGCTCGCGCTGCTCGGCGTGTTCGCGCGCCGCATCCGCGACACCGATGCATTGGTGGAACGCAATTCGTCGATGGATCTGGGCAAGCGTCTGGCGCGGCTGCTTCTGGAAGAAGGCGCCAGCGGCAAGATCATCTACAACCAGTCCGATCTGGCGCATCTTGTCGGCGCCACCCGCGAAGCGGTGAACCGCAAGCTCGCGCGCTGGCGCAAGGACAAGTTCGTGGAACTGAACCACACGGGTCTTCACATTCTGGACCGCGCGGCGCTGTTGTCGCTGTGCAAACGCAAGACGGCGCTCTAGAACTTTCGCGTGACCGAGATCTTCGTCGATGCCGATGCCTGTCCGGTGAAAGCCGAGGTGGAGCGCGTGGCCGAGCGCCACGGACTCGTCGTCCACATCGTGAGCAATGGCGGCATCCGCCCAAGCCAGAACCCGCTGATAAAGACGGTGATCGTGCCCGAAGGCGCGGACGCCGCGGACGACTGGATCGCCGAGCACATCACCGGCGCCGACATCGGCATCACCGCCGACATTCCGCTCGCCTCGCGCTGCCTGAAGAAAGGCGCGACCGTGCTGCGACACAATGGCAAGGCGTTCGACGAAGCCTCCATCGGAATGGCGCTGGGCATGCGCGACCTCCACAAACATTTGCGCGAGACGGGCCAGCAAACATTCAATGCGGGGTTTACAAAGCAGGACCGTTCGAATTTCCTGAACGCGTTGGAAACCGCGATACAGCAGAAGAAGCGCACCAAACCGCTACCCTCCCCTTGAGGGAGGGTCGATAAAACGCGAAGCGTTTTTCGGGGGGTATGTCGCGATATTTGCGCTACGACCCCTCCCCGAAATTTGCTTCACTGCGTTTCACAAATTTCGACCCTCCCTCAAGGGGAGGGTGAGGACACAAAATGCCCGGTAGCCAGGATTACGCGCCCGATCCGCGCAACGAAAATGCTCTTCTTTATCTGAACGGCGAGATGGTGCCGCGCGGCGAGGCGAAGGTGTCGGTGTTCGATGCCGGTTTCGGCATGGGCGACGGCGTGTGGGAAGGCGTGCGGTTGCACAAGGGCAAGTTCCTCTTCCTCGACGCGCATCTGGACCGGCTGTTCGCGGGCGCCAAGGCGATCATGCTCGATATCGGTTCGCGCGCAGACATCGTCGCGGCGCTGAAGAAGACCGTCGATACCAACAAGATGGAAAACGGTGTCCATATCCGCCTGATGATCACGCGCGGCCCGAAGAAAACGATCAACCAGGACCCGCGCAACGCGCTGGGCAAGCCGACGGTAGTGGTGCTGGCCGATTATAAAGAACCCGCGCCGCAGATCGTCACCAACGGCCTGAAGCTCGCCACATCGAAAATCCGCACCACGCCGCCCGACATGTTCAACATGCGGATCAACTCGCACAGCCGCCTCAATTTCATCCTGGCGATGATCGACGTGATCGACACCGGCGCCGATGAAGCGATCATGCTCGATCCGAACGGCCATGTCGCAAGCTGCAATGCCACCAACTTCTTCTGGGTGGTGAACGGCGAAGTGCGAACCTCCACCGGCGAGTTCTGTTTCAACGGCATCACGCGCGACAACGTCATCGCGCTGTGCCGCGAGAACAAGATTCCGCTCAAGCTCGCCAACTTCCCGCTGAAGGATCTGACCGAGGCGGAGGAAGCCTTCGTCACCGGCACCTTCGGCGGCCTGACGCCGGTGCGCGAGATAGACGGCCGCCTGCTGCCCGCCGCGCTGCCCGGCCCCATGACAAAACGGCTGCGGGAATTGTATGCAAAGCTGAAGGACGACGATGCGGCGAAATGATTTTCACCCTCCCCTTGAGGGAGGGTCGGAGAGCGAAGCGATCCTGGGAGGGGCGCGCGAAGCGTTCACGCTCGACCCCTCCCCGAGAAATTCTTCGCTACGCTTCGAATTTTATAGACCCTCCCTCGAGGGGAGGGTGGAATGAGCGAACCTATTCGCATCGCCATGTGGTCGGGGCCGCGCAACATCTCCACTGCGATGATGCGCAGCTTCGAGAACCGCGACGATTGCGCGGTGATCGACGAGCCGTTCTACGCCGCCTATCTCGCCACCTGCGGCTCGGTGCATCCGATGCAGGAAGACGTGCTCGCCGCGCAGCCGCAGGATTGGCGCGATGTGGTGAAGCAGGTGCTGGGCCCGGTGCCGAAGGGCAGGCCCATCTGGTACCAGAAGCACATGACGCATCACATGCTGCCCACCTTCGGCCGCGACTGGATCGCGAACATGCGCAATGCCTTTCTCATCCGCGCGCCAGAAGATGTGCTCGCCTCCTACACGCAGAAGCGCGGTGAAGTTTCGCTGATGGATATCGGCTTCGTGCAGCAGCGCGAGATGTTCGAACAGGAAGCCGACCGTCTCGGCCATGCGCCGCCGGTGGTCGACTCCGCCGATGTGCCGCGCAATCCACGCATCACGCTCAGCGCGCTGTGCAAGGCGCTCGATATTCCGTTCTCCGAGAAGATGCTCGCCTGGCCTGCCGGCCGCCGCGATAGCGACGGCGTATGGGCGCCCGCCTGGTACGACGCGGTCGAAAAATCCACCGGCTTCGCCGCGCCGCGCGACAAGGTTGCGCCGCAATTGTCGGACGATCTCAAACGCATCGCCGACGAAGCCCGCCCGCATTACGAGCGGCTGGCGAAGTTCAAGCTGTGATTTCACCCTCCCTCAAGGGGAGGGCGATAATCAAAGCGCCCCGCTACTTATTTCCCAAACCATTGGATCAAGGCGTCGCGAAGGCCGCGCTCCGTGCCGTCGCCCACCCAGGCGACATAACCATCCGGCCGAACCAGCACGGCTGAGGGCGCGGTGACAAAGCCAAGCGCCGGCAGTTCCCACGCTCCGTCATATCGGGCGTCGATCCTCTGCACACGATCCGCCCAAGGCGTGATGTCGAGGCTGTTCGGCGCAGCGAAGTTGATCAGCACCGGCCGCGCGCCATGCAACAGCGTGAACACGCGCAGCGGGCCCTCCGCCGTGTCCAAATCCAGATCGGGCATGCGCCGGCCGAGCAACGGGTGTCCTTCGCCAAGATCGTAACGAATGTCCAACCCGCTCATCATCGCGGCGAACTTTTTGCGCGGCTCGTCCATGCCGAGCAGTTCGGCCATGACATCGCGCAAGGCCGGAATGCGTTCGTCCGGGCGGCGCAGCACGACGGATGCCATCGTATTGCGCAGCACGCGCGCGGCGACTGGATGGCGCTCAACGTGATAGGTATCGAGAAGGCTTTCCGGCGACGTCCCTTTGACGACCTGCGCCAGCTTCCATCCCAGATTCACCGCATCCTGCACACCGGTGTTGAGACCTTGCCCGCCGTCAGGGGCGTGTATATGCGCGGCATCGCCGGCCAGCAGGATACGACCCTTGCGATAGGCCGCGGCCTGCCGGGTCATATCGGTGAACCGCGTGATCCATGTGGGACTGTGGACGCCGTAATCGGTCCCGCATATGGCGATGAGCGCGGCGCTCACATCGCGCAAGGTTGGTTCGGCCGTCGCGCCGACATGCTCTTCGGGCACCATGAGGCGCGTCGGCCCTTCATCCTTGAAGATGATTTCGCCGCCCCGGATTTCATATTTCTCCTTGCCGAAGGAATAGACGCCGAAGCGGCTGCGATGGATGCCCAGCTCCGGCTTCTCCGTCATCTCCACTTCGGCAAGCAGGCTGCTCATCGCCGGATCCCAACCCGGAAATTCGATGCCGGCCGTCTTGCGGACGATGCTGCGCCCGCCGTCGCATCCGGCGAGATATTTCGCGCGCAGCGGCGGACCTTCCTCGCGTTCAACGGTGACGCCGGCATCGTCCTGCGTGAAACCCTTCACCGTGACGCCATAGTGGACCGGAACCTTCCGCTCGCGGACCCATCCGGCGAGGATGCGCTCGATATGGTTCTGCCAAAGTCCAAGACCGTAAGGGTGGCGGGTGGGAAAGCCGTTGAGGTCGAACGTCGCGCCTGCGAACCCGGCGGTCTGCGCGATCTGTCCTTCCGCCAGAAAGCGATCGACGATGCCGCGTTGGTCCAGAACTTCGAGGCTGCGCGCATGCAGGCCGCCCGCGCGCGATCCGGCGAGCGCCTGGCTCTCACGCCGCTCGACAATCGCAACGTCGATTCCCGCCAGCGCCAATTCCCCCGCCAGCATCATGCCGGTCGGGCCCGCGCCCACGATCAAGACGTCGGTATCCGGTATGGCCATCACGCGCTCCCTGAAGGTCCGCGAAATTACGGGCAAAGGGATGCTTTGCAATTCTTGAACTTAAATGGTTCGGCCCCATATCAGGTTTGCGGAAATCGCGCTGGGCGTGCGCGCCGCATCCACCAAAGTTCAAGCTGTGATTCACCCTCCCCTTGAGGGAGGGTCGAAATTTGCAATCCGCAAATTTCGGGGAGGGGTCATGGCCCCGCTGTCGCGGCTGGACCCTCCCCGAAAAACGCTGCTCGTTTTGTCGGCCCTCCCTCAAGGGGAGGGCCGCTTGTCTAATGCGGGTTCGTCGGCTTGCGTTCGGCCGATTTGTCGAGAATCCCCGGCTCATCCCATGTGCCTTCCGGCCGCATCGCCACATAGGGATCGCTGTAGAGATTGATCGGGTCGGGGTGCTTCTCGAATGTGATCAGCACTTCCAGATATTCGTGATCGGAGAAGGTGAACGGCTTGTCGGCGCGCAGCGGCACAAAGCCGTATTTGCTCCAATAATTCACCAGCCGCTTCTGCGCATAGCCGCAGGCTTGTGTGTAGCCTTTGCGGCGGATCACTTCGAAGGAATATTCCATCATGATCCTGGCGACGTCCGTGGCGCGGAAGCGGCTCAGCACCGCCACGCGCTCGAACTTCGCGTAATCGCTGAACCAGCGCACGCGCAAGGTGCCCGCCGGCTCGCCGTCGATGTAAGCGACGAAATGGGTGGCGGTGAAATCGTTGCCGTCGAACTCTTCGTCATAGGGGCATTTTTGCTCGCCGATATAGACCTGCGAACGAATGGCAAAGGCTTGCGCCAACGCCTCGGGCGTCGTGACGACGGATACGGTGATGGTCATGGCAAACCTTACGCGGCGCTCGCGCTGCCTGTCGACGGCATCGGCGGGCGATCCATGCGGAAGAGGTTGCCGATCCCCGCTTTGGTTTCGTGCGGAACGAAGCCGCGGCCCTTGAGCGCGTTCAATCCGCCGCTCGTGCCCGCCGTCGCGAAGATCGGAATGCCCCCGTAACGGTCCGAGCCCAGCGCGTTGGCGATCAGCCAGCCGGCGATGCGCGAAACCTTCCGCAGCACGACGACCCACATATAGACAGCGGCCGGCCGTGTGTCGGAAGGAACCACCATACGCATGTCAGGATCGATGCCGTCGAAACGGGACTCTTCCAGCGCCTCGAGTCCCGCCTGGTTCAAAAGGATGATCGCGGCATAGCCGACCAGCGTCTTGTCGGCGCGCGTCTTGTCGCTCGCGCGATACACGCCCCAGACGGTGTCGTGATTGTATTTGTGCATTTTCTGCAGTGTTTCGAGCGAGGTGATGTGCTCACCCACTTCGCGCTGCGTGAGCGCGTAAAGCTCTGGCAGCTCTTCTTCCTTGGCGCGGCCCACCCAGATGATCCCGCCATCGGGATGCGACGACCATGGCTCTTCTTTTGCTTTCTCCGGCGCTAGGTCCAGAAGGTCTCCGAAATTCTCCGACATCTGCCCACTCCCACGACGCATTACTTAATGAGGTCTTAAACCCCGTCTTCGCGGTAACTATAAATTATCCATGTCGGGAAATGAATCGAAGATATGCCCGAGACCGGGGAACTTCCGATTTTCGTTAATTTGCACAGCTGGTTAGCGGGCGCGCGCGCAAGTCTTTGGCGGCGCTCGCCCATTAATATTGATGCGCCGGACGTCCAGACAAAGAAAAAGCGCCGGATTTCTCCGGCGCTTCGTCGTTTCAGTTTGGGAAAGCCGGACTAGCCGCCCGAAACCTTCCGTGCCGCGACAAGGCCCAGCACCAGGAAGATCAGGAAGATCACCAGGAAGACCCAGAACAGGAGCTTGGCGATCGCGAAGGATGCGCCAGCGACGCCGCCAAAGCCCAGAACGGCGGCAACAAGGCCCAAAATCAGGAAAAGTATGGCGAGACGCAGCATGGCGTTCCTCAAAATAAGATGCGGGGAGGAAATGTCTGTGAGGAACGAAAGTTCCTCGGCCTCGGCCCGCTCAGTTCGCCTGCGGTGCGGAAGCCGCGCGCGTGAAGAGGATGGTCACGCTCATGCCTTGCCCTGGCTTGGACTCCACTTCGAGCGCGGCTTTTGCATTTTCGCGCAGCGACTGAACGATCAGGGCGCTGAGCTTGCCGGGCTTGGGCCACGTCACGCCTTCGGGAAGCCCGACGCCGTCATCCGCGACGGTGACGCGGCAGCCATTGCCGTCCGACAGGCTGTGCAGCGTGATCGTGCCGCCCTCGCGTCCGACGAAAGCGTGCTTCAGCGCGTTGGTCAGCAGTTCATTGACGACAAGTCCCGCCGGCATCGCGACATTCACCGACACCGGATAGGTATCCACCTTCAGATTGAGCCGGATTCCCTCGTGACCATGTGAACGCATGACGGATGAGGCGATCTCACTCAGATAGATTCCCAGATCGATTTCGTCGCCATGCCCGTCGGTCGACAATGCGGTGTAGAGAAGTTGCAGAGACTCGATCCGTCCGGCCAGCCGGTCGAACGGCCCGGGGTCCATGCGCCCGCGCGCATTGCGCGCTTCGATGCGGATGAGCGCGGTGATCATCTGAAGATTGTTTTTGACACGGTGCTGCATCTCCAGCAGCAGCACATCCCTGTCGCGGATCTTCTGCTCCAGCACCGCGCGTTGCGCCTCATCGAAGGCCACCGCGTCCACCAGCGCGGCCAGCCGGTAGATCGGCTTGCC
>Ga0207657_10000146_pt1 | contig 71932 bp, 68 predicted proteins | sample KBSC33metaG_FD_184316 | JGI IMG/M metagenome (GOLD analysis project Ga0207657, IMG submission 184316) | Corn rhizosphere microbial communities from Kellogg Biological Station, Michigan, USA - KBS C3-3 metaG (SPAdes) (version 2) | ecosystem: Host-associated > Plants > Roots > Rhizosphere > Soil ...
TGTCGCGCTTGTCGCGGCCGGCGCGATCGGTGAAGAAGCCGCGGCCCTGGCTCGACCAGGAAAAATTCGGCATCTGGTGCTGCGTGAGCCAGGCCTTCCAGGCATCGTCGGAAGCAGCAACGCAGCCGGCCCAGATCGGGTCGAGCATTTCGGCGAGGGCGAAATTGTTGGAGAGAGCGCCGGGCTTCTGCTTGCCGGTCCGCTCGGCATAGGCGATGGCCTCGTCCATGCGCTCGCGGGTCCAGTTGGAGCCGCCGAACGGCCCGCGGATACGGCCGGCCTTCACTTCGGCATCCATGGCGTCGACGAACTCACCGACCGGCACGTCGGGATTATCGCGGTGCATGAAGTAGACGTCGACGTGGTCGGTCTGCAGCCGGTCGAGCGTCTGGGTCAACTGTCTGGCGATCACGTCCGGGTAGCAGAGCGGGGAGTGGGCGCCTTTGCCGATGACCAGCATCTGGTCGCGCACGCCGCGATTGCGTTGCCACTCGCCGAGCAGTCGTTCGGTATAGCCGGCCCCGTACACCCAGCCGGTGTCGAAAAGATTGCCGCCGGCCTCCCAGAAGGCGTCGAGCAGGATCGATCCCGACGAGAAGCTGCGGAAATCCTCGAAGCCAAGGGCAACGATCGAGGATTGCTGGCTGAGGCCGGGGATCGAGCGTTTTGGAATGACGGTGCCGTTGGCGCCAAGCTTGCGGCCGGCAATGGTGTTGAGGCGGCGCGGGGCCTTCTCGATGTCGAATTCGAGGCCCGCCGCCTGCCGCCACTGATCCTGGGCACGCAAATTGCCGAGGCTGTCGGCCCAGCTCATGCCCGGGGCGGTGAATTCCTGCCGCCCGGCGCGGATCGCCTCGCCCGCGGCGTCGACCTCGAACGAATAGAGCCAGCCCGGCTCATCGACCTCGACGTCATGGGCTTCACCCTCGCGCGGGATAACTCGGATGATCCCCTTGCCGCCCTCTTTGCCGCCGGCGAACCAGAAATTGTCGACATCGATGCGGCCAGTGGTGCCGAGGATGCGCAGCACATTGTCCTGCGCCAGGCTAACCGAGCACGAGACTTCGGCGAGAATGCCGTTGGCGAAGGTGAGGATGGCGGCGGCCCATTCGTCGGTGCCGGCCTCTCCGAGATGGGCGGCACCCACCACCTTGACCGGATCGAGGAACGGCTTGCCGGCCGCCGCGCCGGCGATCAGCCGTGCCATCGACACCGGGTAGCCGCCGACATCGAGGATGCCGCCGCCGGCGAGATCGTTGGCGTAAAGCCGATGCTCGGGCATGAAGCGCGGCATGGCAAAGCCAAAGCTCGACTTGATCGCCCGAACTTCGCCGATGGCGCCGGCTTTGACCAGGTCGACGAGTTTCGCCGTCTGCGGGTGCAGGCGATACATGAACGCTTCGCCGAGGAAGGTGCCGGCCTGGCGCGCGGCGTGCATCATGGCGTCGGCTTCGAAGGCGGTGAGGCCCATCGGCTTTTCGACCAGCACGTGCTTGCCGGCGGCCGCCGCCTTGATCGCCCATTCGGCGTGGAAGGGATGGGGGGTCGCGATATAGATCGCCTCGACCTCGGGATCGGCCAGCAGCGCGTCATAGCCCTTGAGCACCCGGGCGCCCGGAAAATCGTTGGCGAGGCCGGGCTTGTCGGGATTGCGCGTCGCAATCGCCACCAACTGACCGGTGCGCGAGTGCTCGACGCCGCCGGCAAAGGCCTTGGCGATGCCGCCCGGCCCCAGGATACCCCAGCGGACTTTTGCGAAATCGGCGTTCATGACGGCTCTCCGGGACGATAGCGACCGTGGTGATCAAGTGGCGGCTTTATGGCATTCAAGTCGGCGCCGCGGAAGTCGTCCGGCATGAAAACGCACCGGGCTTGGCGGGCTCGGTCCCGATACGCTACAGCATCGCCAAAGGCATGGAGGGGTTGGCATGTTCGTTGTCGGTGGCGAGAGTCTGATCGATCTGGTGGCGGAGCCGGTCGGGCCGGACGGCGCAGTGCTGCTGCGCGCGCATGCGGGCGGGTCGCCCTATAATTGCGCCATCGCCCTCAGCAAGCTCAACAACGACACGGGCTTTCTTTGTCCGTTCTCGACCGACAGTTTTGGCGACATGCTGCTGGGGCCACTGCAGCAGGCGGGGGTGCGACAATTGCTCGCTGAGCGCGTCAAGGCGCCGTCGACGCTCGGCGTGGTGACCTTCGAGGGGCTCAACGCCCGATACCGGTTCTACCGCGAGGCCGACCATGCCTTTACGCTCGATGGCCTGCTCCAGGCGCTGCCGCAGCAGGTCGAAGTGTTCCAGATCGGCGGCTTCTGCTCGGTGCTGCCGGAAGATGCGGCGATCTGGCTCGAGGTGGCGCAGGAAGCGCGGCGGCGCGGCGCGCTGATTACCACCGATCCCAATGTGCGGCCGTTCCTCGTCGATGATTTCGCCACCTACAAGGCGCAGTTGGACAAATTCCTCGACCTCGCTCACCTGATCAAGCTGTCCGACGAAGACCTCCGATCGCTCGATGCGAGCAAGAGCATCGAACAGCACGCCGCCGAACTGCTGGCCCGGCCGAATTGCGAACTGGTGGTGGTGACGCTGGGCGAGCGGGGCTCGCGAGCCTTTACCGCGGCAGGGACCGCCGAGGCCGGCATCTACGCCCCCCCGATCTTTGGCGACACGGTGGGTGCCGGCGACAGCCTGATGGCGGGGGTGCTGACCGCACTGGCCGAACGCGGCGACCTTTCGCCCGGCGAGCTCAAGGGCCTTGGCAGCGACGAGCTAGTCGATGTGCTGCATTTCGGCGCCATCGTGGCGGGCCTCAACTGCGCCCACAAGGGCTGCGTGCCCCCCACGCGCGCCGAAGTCGACGCGGTGCTGACCAATCCGGGCGCGTGAGGGGCGCGCCGCTTCACGCGCAATTGACGGCGGGTCATTGGGCAAGGGAGCGCCGCGGCGTTAGACTGGCGGCGTTCCGGAGGCAGTGATTTGCAATTCGTGCTTGCCTATGCGGCGGGGCTGTTGACGCTGATCAATCCCTGCGTGCTGCCCCTGCTCCCGGTGATCGCCGGCGCGGCCATCGCGCGCCATCCGGCCGGACCGCTGCTGCTGGCGCTCGGCATGGCGGGGGCGTTCACGCTGGCGGGCATCGGCGTTTATGGATTGACGGCCGTCACCGGGCTTGCCGCGGGCGACGTTTCGGTGGTCGCCGGCTGGGTGATGATGGGGTTCGGCCTGGCGTTGCTGCTGCCGCAGGCGGAAATGGCGGTGGCGCGGGCGACCGGACCGGTCGCTACCGGCAGCTCACGGCTGATCGGGCGCTTCGAGGGCAAGGGACTGCTGGGTGAAGCGGCGGCGGGCGCCTTGCTCGGGTTCGCCTGGTCGCCCTGCATCGGGCCGACGCTCGGCGCGGCCATCGGCTTTGCCGCCGAGGGGCGCAATGTCGGCACTGCCGCCGGCATCATGGCGGCGTTTTCCGCCGGCGCCGCGACAATCCTGCTGGCGCTGAGTTATGGAGCGCGGGGGCTGATCGCGTCGCGGCGGCAGGCACTGGGGCGGCTCATGCCCTATGCGCGGCCGGCGCTCGGGGTGGGCCTCGTGCTCGCGGGGGCGGCGATCGCGTTTCACTTCGACCATTGGGCAGAGCGGCTGGCGCTGCAGGCCTTGCCGGACTGGTTCAACGACCTCGCGGTCAGCATCTGAGGAGCAACAGCATGGCCGATCGTCGGCAGTTCATCCTGGGGGTCGGAGCCGGGCTCGCGAGTCTGGCAGTGACCGGGCCGGCGCTGGCGGCGACGACCCCCTATACACCCGCCACGCTCGCGGCGGCCAAGGCCGGGGGAAAACCGTTCCTGCTGGATTTCTTTGCCGACTGGTGCGTCACCTGCGCGGCGCAGCACCGGGTGCTAGATAAGCTTCGGGCGGCCAATCCCGCCTACGAGGCAATCCCCTTCATCCAGGTCGACTGGGATGCAGAGGAACACGGACCACTGGTGAAGGCGATGAAAATTCCGCGCCGCTCGACGCTGGTGGTGCTCAAGGGCGAGCGCGAACTCGGGCGCCTCGTGGCCGAGACCGACCCCGGCAGGATCGAGGCGTTACTGAAGCTGGCACTTTAATCCCGCCTCTCGGAAGCAAATTTCTTTGACGGGGCGGCCGATTGCGCCCCTGCAGCCGGTCTGCTCTTATCGCGCCTTCAACGACGCGGGGACGTCTCGATGCACATCTGGCGCTGGCTGTTGCTGGTGATCGTGGTCGTCGGGCTCGGCGTCGCGGCCTACCTCTTCAAGCCGGTCAACGGGCCGGCGCGCGACCTGACGCTCACTGCCGACGCCACGCACGGCGCCTATGTGATGACCCTTGGCGGGTGCGTCGCCTGCCACACCGACACCAAGAACAAAGGCCCGCTGCTCGCCGGCGGGGTGCCCCTGAAGACGCCCTTCGGCATTTTCGTGCCGCCAAATATCACGCCGGATCCGAAGGCCGGCATCGGCAAGTGGACGCTGGCGGAGTTTTCGGATGCGCTATCCAACGGGCATGGCCCGAACGGGCATCTTTATCCGACATTTCCCTACACCAGCTACACCACCATGACGGATCAGGACATCGTTGACCTTTATGCGGCGCTGAAGGCCGTCCCGCGGGTCGCCACGCCTGCCGCCAGGCACCAGGTGGCGTTCCCGTTCAATATCCGGCTGGTCAATCTGGCGTGGCAGAATCTGTTCTTCACGCCGCATCGCTTCGTGCCCGACGCGGCGCACTCCGCGCTGTGGAATCGCGGCGCCTATATCGCCAACGGGCCGGGCCATTGCGTCGAGTGCCACAGCCCGCGCAATGCCTTCGGCGCGATCGAGAAGGGCAGGGAGTTCACCGGTGCGCCAAAGGGCTCGGTGGGCGGGCGGGCGCCGCCGCTGACCCCCGCCGACCTCAAGGCGTTCTACGCGGTGGCCGACCTCGAGGACACGCTGAAGACCGGCGTGGCCTCGAGCGGCGACGATCTCGGCGGGGAGATGGCGGAAGTGGTCAAGGATTCCACTTCGAAGTGGACCGACGACGACCGCCACGCCGTTGCGGCGTATCTGTTGGGCGTGGAGCAGTAGCGGACCATCGGGTCCCGGTGGTGCGGTCAATTGCCTCAATAGTTTCTCAGGGGGCCGCTGGCGGAACCGTCGCGGAAGGCGATGCGGGGGGCGGCGCAACCGTCGCGCCGGACGCCTGCTGCCTGTCGAGCATGCGACGGGCCAGTGCGTGGTAGACCCCTTCCGGACAGACGAGCCGAGATACGGCGGTCGCGGCGAGCGCGGTGATCATGATCGGAAGAATCAATGAGTGGTCGGCGGTCATCTCCGAGACGATCACCGCCGACGTCAGCGGGGCCTGCACCACGCCCGAGAGATAGGCAACCATGCACAGCATGGCCAGCATGGCGATCGGTACGCCGGGCAGCAGCGGATTGAGGTCGTAGGCGAGCCCGGCGCCGACCGCGAGCGAAGGCGAGAAAATGCCTCCCGGAATGCCGCTTACCGAGGACAGGGCGGTGGCGACCAGTTTCATCGGGCCGAACAGCCACGACATGCCTTCACCGTCCAGGATGGCCTTGGCCTGGGCGTAGCCGGTGCCGAAGACAGTGCCATCGGCGGCGAGGCCGCAGAGAGCCACCAGCAGGCCGCAGGACGCGGCAAACAGCACCGGGTGTCGGCCGATAAGAGCGCCAAGGCGGCCCGGCACCCCGTCCGCAAGCAGCACGAGGAAGCGGCTGAACAGGCCGCCGAACAGCCCGCCGACCAGGCTCGCGACGAGCACGGCAAGCCATTGCCAGCCGGTCGGCATGCCGCCGGTCATGACGCCGAAATACGTATAGTCGCCAAGGATCGCCTGCGCAGTGAGGCCGGCGGCGATCACTGTGACCAGGACCAGGACGCTGGAGCGCTGCTCGAAGGAGCGGCTCATTTCCTCGATGCCGAAGATGATGCCGGCGAGGGGGGCGTTGAACGCGGCGGCAATGCCGGCAGCAGATCCGGCAAGCAGCAGTCCTGGCTGGCGGTGCGGTTCGATGCGGCCGAGAAACGCCATGGTGGCGGCACCGACCTGCACCGTCGGGCCTTCGCGGCCGGAGGAGGCGCCTGTCAGCAAGCCGAGCAGCAGCAGGCCGATCTTTGCCGCGGCGAGCCTGATCGAAACCAGGCGGTCGCGGTCTTCGGCCGATTCGAGATGGCGGGCGGCGATGACCTGCGGAATGCCGCTGCCCTGTGCGCCGTCGAAGAAGCGGCGCGTGAGCCAGGTCGACAGGGCGAAGCCTGCCGGGGTGAGAAAAAGGGGCGTAAGCGGCCAGCGACCGTCGACGCCGGCAAACAGGGCCTGCGCCTCGTTCGCCAGGGTCGTCATGGTGATGGCAAGGAGCCCGACCACGATGCCGCCGGCAAGGAACAGGGCACGGCGCCGCAAGGTGGGCGGATCGACGTGCGGGATGGGAAAACGGCCGAAGCGTAGGGGTAACCCAAGCATATGCTTCGATACCCTCTGTCGTGCAGTGAGACAACACGGCAAGCGATTGCTCGTGGGACAGCGCAGGGGGATGGCCTGCCTCAGTCGTCCGAGGCGGCAAGCTCCGTCATGCGCCGGATGGCCGCGGCCGCTGGGTCGATGAGGTCGGGCGCGACCACGACTTCCTCGCTCATGGTGTGGAGCGACCAGAGGATCTTTTCGAGGGTGATCTGTTTCATGTGCGGGCAGGTGTTGCAGCCGTGCAGGAACTCGGTGTCGGGCGTTTCCGCCGCGAGGTTGTCGGCCAGCGAGCACTCGGTGACCAGCACGACGCGCGGCGGCTTTTCGGTCTTCACCCAGTCGATCATGCCGGAAAGCGAACCGGTGAAGTCGACGGCCGCGACAACCGCCGGGGCGCATTCGGGGTGCGCGAGGATTTTAGCGCCCGGATGGGCGGCGCGGAGTTCGGCGATGTCTTCGGCGGTGAAACTCTGGTGCACCTCGCAGCCCCCCGCCCAGGCGATGATCTTCTTGCCGGTGTGCCGCGCGACGTTGCGGGCAAGGAACTCGTCCGGCACCATGATCACGGTGTCGCCGGCCATGGCCTCGACGATGGCGAGGGCGTTGTCGGGGGTGCAGCAGACGTCGCTGACCGCCTTGACGGAGGCCGGAGAACTGAGATGGGCGATCACCGGTACGCCGGGATACCGCGCCCGCATCGCCAGCACGTCGGCGGGGGTGATCGAGTCGGCGAGCGAGCATCCGGCGCGACTGTCGGGGATCAGCACGGTCTTTTGCGGATTGAGCAGTTTTGTGGTTTCGGCCATGAACCGGACGCCGCATTGCACGACGATGTCGCGCTTGTCCCGAGCGGCTGCCCGGGCCAGCGCCAGCGTGTCGCCGGTGAGGTCGGCGACGCCGAAAAAGATCGGCGGTGCCTGGTAGCGATGCGCGAGGATTACCGCGTTGCGCCTCTTCTTCTGGCGGTTGATCTGGAAGATCAGCGGCGCCAGCAGCGGCCACTCGATGGCCGGCACCGCCCGCTGCAGCCGGTCGAAGATGCCCGCGGTGGCCTTCTCGACGGCCTTGGTAAATGAGAGGTCGTAGCTATTGCCGAGGGTCGCGCGCGCCTCCTCGAGCGAGGTGGTGGCGTTGATGAGCTGGACCAAGATGCGAGCCCCGCGATTGGTGTCGGACAACAGGCGTTCACGCGCCCGTGACGTAGGAATTGCCACCGGGGATTGCAATGAACGCTCTTGCGACGGCTTCCGCAAACCCCTAACGGTCTCGCAAAATCCACCAATCGGGAGGGTCCCACATGCCTCAGGATGCCGCTGCGCTTCGCGCCATTCTCAGCCTCGCGCCGGTCATTCCGGTGATCATTCTCGATGATGTTGCCGCCGCCCGGCCGCTGGCCGAGGCGCTGGTGGCCGGCGGCTTGCCGGTGCTCGAGGTGACGATGCGAACTGCCAATGCCCTCAAGGTGATGGAAGAGATGGGCAAGGTCAGCGGCGCCATCGTCGGGGCGGGAACCCTGAGGACACCGGCGCAGATGCGGCAGGCGGTCGATGCCGGGTGCCGTTTCATGGTGGCGCCGGGGGCGGCGCCGCGCCTGCTCGATGCGGCCGATGACATTGCCATCCCGCTGTTGCCCGGCATCGGGACGCCGACCGAAGCGATGACGGCAGCGGAGCGCGGCTATGCGTTCCTGAAGTTCTTTCCGGCGGAAGCGCTGGGCGGGGCGGCGGTGCTGAAGGCCTATGCCTCGCCCTTGCCCGACATCACCTTTTGCCCGACCGGCGGTATCGATCTCGCCAAGGCCCGCATCTACCTGGCGCTCAAGAATGTCATCTGCGTCGGCGGCTCGTGGGTGATGCCGGCGGATGCGGTGGCCGGCGGCGATTTTGCGCGGATCGAGGCGCTGGCGCGGGAAGCAGCGGCGCTGCGGGCCTAGACGTATGCCGCGCGCTTCGGCCGGCCGTGCAGTGCAACGCCCCGTCGGCCTGTCGCATTTGCGCGTCACGCTCAGCGAGAATTTCTATCTGGGGCCGGGGCGGGCCGACCTGATGGAACTGATCGCCGAAACCGGGTCCATCGCCGCGGCGGGAAAGCGCATGGGGATGAGCTACAAGCGTGCCTGGTCGCTGGTGCAGGCGCTCAATGACGGGTTTGGCGCCACGCTGGTCGAGGCCAGCCGCGGCGGTGCGGCACAAGGCGGGGCGACGCTGACAGCGACGGGGGCCGAGGTGTTGCGCCGTTATCGCCACATGCAGGCTGCGACAAGTGCGGCAATTGCCGGCGATGTGTCGGCGCTTCTCGATATGGCCGTGAAGAAATAACGGTTGCCAGCCGGTGGGCGCTTTGCCATGGTTTCGATATGTCTATCAGAACATATCGTGGTCCATTCACGCCCTCCAGACGTTCCTCCCTGTTGGTTTTGCTGGTCGCACCCCTGTTGATGCTGCCGTTCGGGGCGAGCACCCGGGCCGAAACAGTGTCGGTGGCGGTGGCGGCCAATTTCACCGATGCCGTCAAGGCGATCGGCGCCGCCTTCAAGGCGAAGACCGGCAACGAGCTCAGCGTCAGCTCCGGGGCGACCGGCGGGCTCTACACGCAGATCTCGCAGGGGGCGCCGTTCGAAGTGTTCCTCGCCGCCGACAGCAAGACGCCGCAGAAGGCCGTCGCGGCGGGGTTCGGCGTTGCCGGCACGGAGTTTACCTATGCGGTGGGCAAGGTCGTGCTGTTCTCCGCCGATCCGAAGCTGGTGACGGGGGCCGAGACGCTGCGGGCGGGAGCATTCCAGAGGCTCGCGATCGCCAATCCGAAGACGGCGCCCTATGCTGCGGCGGCGGTCGACGTGATGCAGAAGCTGGGGCTGGCTAAGGCCCTGGCGCCAAAACTGGTCACCGGCGAAAGCATCGCCCAGGCGTACCAGTTTGTCGACAGCAAGAACGCCGAACTGGGTTTCGTCGCCCTGAGCCAGGTGATCAACCGCAAGGACGGGTCACGATGGCTGGTGCCGCAGGAGGACTATGCGCCGATCACCCAGGACGCCGTGCTGCTGACGCCCGGCAAGGACAGCGCCGCCGCCAAGGATTTTCTGGCCTATCTGCGGGGTGACGAGGCAGTGACGATCATCAAGAGCTTCGGCTACGAGGCAGGTGCGAAGTAGGCGTTGGAGCTCGACGTCTGGATGGTGGCGGCGCCCGCTGTTGGATGTGGCCGCGAAGGATTCCCACACGCTCTTAAGAGCGAATGGCGGGCGATGGGCACTCTGTCATAATTTTGCTGGGTCAAAGACGATGTCGTGAGGATCCCATGCGCATCAATTTCTCACTCTTGCTGGCCTTACTGCTGGCGCCCCTGCTGCCCCTGCCCTTCGCGGCAACCGCACAGGCAGGACGTGTCACGGTCGCCTTCCCCAATGGCCTTGCCCTGGCGATGTCGCCATTGCGCGACGCGTTCCAGAGCAAGACCGGCAACGGCATGACGCCACTTGCCGCGGCGACGGGCCTAATCTACGCCAAGATCACGTTGGGGACGCCGTTCGATGTTTTCCTCGCCGATGACAGCGAGACGCCCAAGAGAGCGATTGCGGCCGGGTTCGCGGTCGAGGGTACCGAGTTTACCTATGCGCTGGGCAAGATCGTGCTGTTCTCCGCCGATCCCAAGCTGGTGAACGGGGCCGAGACGCTCAAGGCCGGCGCGTTCCATAAACTCGCCGTGGCCGATCCGAAGATCGGACCGTATGGGACGGCGCCGCTGGAGGTGATGAAGAAACTAGGCGTTTATGAGGCCCTGGCGCCCAAATTGGTCGTCGGCAAAAGTCTCACGGAGGCCTATCAGTCCGTCGACTACCGGCAAGTCGAGCTCGGTTTTGTGGCGCTGAACCAGGTGGTCGACCGCAAGGACGGGTCGCAATGGCTGGTGCCGCAGGAGGACTATGCGCCGATCCCCATGGACGCGGTGCTGCTCACGCCCGGCAAGGACAACGAGGCGGCCAAGGCTTTCATGGATTTCCTCAAGAGCGATGAGGCGGTCAAGATCATCCATAGCTACGGTTTTGGCACGATGAGTTAGCCTTGATGCAGCGACATAGGCTTATTGCTGCCGCGCCCGACCAACGGAGCCCTGGTGTGCCTCAGGAAGACCATGCATTTCCTCGATAACCTGCTGCCGCCGATCACGCTGACGTTGTCGCTCGCCAGCATCACCACGCTGGTGCTGCTCGGGGTAGGGGTACCGATTGCCTGGGGGCTGTCGCGCTGGCGCTGGGTCGGCAAGGAGGTCGTGGCGGCGGTGGTGACGCTGCCGCTGGTGCTACCCCCGACGGTATTGGGGTTTTACCTGTTGCTCCTGCTCGGACCTGATGGGCCGGGCGGGGCGCTCGCCGCGCTATGGGGGGCGCGGACGCTGGCGTTCAGCTTTGTCGGGCTGGTGATCGGCTCGGTGATCTATTCGCTGCCGTTCATGGTGCAGCCGGTGCGCAATGCCTTCGACGCCATCGGGGAACGTCCGCTCGAGGTCGCGGCGACGCTGCGCGCCGGGCCATGGGACCGGTTCTTTACCGTAGCCTTGCCGCTCAGCCGGGCCGGCATTCTGTCGGGCACGGTGCTGGCCTTTGCCCATACCGTGGGCGAATTCGGCGTCGTGCTGATGATCGGCGGCAACATTCCGGGCAAGACGCAGGTGCTGTCGCTCGCCATCTACGACTATGTCGAGGCGCTGCAATGGGGCGAGGCGCACCTGCTCGCCGGCGGCATGGTGGTCTTCTCGTTCGTCGTCATCGCGCTGACCATGCTGCTGGAGCGACGGCTGCGGCAGGAAACGGCGTGAGCGGGCTCAGCGCGGTGTTTCATGGTGGGCGCGGGCGGTTCGACCTCGATGTCTCCATCGAGGCGCCGGCCGGGGCGGTGACGGCGCTGTTCGGTCCATCCGGGGCCGGCAAGACCAGCCTGCTGCGGGCGATTGCCGGGCTGGAGCGTTATGCCGGAAGCTGCACCCTCGCCGGGCAGGTCTGGCAGGATGAGAGGCGTTTCCTGCCGCCGCAGCGGCGAGCCATTGGCTATGTGTTCCAGGAAGCGAGCCTGTTTCCGCATCTGTCGGTGCGGCAGAACCTCGACTATGGGCGGCGGCGCGCCGGGGCGGCGACGGTCATCGGATTCGACGCGGCGGTGGCGTTGCTCGGGCTCGGGCCGCTCCTCGCGCGCCGGCCGGGGGCGCTGTCGGGTGGCGAGCGGCAGCGCGTGGCGCTGGGGCGTGCCCTGCTCAGCCAGCCGGAACTCCTGCTGCTCGACGAGCCGCTCTCAGGGCTCGACCGCGCGGCCAAGGATGAGATCCTGCCCTATTTCGAGGCTCTGACCCAATCGATTGCCCTGCCGGTCCTGCTGGTGACGCACGATATTGCCGAAGTCGAGCGGCTGGCTGACCGGCTGATCCTGCTGGCCGCCGGAAGAGTGGTGGCCAGCGGGCCGCTCGCCGACCTGCTGACCGCGCCGGAGTTCGGGCTCGGCACGGCGCGCGATGCGGCGGCGGTGCTGCATGGACAGGTCGCCGGCTATGACGCGGCGGACGCGCTGACGAGCATCGTGGTCGACGGCCGGTCCCTGCTGCTGGCGGGGCGCGCCGGGAGGCCGGGACAAGGGGTCCGCGTGCGCATTGCGGCGCGGGACGTCAGCATCGCGACCGTCCGGCCCTCGGCGTCGAGTATCCTCAACGTGCTGGCGGCGACCGTCGTCGCGATCCTGCCGGCCGGGGACGCCGAAATGGTGGTGACGCTGCAACTCGGGACGCAGACGCTGCTTGCTCGGCTCACCCGCCGTTCGGCCCGTGAGCTTGGGCTGGTGCCGGGGCAGGCGGTGTTCGCCCAGGTCAAGGGCGTGTCGGTGCTGGCCGGGCCGGGGTGAGGTTTCGGCGCGGCGTTCGCGGGGCCGGTCGTCGCCCTCTCGCTTGTGGCGAGAGATGAGACGGAGGTCCCGCCGCCGGCACAGTGCCTGGAGGGGGGGCCTGCCTCATTGGCACAATGCCAGAGAGCGACCCTCGCTTCCTGCCGAACCCCGGTCCCGCAAGGGGGGAGGAAGAATTGGGCCTTGTGCTCGCCGATGATTATAGCCGCAGCAGGTCGACGAAGCGGGCAAGGGTGCGGGAGAGCGCCTTGCGCTTCTTCTTCTTCAGTTCGCCGAGCAGGGCGTTTTCGAGTTCGGCCCAGTTCTCCGCCAGCAGCACGCGAATGCGGTCGCCGCGTTCGGTCAAGGCGAGGCCGGGCGCCAGATCAGGCCCGATAGCGCGCCGCGCCACGAGGTCGCGCTCGATCAGTCGCCCGACACGACCGGCAATCCCGTCCGGCGGGAGCCCGAGTTCAGCCGCGAGCTCGGTATCGGTCGCCCCGTGCCGCGCCGCCAGCACGAACAACAATGCGTCATCGCCCGGTTCGAGGCCGCGCTCCACCAGCGGCACGAGCAACGCCTGGTGCGCCAGCTGGCCTGCTTCGATCAGCCGGTAAAGGGTTGAGCTCGCACTGGGTTTTGACATAGGTGGGAAAATAGGCCGATCTCCGGTGGCAAAGCGATTGCCGGGCCATTGTATCGTTAATCGACAACGGAGCGCAGCCGCAAAGCATTGCGATGCCAGGGGGCACCATTGTTCGCTGTTCGCGAATGGGCTATTGTTCGGTTGCATCCAATCATCGAACGGAGTCGCCGGTGGCGCTGTTTCGTGCCGAGGACCTCACGGCACCTGAATTTTCCCGCCTGGTGACCGCCCGGACGGTGGGTGTACTGCCGATCGCCGCCATCGAGCCGCACGGCCCGCATTTGCCGCTATCCACCGATTGCGACATCGCGGTCGGGCATCTGACAGCGCTCTCGGGTTGCCTGGTGGGCGAGATCGACGTGGTCGTGCTGCCGCTGCAGCAAATCGGCCTCAGCCTCGAACATGATGGATTCGGTGGCGTGTTCAGCCATGCGCCGGAGGTGCTGCTGCGGGTCTGGACCGATGTGGCACGGACCTTTTATGCAGCGGGTGGGCGCCGGCTGATCATCGTTTCGAGCCATGGCGGCAATTCCGAAGTGGCAGGTCTGCTGGCTACGGCGCTCAGGACTGATCCGGGCATGCTGGCGATTACCGCCGGCTGGCTGCGCTTCGGTCAGCCGGAGGGGTTGTTCGCGCCGGCAGAGCTGGCTTACGGCATCCATGGCGGCGACGTCGAAACCTCGCTGATGCTGCATTACTGGCCGCTGGCGGTGCGGCAGGACGAGTTGGCCAATTTTACGTCGGCGGCGGCCGGCTGGGATGCCTCGGCCAAGGCGCTGCGGGCGCATGGGCGCAACCGGCCCGGCTGGCTGAGCCGCGACCTCAATCCGGCCGGCGTGGTCGGCAATGCGCTCGCCGCCACCGCTGCCAAGGGAGCGTTGAGCGCCGAGCATGCCCTGGAGGGATTTGCGGCGCTTATCGACGATGTCGCGGGGTTCGATCTCGGCCAGCTGGAGGGCGTCTGATGGCCCAGGACCTGGCGCGCATCCGTGCCTTCGTGCAGGTATTCGATGCCGGCGGCTTTTCCGCCGCGGCCCGCCAATATGGGCGCTCCAAGGCGCTGCTGAGCAAGTACGTCACCGATCTCGAGGATTATCTCGGGGTGCGGCTGATGAACCGGACGACGCGAAAACTGTCCCTGACCGAGGCGGGGGAGGCGTATTACCGCGAGGCCAGCCAACTGCTGCAGCAGCTCGAGGATCTCGACGCGTCGATCTCCGACCAGACCACGGCGCCACGCGGCTTGCTGCGGATATCGGCGCCGCGCAATTTCGGCGAGCGCACGCTGGCCCCGGCGATCTTCGAGTTCCTGCAGAAATACCCGGAAGTGTCGGTCGATCTCCGGCTGGAGGATCGGTATGTCGATCTGGTCGACGAGGGCGTCGATGTGGCGCTGAGGATTTCGACGCTGACGGATTCTTCCCTGATCGCGCGAAAGATCGCCGATATGCGGATCGTCGTCGCGGCGTCGCCGGCGCTGCTGGCGCGGGTGGGGGAGCCGCAGACGCCCGAGGCGCTGCGCGCCCTGCCGTGCATCGTCGACACGAATCTGCAGGGGCAGGCCAACTGGCGCTTCGTCGAGGCCGGCAAGACGGTCTCCGTGCATGTCTCCGGGCCGGTCCGCGTCAATTCGCCGCTGGCGGCGTTACAAGCGGCAACGATGAGTCTCGGCTTTGCCGCAATGCCGAGCTATCTGGCTGACCCGGCAATCGAATCGGGCGCGCTGCAAGCGGTGCTGGAGCGCTTCGTGCCGGATGGCCAGACACTGCAGGCGGTGTATCCGCACCGGCGGCACCTGGCGGGCAAGGTCAGGGCGCTGATCGACCATCTGGTGGACTGGTTCGAGCGCCATCCGGTGCCCTGAGGGGCAGCTTGGGGCCGATCCATGCGTCGATTGCCTGCCGTCCTCCTGGCCGCGCTCTTGCTGTTGTCGGCGCTCGCGCTGCCGGCATGGGCGCATCCGCACATCTTTATCGACGCCAAGGCGGCCATCGTTTTCAACGATGCCGGCGATGTCATCGCCATCCGGCACCAGTGGACGTTCGACGAAGCGTTCTCGGCCTGGTCGATCCAGGGCCTCGACACCAATAATGACGGCATCACCTCGGATGCGGAGCTGCAGCCGCTGGCCGACCAGACGATGCAGGGGCTGGGCGCCTACAACTACTATACGTCGGTGGGGGAGCCGGGGCAGCCCGACCTGCCGTTCCATCACGCGCCCAATCCGCGCCAGCACTACGCCAACGGCCGCACGACGCTCGATTTCACCGTTACCCTCGACAAGCCGTTTCATGTCGACAAGCGGCTCGAGATCGGCATCGATGACCCCGAATACTATGTGGCGATCACCTTTGCCGGACCGCAGGCGGTCAGCCTCGAGAACGCCCCGGCCGGCTGTTCGGCGGTGCTCAATCCGCCCAAGGACCTGCCTGCCGACCTCGCCGACAAGCTCTATGCGCTCGGCGCCGACGTGGTGCAGTTGCCGCCCGATCTCGCTGCCGCGATGCGCGGCATGCAGGGTTCGATCGACGTCAAGTGCGACTATAGCGTCGCCGGGCCGAAGCAGAATCCGCGGGCCGAAAACGTCAGCGCCGACAATGCGGCAACGGCGGTCGATGCCGTCAACGCAATGGGATCGACCAAGGCGATCCCATTCGGCGGGCCGCCGCGCGAGCTGAGCTTCGGGCTGCCGAACAATGCGGTGGTCGGCTTCATCATCGCGGAGCAAAAGCAGTTCTACCAAATGCTCACCAAGGCCATGCGCCAACTCAAGGCCGACAACCGGGCGTTCGTCGTGTTGGGCGGGCTGAGCTTTCTCTACGGCATTTTCCATGCCGCCGGACCAGGGCACGGCAAGGTGGTGATCTCGTCCTACGTGCTCGCCAACGAGGAGCAGTACCGCAAGGGCATGATCCTCAGCTTCACCTCGGCGATGCTGGCCTCGGCGGTGGCGGTGGTATTCATCCTGGTGGCGGCACTGGTGCTCAATCTGACCGGCGATGCGATGGGCAACGCCGCCAACTGGATCGGCATCGGCTCCTACGCCATGGTGGCGTTGCTCGGGTTGTGGCTGATCGTCCGGCACGTCTTCGGCATCGGCCATCACCACCATCACCACGAGCCCGCCGAGCCGGTGGACGACCACCGGGATCGCGACGCGGCGCGGCGATTGCTGTTCGACGAGGAGGAGGTCGCGCCCGCCGTCGTCGCTGGGCCGAGCGTACTGGCGCGGGCGTTCGCCACCTCGACCCGGGCCGCCGCCGAACCGGATTTTACCTATGCCGGGCACCGGCATGACGGGCATGATCATGCGGCACATGACCACGAGGGACATGGCCATGATCACCGCCACGCCGGGGAGGTCGCGCACTCGCACGTGGCGGTCGTGCCGGGGCAGTTGCGCCGTGGCGGCTGGCGCGAGTCGCTGGGCGTGGTGCTGGCCATCGGGCTGCGGCCCTGTTCGGGGGCGCTGGTGGTGCTGGTCTTCGCGCTCTCGCAGGGCGTGCTGTGGGCCGGGATCGCGGCCGTCTTCCTGATGGGGCTCGGCACCGCGATCACCGTGGCGGCGCTGGCGACGCTTGCCATGACCGCCAAGGGGCTGGCGCGCCGGTTGTCGCGAGGCCGGCCGGGGATGGCGGCGCACCTCGTCTGGTGGGGAGAACTGGGCGGCGCGGTGCTGGTCTTCACTTTCGGCATATTGCTGGTCGTCGCCAATCTCTGGGGCTGAGACGCGGGCTCGGCCGACTGATGCAAATTCGCACCGCCGCAAATTCTTTCTGTCGTGGCGGCTGATTGGACAATATCCAATCTTGCGAATTCTGTCTTAAGCTGCCGCCGCGCCAGGGGGCGCCAAAAATCTGGAGGGACATTCAGTGAAATCAGCGATGATAGTAGCCGCGCTGTTCGCGGCCGTGTGCGTTTCTGCGCCAATGGCCGTGCAGGCGGCGAGTACCGCCACGGGTTCGCTCAAGGGCATGACGGATACGCAGCTTTACTGCAGCCTGTTCTCGTGGACGGCCAAGTGTGCGCCGGCGGCCGCCAAGGCGGCGCCCGCCAAGACCGCGATGGTCAAGCCGGCGGCGGTTGCCGTACCGGCGGCCAAGGGCACAACGAAGCTCGGGATCAAGACCATGGCCTGCGCCAAGGCCGCGCCGGGCAAGGGCTATCTCTATACCTGCTCCTGGCATTGAGGTTTTGGCGGACGGGGCAGGATGCTCCGTCCGCATTCTCCTGTAGCGCTGCGGCCCGCCATCGACGTGCGATCGCTACTTGCAAATCATTTGCAACTCGATTAGTTGCTAATGCGTTGCAAGAGCGATTATCGGTGTGACCGCGTGAGAAGAATGGACGAGAGCTTCGCTTCGGAGCCGGGCGGGTCGGGGCGTGCCGGATGGCGGCGCAGTGGCCCGCCGTCGATGGTCGAGATGTTCCGGACCATTCCGCTGCCGAAGGGCGCTCCCGGCTGGCGGCGTTTCCTGACCTTTGTCGGCCCCGGCTATCTGGTCGCCGTCGGCTACATGGATCCGGGCAACTGGGCGACCTCACTGGCCGGCGGCAGCCGCTTCGGCTACGCGCTGCTTTCGGTGGCGCTGCTCTCCAATTTGATGGCGATCCTGCTGCAGGCGCTGTGCGCGCGGCTCGCCGTCGGCAGCGGGCGCGACCTGGCGCAGGCCTGCCGCGATGCGTTTCCGGGCTGGGTCGCCTGGCCGCTGTGGGTGTTGGCGGAAATCGCCATCTGCGCCACCGACCTGGCCGAGGTAATCGGCACCGCCATCGGGCTCTATCTGATCTTCCACATCCCGCTCGAGATCGGCATCCTGATCACCATGCTCGATGTGTTCCTCATCCTGCTGCTCCAGGCGAAGGGCTTCCGCTGGGTCGAGGCCTTCGTCATCAGCCTGCTCGGGGTCATCGCGGTCTGCTTTCTGACGCAGATCGTACTGGCCAATCCGGACTGGCGCGGCGCGCTCGGCGGGTTGGTGCCCACCACCGACCTGATCCACGACCCGAACATGATCTACCTGGCGCTCGGGATCATCGGGGCGACGGTGATGCCGCATAACCTCTATCTCCACTCCGGCATCGTGCAGACCCGCGCCTATGGCGATACGCCCGCCGAAAAGCGGGAAGCGCTGACCTATTCGGTCTGGGATTCGACCATTGCCCTGGGCTTTGCCTTCACCATCAACGCCTCGCTGCTGATCCTTGCTGCGGCAACCTTTCATGCGCGTGGAGAGGTGGTGGAGGATATCGGCAGGGCGTCGGACCTGCTGACGCCGATCCTCGGCGGGCTGGCGCCGGTGCTGTTCGGCGTCGCGCTGATCTGCTGCGGGCTCAACTCCACCGTCACCGCCACGATGGCGGGGCAAATCGTCATGGACGGCTTCATCCAGTTGCGCGTCGCGGCGTGGCTGCGCCGGCTGATCACCCGCAGCGTCGCCATCGTGCCGGCCGTGCTGGTCATCTATTACTACGGGGCGCCAGAGGCGGGGAAACTGCTGATCTTCAGCCAGGTCATCCTGTCGCTGCAACTGCCGTTCGCTATCGTGCCGCTGATCATGTTCACCTCGGATCGGCGCAAGATGGGGGAATTGGTGGCACCGGCATGGATGACGGGGCTGGCGATCGTGGTCGCGGTGTTGATCATCGGTCTCAATGGCAAGCTGCTCTGGGACTTCAGCGCGACATTGTGACGGGTGTCGACTTGCGTCCGGCGCGCCGCCGGCTATGGTCGCGCCGCAAACGAGGCACTTCACAATGGCAACCGCCAAACCCGCCAACCACCCCCCGGTCAAGCCGCCGAAGATCGGCGTGCTGTTGCTCAATCTCGGCACGCCCGATGCCACCGACTACTGGACGGTAAGGCGCTACCTGAAGGAGTTCCTCTCGGATCGCCGGGTGATCGACACCAATCCGCTCCTGTGGTGGCCGATCCTCAATCTGGCGATCCTCAGCTTCAGGCCGCAAAAGAGCGGCCATGCCTACGCCAAGATCTGGGATCGCGAGGCCAATGACAGTCCGCTGCGCGTCATCACCCGGCGCCAGGCGGAAAACCTGCAGCAGCGGTTTGCCGCCACGCCCCAAGTGCTGGTGGATTTCGCCATGCGCTACGGCAAGCCGTCCACCGAGGAGCGGTTGCGCGCCATGCAGGCGGCCGGCTGCCAGAAGATCCTGCTGATGCCGATGTATCCGCAATATTCGGCAACGACCACGGCGACCGCCAACGACAAGGCGTTCGATGTCCTCAAGACGATGCGCTGGCAACCGGCCATCAGGACCGCGCCGGCCTATTTCGACCAGCCGCACTATATCGAGACGCTGGCGGCGAGCATCGAGGACGGGGTCAAGGGGCTCGATTTCGTGCCCGATGCCGTCATCACCTCCTATCACGGCATGCCGGTGAGCTATCTCGAGGCGGGCGATCCCTACCACTGCCAGTGCCAGAAGACGACGCGGCTGCTGCGCGAGCACCTCGGCTGGCCCGAGGACAAGCTGATGCTGACCTTCCAGAGCCGGTTCGGGCGGGCCGAATGGCTAAAACCCTATACCGCCGAGACGCTGCGGGAACTGCCGGGCAAGGGGATCAAGAAGATCGCCATTCTCGCTCCGGCGTTTTCGGTCGACTGCATCGAGACGCTGGAGGAAATCGCCATCACCGGCCGCGAGCAGTTCCTGGGCGCCGGCGGGGAGGCGTTCGGCTACATCCCCTGCCTCAACGATTCCGACCGCGGCATGGCGATGCTGGAGCAGATGGTGCGGCGGGAACTCGCTGGCTGGCTCGCCTGAGCGGTTTCGGTTCGGCGCGGGGGAGGATCGCGGCCGGCGGCGCATTGCTTGTTCCGCCCACGTTTCCTACATCTCCCTGTGGGGTAGAGCCCCAGGGAGAATACCGATGATTCTTGGTCTTTCAGGCCTCAGCATTTCGCTCATCGTGCTCGGCATCCTCGCCATCCTGGTGCTGTTCGCCGGCGCCAAGACCGTGCCGCAGGGGTACAACTACACCGTCGAGCGCTTCGGCAAGTACACGAGGACGCTGCAGCCGGGGCTCAACCTCATCGTGCCGTTCGTCGACGGTGTCGGCCGCAAGATCAACATGATGGAGCAGGTGCTGGAAATCCCGCACCAGGAGGTCATCACCCGCGACAACGCGACGGTCGCCGTCAACGGCATCACCTTCTACCAGATTCTCGATGCGGCCGCGGCGGCCTATGAAGTCGCCAAGCTCGAGAACGCGGTGCTCAACCTCACCCTCACCAATATCCGTACGGTGATGGGGTCGATGGACCTCGACCAACTGCTCTCCAACCGCGACGAGATCAATTCGCGCCTGCTCAAGGTGGTGGATGCGGCGGTGGGGCCGTGGGGCATCAAGATTACCCGTATCGAAATCAAGGATATCGACCCGCCCAAGGACCTCGTCGAGTCGATGGGCCGGCAGATGAAGGCGGAGCGCGAGAAGCGCGCCACCATCCTCGAGGCGGAGGGCTCGCGGCAGGCGGCGATCCTGCAGGCCGATGGCCAGAAGCAGGCGCAGGTGCTTGAAGCCGAGGGCCGGCGCGAGGCGGCGTTCCGCGACGCCGAGGCGCGCGAGCGCTCGGCGGAGGCCGAGGCGAAGGCGACGCAGGTGGTCTCCGAAGCCATCGCGTCGGGCAACGTGCAGGCCATCAACTACTTCGTCGCCAACAACTACATCAAGGCGCTGGAATCGATTGCCAAGTCGCCCAACCAGAAGATCCTGATGATCCCGCTCGAGGCGGCCAACGTCATCGGGGCGCTCGGCGGCATTGCCGAGATCGCCAAGGAAACCTTCGGGGGCGCGGCGCCGCTGCGCAATCCGACATCCGGCCCACGCCCGCCTTCAATGCCGCGGCAGGGGTAAGGAGGGCTATCATGGACCTGTTCGATCTCATTCTCGGTTACGGCCCTTGGGCGTGGCTGGTGCTCGGCCTCGTGCTGCTGGGACTCGAACTGGTGTTGCCGGGGGGAGTCTTCGTCTGGCTGGGCATTGCGGCGATGGTCACGGCGGTGCTCAGCTTTGCGTTCCCGCTCGATTGGCCGCACGAGGTCGCCGCGTTCGGGCTGCTCGGCCTGGTGTCCATCCTGTTCTGGCTGCGGGTGGTGCGGCAGCGCACCCAGCAGAGCGACCGGCCACTGCTCAACCGCCGGGCCGAGCGGCATGTGGGCGAGGAAATGGTGCTCGACGAGCCGATCACCGGCGGCTTCGGCCGCGTGCCGATCGGCGATACGCTGTGGCGCGTCGCCGGCCCGGATTTGCCCGCTGGCCGTCGGGTGCGGGTCGTCGGCCATGACGGCGCGGTGCTGCGCGTGGTGGCGGCGACGGAGTGAGCGAATAGCGAATAGCGAATAGCGAATAGAGCGAAGGCTTCACGGCTCCATCGTCTCCTCCCCCTTGAGGGGAGGGATCAAGGCTGGGGGACCTTCCTCTCATTCAGTGCTTGCGGCCCGACCCCCACCCCCTGCCGGACCCTCCCCTCAAGGGGGAGGGGAATGCGGCCTCATGGTCGTCGCCTCCCTCCCACAACGGAAGAGGGTGTTCGGTTGAGTCAGCGGACACGGTGGGGCTTCACCGCCATTACCGTCTGGCACCCCCCTTGTGGGGAGGGAGGGGGAGGGGGTTCTTCCTTCGCTATTCGCTACTTCACCCTCACGGCACCAGGCCGGCCGGGACCGGCGGCTTGTCGTAGAGTACGGTGATGGTGACCCGCTGGTTGGCCGCGAGGTAAGGATCGTTGGGGAAGAAGGGGTCGGTGTCGGCGCGGCCGACCACCCGTTCCACCCGATCACCCGAGAGCCCGAATTCCTCGAGAATCTGCCGGGTGATGTCGGCGCGGTCGAAGGATAGCTCCCAGCGGCCGTAGCGCGGATTGGGGTATTTGGCGCCCGCCGCGGTGTCGCCGGAGATGCTGATCTGGTTGGGCAGCTTCTGCAGGGCAGGGGCCATGGCGGCGATGGCCTTGCGGGTCAGCTCGAACGGATATTTCGAGCCGTCGGGAAACATCGCCTTGCCGGACTGGTCGGCGATGACGATGTCGAGGCCGTCGCGGCTCGGCTGCAGGATCAGATTGTCCGCGATGCTGGTAATGTCGGGCAGGTCCCGCCAGGCCTGCTTGAGGCTGGCCGCGGCGAGGGCGAAATCGGCCTGGCGCTCGGTATTGGTGCGCTCGCGGGTGTAGGTGTTGGCTTCCTGGCCCTGGTTCTCGGAGTCCTTGTGGTCCTCGGTGGCGAACTGGGTGCTGCCATCGCTCTTTTCGGTGCCCACGTCGCGCAGGAAATCGCGCTCGGGATTGCCGTAGCGTTCGATCACCCCCGCCTTGTCGCGGGCGGTGACGATGCCGAAGGCATCCTTCATCGAGCCGGAAGCTTCGGCGAGCTTTTGCTGATCCTGCACCGAGAACGACAGCAGCATGACGAAGAACGCCATGAGCAGCGACACGAGGTCGGCGAAGGTGATGACCCAGGCCGCGCCCCCATGGCCCCCGCCGCCGCCGTGTTTCTTCTTCATGGCCACTTCAGATCACGTCCCGACGCCCCTTACGCGGCCTCGGCCAGCATCTTGGCGCGGTCGTGCAGGGGCAGGAAGCTCGACAGCTCGTCGCGGATGGTCGCCGGATTGCGGCCGTCGCGGATCATCGTCAGCGCGTCGATAATGAGGGTGCGGTTGGTGCCATCCTCGGTCGCCCGATTGGCGAGCTTGTCGGCAATCGGCAGGAAGACGAGGTTGGAGACGACGGCGCCATAGAGGGTGGTGAGCAGGGCGATGGCCATGGAAGGGCCGATCTTCTTGGGATCGTCCATATGGCCGAACAGCGAGACGAGGCCGATGAGGGTGCCGACCATGCCCATGCCCGGCGCCGCGTCGCCAAGCTGCTTGTAGATCCTGGAGGCTTCCTCCAGCCGCTCGTAGTCGAGGTCGCGCTCGCGCTCGAGCGAGGCCCGGATCGCTTCGGCGGAAAAGCCGTCGGCGATCATGCGGACGCCGCGCCGGAAGAAGGCGTCCTTCACTTCCACCTGCTCCAGCGCGATCGGCCCGGAGCGGCGCATGGTCTCGGCAATCTCGGCGATCTGGTCGATCAGCTCGATGGTCGGCATGTGCTTGTATTTGACGGCCTGCGAAATGCCGGTCACCAGCGCGTTGACGAAGCTCTTGAGAGTGTAGCGGGTGAGCACGGCGACGCCCGCGCCACCGAAGACGACGACGGTAGCCAGCAGGTTCATGAAGCTCATCGGGTTGGAGCCCTCGATGGCTACCGCCCCATAGAGCACGGCCACGCCGCCCAGCAGGCCGAGAATCGTCGCGATATCCATTAGTTCCGCGAACTCCCGCGCCAACCGTAACAAGACAATGCCCGATGATGGTCGCCCGCGAATAACAGGCGGCTAAGGGGCGTGGTTAACCTCGGTTGAAAATCTCGACGCAGGCTCGGGGCAAGGGTTCGTTAACCATAAGCTGCAACGATCGGGTAACCTGATTTGCCCCGACCGGAGCCCATCGTGCCCATCGCCCCGACCGGGCCATTCCAGCTTGCCTGCCGCCTGTCGTGCTGGGGCTTCGTCACGGCCATGCTGGCACCTGCGGCGGCATTGGCCGGGCCGCTGGCCCCGGGCGATGGCTCACGGGTGGCCGAAGCGGGGCTGTTTTCACCGGTCGCCATGGCGGACGCGGCAAACTGGACGCCGGTGGCGCCGGACGAGCCGGATTTCCCCTATTACAATTTCGACTGGAGCCTTGGCACGCGTGGGTCGTTCATCCGCGACAGCAACGGGCCGCGCTTCGAGGCGGCCCTGCTGCCGAGCGCCAGCCTCACCCATTCGGGCAAGCTCTTCAGCTACGGCGCCACCGCCTCGGCGCAGGTCAGCAAGACGGGTGGCGGCGCGGTCAACCTCGATGAGTTGCGGCTCTCCGGCACCTCGACCTACCAGGTCGATCCACGCGTCAAATGGGTCAGCAACGCCAGCATCGCGATGACCCGGGAGGACGTCAACGCGCCGGACGTGCCGAGCGATGTCGCTGAAACGCCGCTGGAGATATCGGGGTCTGCCGACACTGCCTATACGAGAAAATTCGGGCGCCTCAACGCGACGGTGCGGGGCAATGCGGGGCGCGATACCTACGGTCCCACGACGCTGACCGACGGCACGGTCACCGACAATTCCGACCAGAACAATACGCGCCTCGGCACCGGGTTGCGGCTCGGCTACCAGCTTACCCCGATGGTCGAGGTGTTTGGCGACGCCGGGGTGCAGCGCACCGTGTTCGACGCGCCGTCGGCCAGCCTCGGCACCCGGCTCAACGACAACCAGTATACGCTGATGGCGGGGGTTGCCGTGACGCGGGACGAGACGCTGTCGGCGTCCGTTTCGGCCGGCGTCGGGCTGGCGCGGTTCGACGACCCGACCCTGTCCGAGGTGCGGGCAACGCTCTATGACGCGAGCCTCACCTACAAGCCCACCGAGGCGCTGAGCCTGACCGGCGCCTTCACCACCGCGATCGGCGCCCCGGGCCCGAACGGGTCGGGCACGGCACGCCTTGCCTACGAGGCCGATGCCGGGGCGACCTACCTCGTCAACGACTGGCTCGACTGGCGCGTCGCGGCCGGGTGGCATCGCACCGAATATGCCGGCAGCGATGTCCTCGATACCGGCTACAGTGCGGGGCTGGGCGCCGACTATGTGGTGGGCCCGCATGTCAAGCTCAGTGCCGACTACAGCTTCGAACGCGGGCAGATCACGCCCAATCCGGTCAGCGATACGCATACGGTGTCGATCGGGGTGACGGTCTCGAAGTAGGCGGCGGCTCAGGCCGAGCGGCGTTCGACCAACTGGCCTTCGACCTTGATCTGCATCGGGCCGGTCTTGGGGCGGGCGGCGTGCTCGATCAGGTATTCGGCGGCCTCCGCGCCCATCTCGTAGTGCGGCAGCAGCACGGTGGTGAGCGGCGGGCGCATGTACTGGGCCAACTCCCGGTCGTCATAGCCGACCACCGCGACATCCTCGGGGATGCGGTGGCCCATTTCCTTCAGCGCCTCGTAGCAGCCGAGCGCCATGATGTCGTTGCCGCAAAAGATCGCGGTCGGCGGCAGTGGCAGCGCCATCAGTTCGCGGGTGCGCTCGTAACCGGCGGAGGGCTCCCAATTGCCGTGCCGCACCAGTTCCGCGTCGAAGCCGATATCGGCGTTGGCGAGAGCGCGCCGATAGCCCTTGAGGCGATCGCGCGAGGCGTCCATCCACGGTTCGCCATTGATGAAGCCGATGCGGCGATGGCCGGCGGCGATCAGGTGCTGGGTGGCGGTATGGCCGCCCGCAACCTCGGCCGGCACGAACGAGGGCAAAGTGTGGTCGCTGAGGTAGCAGTTGAGCAGCACGATGGGCACGTCGCGGTGCAGGGCCAGCCGCTCGATGCGCCTTGTGTTGATGGTGCCGTAGATCAAGCCGAGCAGCGGGCGCGACGACATTTCGCGCAGCACCGCCTGCTCGATGTCGCCATCGCCGCGGGTGGTCGCGGCGCAGACGGGAATGCCATGCTCCCAGGCCTTTTCGCTGATGCCGTCGAGGGCGAGGGCCATCCACGGATCGGTCGAGATTTCGTCGACGACGAAAGCGATGGCGCCGACGGCGCCCGGTGCCGGAGCGGGACGGCGGCGCACGACCTGGTAGTCGAGCCGGCGCGCTGCTTCGAGCACGCGCGTGCGCGTTTCGGCCGAAAAGCGGGCGCTGCGCACGTCGTTGAGCACCAGCGATACGGTGGTCTGCGATACGCCGGCCGCGAGGGCTACCTCGGTCATCGTGGCGCGGCGGGCAGGCTCCAGCACCGCGTCGCCGGGTTTACGAGTCACTTGCTTGTCGGCGAGCGCCAGGGGTGCCCGAGAATCGTCGGTCATCGTCCATCACTCGGCCGGCGCCTGTGTGGGGGCGGCGGCATGGGCCGCTTCGAGCGACCGCCGCCGCTCGCGGAAGGCACCCCATTGCTGGTCAATGATGACACCGATCAGGATGACGCCCCCCATGACGGTGAAGTTGAGGGAGGAGGGAACGCCGAGCAGGTTCACGAGATTCTGCAGTTCCTGCAGCAGCACGACGCCGAGAATGACGCCGATGATGGAGCCCTCACCGCCGATCAGCGAGAAGCCGCCGAGGACGGCCGCGGCGATCGCATAGAGCTCGTAGAAATTGCCATGGCTCGAGGGAGAAATCGAGCGTGTGTACATGGCGAAATAGATCGCCGAGAGGATGGTCAGCACCTGGCAGATGACATAGGCGGCAATGATCACCTGATGGGTGCGGATGCCGGAGAAGCGCGCCGCTTCCTCGTTCTTGCCGACGGCATAGAGGTAGCGCCCGAACACCGTTCGGTGCAGCACCACCCACATGATGGCGGTGACGATCAGCATGGCGATGAAGGAAGTGGGGATGCCATAGATGCGCCCGGCGGTCAGGAACTCGAGGGTGGGGAAGTTCTGGCCAAAGGCGAAGCCGGCCGTCGCATCCTGGGTGTAGAAACGGGCGGCGCCGCGATAGATCAGGAGGCCACACAGCGTCACCACGAAGGGCTGGATCCTGAGCTTGGTGATGATCAGGCCGTGAATGAGACCGACGACCACTGCCAGGACCAGCATCAGCACCACGGCCACCGGCCAGGGGATATTCCGGTTGGCGATGAAATCGACGAACAGTACCCCGACCAGCGCGATCATCGAGCCAACCGATAATTCGATACCGCCGGTGATGATGACGAAGGCCTGCCCGAGGGCCGAAAGTCCGAACAGGCCGACGAGGTTGGAGGTATTGGTCAGGTTGATCGGCAGCAGGAAGCGCGGGTTGAGGATGGTGACGATGATGCCGACCACAATGATGAGGGCGAGCAGGCCGAGATCTTTCTTGGTCATTTGTCTTCCTCGTCGAAGGGCGTAGCGGCAGAAATCGGTCGCGGGGCGAAGGACGCGGTCACAGGACGCCCTCGGGCTGTGGCTGTTTGCCGATGGCGAGCAGCAGCACGTTCTCCTGGGTGAAGCGGGCGCGGTCGAGGATGCCGGAAATGCCGCCCTCGTGCATCACGGCGATGCGGTCGGAGACGCCGATGACCTCTTCCATGTCGCTCGAGATCATCAGTACGGCGACCCCCTCATTGGCGAGGCCACGCATCAGGCGATAGATTTCGGCCTTGGCGCCGATGTCGATGCCGCGCGTCGGCTCGTCGAAAATGATGACCTTCGGGCTCATGGCGAGCCATTTGGCCAGCACCACCTTCTGCTGGTTGCCGCCCGACAGCGAGCCGGTGCGCGTCGTGACGCGCGGCGCCTTGATCCCGAGATCGTGGCGCTGGGTCTCCGCCTTGGCCGCTTCGCGACGGCGCGACACAATGAACCCGCTGGCAATGGCGGGCAGATTGGGCAGCGAGATATTCTGCGCGATGGACAGGTCGAGCAGGATGCCCTCGCCCTTGCGGTCCTCGGGGACGAGGAAGATGCCGCGTTCGACCGCCTGCGAGGAATGCCGCAGCCGGAAGGTCTCGCCGTTGAGCTCGAGATGCCCGCCATAGATGCGATCGACGCCGAACAGGGCCCGGGCAAGCTCGGTGCGGCCCGACCCGACCAGCCCCGCCAGCCCGAGGATTTCGCCGTCGCGGATTTCGAGGCTGACGCTGCGGTTGGGGTAGGCGGCGGTACGGATTTCGTGCGCCGCGAGGGCGACGGCGCCGGGCTTGCCGCCGGGCGCCGAGAACTGCGCCTTGAGGTCGCGGCCGATCATCAGCTTGACCATGCGGTCATGGTCGATCTCGGCCTTGCCGAGCATGCCGGCCAGCGTGCCGTCGCGCAGCACGACGACGCGATCGGCGGCGCGCTCGACCTCGCCCAGCCGGTGCGAAATGAAGATGACGCTGATGCCGTCGGCCTTGAGGCCGGCGATGATGTCGAGCAGCTTGTCCGTTTCGGCTTGCGGCAGGCTGGAGGTGGGCTCGTCCAAAATCACCAGCCGCGCCTCGACCGACAGCGCCTTGGCGATTTCGACCATCTGGCGCTGCGCCAGCGACAGGCCGGCGACCGGCGTGCGCGGCGTGAAATTGGCGCCGACGCGCTTCAGGAGCGGCGCCACGAGGGCGCGCTGTTTTTCGCGGTCGACCAGCCGGAGGGGGCCGCCGCGGCACGGCTCGCGCCCGATATAGACGTTGCCGGCAACGTCGAGATTGTCGAAGAGGTTGAGCTCCTGGTGCACGAAGGCGATGCCGGCCTTCATGCTGTCGGCAACGCTGAGGGACTGACGCGCCACGCCGTCGATGGTGATCGTGCCCTGGTCGGGGGCGATGATGCCGCCGAGGATCTTCATCAGCGTCGACTTGCCGGCCCCGTTCTCGCCGACGAGGCCGATGACTTCGCCGGGTGCCACTTCCATGCTGAAGCCGGAAAGCGCGATGACGCCGGGGTAACTCTTGCGGATGCCGGCAAGGGTCAGGAAGGGCTCAAGCGGAGCCGGCACGGAGACGGGGGCAGCGCTGTTCATCATCGATCAAGGGTAGGCGGGCCCAGACCCTCCGGCAAGCACGATTGCCGGGGACGGGGCCCGCTGTTGCGGATAGCCCCGACCCCGCCGAAGGGGTCGGGACAGATCGCTGGCTACTTGCCCGCCATCGCCTTGAGGTTGGCGGCGTAGGCATCGATGTCGGCCTTGTAGAGGATCTTGGTCGGGATGATGACCTGACCATTGGCCGGAATGCCCGACTTGTCGCCCTTGAGATAGGAGGCCATCAGCTTGAAGCCCTGATAGGCCCACTCGAACGGCTGCTGCACGACGGTGCCGGCAATGGTGCCTTCCTTGACGCCGCCGAGGGTGATCGGATCGTCATCGAAGCCGACGACGGTGATCTGGCCGAGCTTGCCGGCATCCTTCAGCGCCTCGTAGATGCGGGGCGTGTTGTAGGAATAGAAGCCGACCATGCAGTTGATGCTCGGATCGGCGGTCAGCACGTCCGCGACATTGCTCTTGGCGCGAGTCTGGTCGATGTCGTCGCTGCGGGTGTCGACGAGGGTGATCTTGGTGCCCTTGATGCCGTCGGTGAAGCCCTGTGCGCGCTCCTTGTAGTTGGCGGCGTCGAGCAGGCCGACAAAGCCCATGCACTTGCCGCCATCGGGCATCGCCTTCTTGGCGATCTCGGCGGCCTGGTTGCCGGCGAGCACGTTCGAGGAGCCGATATAGGCGATCCGCTTGCTCTGGGGTGCGTCGGAGTCGGTGGTGAACAGCGCCGTTTCACCGGCGATCTTGTCCAGCACGTCGGTGGCCTTGGGATCCACGGCGGACACCATGATGGCCTTGACGCCGGCGGTGGCCAGGTTGTCCATCAGCGACTGCTGGCTGGCGACCGCGGCCTGGTCGGGATACTTGAATTCGAGCGTGTAGTCGGGCAGTTCGGCCTGCGCCTTCTTCATGCCGGCTTCGGCCGCTTTCCAGAAGTCGGAGGCGCCGTTGGCAACGAAGGCCAGCGTTGGCTTGTCGGCGGCGACGGCCGGGGCCAATGCGGCGGTGCCCAGCATCAGTCCGGCAGTGACCGCCAGAGCGGCCTTGAATCCGTAGTGCATCGATGTTCCTCCCAATGTGCGCCCTTGAGGGCGCTGATGAATTAATACTACTTTTGCAGCGGAGACAATATTTGCATCGAGGGACGCGTGACCCCCGGCGGCGGGCTGCCCGAGCAGGCTAGCGTGGCAGATAATATTAGTAAACAGGCGCTGATAATATTAGCAGCGATGACGGCGAGGAGTGGAGATGCGACCTTGACGGATCGCACTGCAGCCGGGCGGTTTGGCTCGACATTGCGCGTTTCAATGGCCATCCTGCAGCATCGTCGCGACGCTTTGGAGCAGACCATGCAGGGGCTGAAGATCGCCAACCTCGGATTGGCCTTCGGGCTCGAAATGCTGATGCTGGCCGGCTTTGCCTGGTGGGGCCTGACGAGACAAATTGTCGCACCATGGCCGTGGCTTATCGCTGCCGCGGCGGTGGCGGCGGGCGTTGGCGTGTGGGCGGTCTGGGGCGCACCGCGATCGCCCCGCCGCCTGGCCATGCCGGCGCTGCTGGTGTTCAAGCTGGCGATGTTCGGATTGGGCGCCATCGCCTTCTGGCTGGCTGGCCAGCCGCAGGGGGCGGCATGGTTCGCCGGGGTCGCGCTCGTGCATCTGGGGCTGGCCGCGGCATGGCAGCAGGCCTGACCTGACCTTCTGGGGAGCTTTATCGCCGGGGCACTCGCGAGCACCTTCCGGCAACGAAGGAGATCCGAATGGCCAGCGACAATGGTGCCTTTCTGAGTGAGTTTTCCACCGCCCTGGCGGGGGCGACGGCCGCCGCGGCGGCACGGATCGTGGCGGTCGAGGGCGGCGGGCCGTGGGCGATCAGCGGCGTGCTGTGGCGCACCGGCCTCGTGGTTACCGCACATGAGGGCCTGTCCGGCGAAGACGAGTTCACCGTTATCCTGCCGGATGGCAGCCGCAAGACGGCGACGCTGGTGGGCCGCGATCCGTCGACCGACGTGGCGCTGCTGAAGCTCGAAACGCCGGAGGTCGCGGCCTGGGCCGCGGCGCCGGTGCCGGCCGTCGGCTCGCTGGCGCTGGCGGTGGGACGCGGCGAAGGCGGTCCGCTGGCCGCCTTCGGCATGGTGGCCGAGGCGGGGCCGGCGTGGCGCAGCATGCGCGGCGGGCTGATCGAGGCGCGGCTGGTGCTCGGCCTCAGGCTCACCGGCCGCATGGAAGGCGGGGCGGTGGTGGCGCCCGACGGGCGGCTCATTGGCCTCGCGGTCAGCGGCCCGCGGCGCAAGGCCCTGGCCATCCCGGCGGCGACGGTCGAGCGGGCGGTTGGCGTGCTCGGCGACAAGGGCTATGTGGCCCGCGGTTATCTCGGCGTGACGCTGCATCCGGTCGCGGGCAAGGGCACCGGGGGCGGAGCGATCGTGGTCGGCCTCGATGAGGACGGGCCGGCGGCGCAAGCGGGGTTGGTGGTGGGCGACATCATCACCACATGGAATGGCGAAGCGGTGTCGACGGTGGGCGCGGTATCGGGCCGGCTCGGCACCGACGTCGTCGGGCAGGCGGTGAAACTGGGAGTAGTGCGTGGTGGAAATGCAATCGACGTTGATGTCACGATCGGCGAGCGGCCGCGCGCCTGAGCTGCGGGCCGGCGCCGGCACTGCAAACGAGCAGGCGCTGGTGACGGCGGCGTTGCTGCTGATCGGGGCCGGCTATCGGGTCGATCCGATGCCGCCGGCACTGCCGGCGACGGAAAGCTTTGGGGCGCAGGCGGTGCTGACGGCCCGCGAGCGGCAGGTGGCGGAACTGCTGGTCGAGGGGGCATCCAACAAGCTCATCGCCCGGCGTCTCGACATTTCCGTGCACACGGCGAAATTCCATGTGGCGGCGGTGCTGGAAAAGCTCGGCGCCCGCAATCGTTCGGATGCGGTGGCAATCGCCCTGCGGGATGGCCTCGTGGCGCTCTGACCGCTCAGGCGAAGGCGGCGATCATGGCGCCGGAGGCGTGCAGGGTCTGCATCATGGTCATGGCCCAGAACAGCACGTGCGCGGCCAGCAGCGCGAGGCCGAGCGCGGCGACGGAGATGGTTTCGAGTCGGCTCATGGGTCCCTCCAACCAAAGCTGATGGCTGGACCATGTCAGGGTGGCGCTGAACCGGGCCGCAAGCGGTCGTTCAGCTTTTGTTTACCAATGTCGAGATCGGCTCCCCCGGGAGGGGGCCGCGGCGCCGCAGGGCGCCGCGGGTGGAAATTTCAGTTCGGCAGTTCGGTCGCGCCCATCAAGGCGAGATCGACGGCGCGCGCGGCCTGGCGGCCTTCGCGGATGGCCCAGACGACAAGGCTCTGGCCGCGTCGCATGTCGCCGCAGGCGAAGACGTTGGGCACGCTGGTGGCGTACTCCTTGACGTTGGCCAGCACGTTGCCGCGCTTGTCGAGCTCGACGCCGAGGGCCTTGAGCATGCCCTCCTGCACCGGCCCGAGAAAGCCCATGGCGAGCAGCACCAGATCGGCCTTGAGCACGAACTCGGTGCCGGGGACGGGCTGGAACTTTGCGTCGACGCGGACGCAGTGCAGCTCCCGGACGTGACCGTTTTCGCCGGTGAACTTCACCGTGTTGATGGCGAAATCCCGTTCGACGCCTTCCTCCTGCGACGAGGACGTCCGCATCTTCAGCGGCCAGTTCGGCCAGGTCAGTTCCTTGTTCTCGTGCGCGGGCGGTGCCGGCATGATCTCGATCTGGGTGACCGAGAGAGCGCCCTGCCGGTTGGAGGTGCCGATGCAGTCGGAGCCGGTATCGCCGCCACCGATCACCACCACATGCTTGCCGTCGGCGGTGATGGGCGCGACGTTGCCGAGCGGCTCGTCGGCGTTGCGGCGGTTCTGCTGCGGCAGGAACTGCATGGCGAAGTGGATGCCGTCGAGCTCGCGGCCGGGAATCGGCAGGTCGCGCGGCCGTTCGGCGCCGCCCGACAGCACCACCGCCGCGTGGTCCCGCGCCAGATCGTCGACCGACAACTCGGTGCCGACATTGACGTTGTAGTGGAAGGTGACCCCCTCGGCTTCCATCTGCTTGACGCGACGGTCGACGTGGTACTTTTCCATCTTGAAGTCGGGGATGCCGTAGCGCAGCAGCCCGCCGGCCTTGGCGTTCTTCTCGTAGAGGTGCACGTCGTGGCCGGCGCGCGCGAGCTGCTGGGCGCAGGCAAGGCCCGACGGGCCGGAGCCGACGATGGCGATCTTCTTGCCGGTCTTGCGGGGATTGATCTGCGGCTTGACCCAGCCTTCTTCCCAGCCCTTGTCGACGATGGCGCACTCGATGGTCTTGATGGTGACCGGAGTGTCGCGGATGTTGAGGGTGCAGGCGGCCTCGCACGGGGCAGGGCAGATGCGGCCGGTGAACTCCGGAAAATTATTGGTGGAATGAAGGTTCTTCAGCGCCTTCAGCCAGTCGCCGCGATAGACGAGGTCGTTCCAGTCGGGGATCTGATTGTTGACCGGGCAGCCGGTGTGACAATAGGGCACGCCGCAATCCATGCAGCGCGACGCCTGCTTGCGGGTCGTCTCATCGCCGAGCGGGATGACGAATTCACGGAAATGCTGCAGCCGGTCGGCGGCCGGCTCGTAGTGCCGGTCCTCCCGGTCGAATTCGAGAAAACCTGTGATCTTGCCCATGTCTACCTGCCCCCAGCCGGCCAAGCGGCGCCGACCATCTTGAACTTTCCGGATTTGTCAGTGACGCAATTGGCGCCGGTGAAGGTCATGCCGGCGAGTTCCGGATGAGATAGGAAAGTGCCGTGCGCGAAATCACGCTCACTCGGCAATTCGGTATTGCAATAACCTTTCACCATGCCGGCGCGTCTCAATGGGACGGCCTCGGTGATCGTCTTGGTCTGGCCATTGGCGTGGGCGAAATGAAGCTCGACCCACACGCCAGCCGGGGTGGAAGCCAAAACGGGCTGGCTAGCCGTCAACATGCCAACCGACATCACGGCAACTACAGTGCCTACAGATACCTGTCTCATTCCGCGGCCACCCGCTGCTCTTCGGCCTTCTGCATTTCGGCGAGGGCACGGCGGTATTCGACCGGCATGACCTTCTTGAACTTCGGCAGGTAGTCGGCCCAGTTGGCGAGGATCTTCTCGGCGAGGTCGGAGCCGGTAAAGCTCTTGTGCCGCTGGATCAGGGCGCGCAGCCGCTCGGCATCGCCGGACGACAGATCGCCCATCACCGAGACTTCGCCGTGGCCTTCGAGGTCACCGGCGTGGTGGTAGTCGCGCTCGGAGAGCATTTCCTCCTCGGCGACCGGCTCCAGTTCGACCATCGACATGTTGCAGCGCGAGGCGAAACTGTCGTCCTCGTCGAGCACATAGGCGATGCCGCCCGACATGCCGGCGGCGAAGTTGCGCCCGGTCTTGCCCAGCACCACGACGATGCCGCCGGTCATGTATTCGCATCCATGGTCGCCGGTGCCCTCGACCACTGCCACGGCACCGGAGTTGCGCACCGCGAAGCGTTCGCCGGCGACGCCGCGGAAGTAGCACTGGCCGGAGATGGCGCCATAGAGGGCGGTGTTGCCGATGATGATCGACTCGGCCGCATCGATGACCGCGTCGGCCGGCGGCCGCACGACCAGATGGCCACCGCTGAGGCCCTTGCCGACATAGTCGTTGGCTTCGCCGACGAGGTCGATCGACACGCCCGCCATCAGCCAGGCGCCGAAGGACTGGCCGCCGGTGCCGGTGAGCGAGATGGCGATGGTATCCTCCGGCAGGCCGGCATTGCCGTAGCGCCGGGCGACTTCGCCCGACAGCATGGCGCCGGTCGAGCGGTCGGTATTGCTGACCGCTGCCTCGATCTTGACCGGGGTGCCGTGCTCGAGGGCCGGCATCGCCTGCTCGATGAAGCGCCGGTCAAGCACATGCTCGATCGGATGCGCCTGGGATTCGCTGTGGTAGATGGCGACGCCATCGGCAGCTTCCGGCTTGTGGAACAGGTTGGAAAAGTCGAGCCCTTTGGCCTTCCAGTGCGAGATCGCCTCGGTCTTGTCGAGCATCTGCATCTGCCCGACCATTTCGTCGAAGCTGCGATAGCCGAGGGACGCCATCAACTCGCGCACTTCCTCGGCGACGAAGAACAGGAAGTTGATGACGTGCTCGGGCTTGCCGGTGAAGCGCTTGCGCAGCACCGGATCCTGGGTGGCGACGCCCACCGGGCAGGTATTGAGGTGGCACTTGCGCATCATCACGCAGCCGGCGGCGATCAGCGGGGCGGTGGCCATGCCGAACTCGTCGGCGCCGAGCAGGGCGCCGATCACCACGTCGCGGCCGGTCCGGATGCCGCCATCGACCTGCACCGAGATGCGGCTCCTGAGCTTGTTGCCGACCAGCGTCTGGTGCGTCTCGGAGAGGCCGATTTCCCACGGCGAGCCGGCATGCTTCAGCGAGGTCAGCGGGGAAGCGCCGGTGCCGCCCTCATAGCCCGAGATGGTGACATGGTCGGCGCGCGCCTTGGAGACGCCGGCGGCAACCGTGCCGACGCCGACCTCCGAGACGAGCTTCACCGAAACGAGGCCGGCCGGGTTGACGTTCTTGAGGTCGAAGATCAACTGGGCCAGGTCTTCGATCGAATAGATGTCGTGATGGGGCGGCGGCGAGATGAGGCCGACGCCCGGGGTCGAGTGACGCACCTTGGCGATGATGGCGTCGACCTTGTGGCCTGGAAGCTGGCCGCCCTCGCCGGGCTTGGCCCCCTGCGCCATCTTGATCTGCATCATGTCGGAATTGACCAGATATTCCGTGGTCACGCCGAAGCGGCCCGAGGCCACCTGCTTGATGGCCGAGCGCATGGAATCGCCGTTCGGCAGCGGCGTGAAGCGGTCGACTTCCTCGCCGCCCTCGCCGGTGTTGGACTTGCCGCCCACCCGGTTCATGGCGATGGCGAGGGTGGTGTGCGCCTCGCGCGAAATCGAGCCGTAGCTCATCGCGCCGGTCGAGAAGCGCCGGACGATGCTGGCGGCGGATTCGACTTCCTCGAGCGGCACGGCCGCACGGCCGTCCTCCTCGGCGGTCTTCAGCCGGAACAGCGAGCGGATGGTGACGTACTTGTCCTCGACCTCGTTGACCATGCGCGAGAAGTCGCGGAAGCGGTCGCGGGCGTTGCCGCGTACGGCGTGCTGCAGGGCGGCCACCGTGTCGGCGCGCCAGATATGAGCTTCGCCGCGCAGCCGGACGGCATAATCGCCGCCGACATCGAGGCTGTCCTCGAGCACCGGGGAATCGCCGAAGGCGTCGGTATGCCGCTGCACCGTCTCGGCGGCGATTTCGGCCAGGCCGGCGCCTTCGATGGTGGTCGCGGTGCCGGTGAAATATTGCTGCACGAAATCGGAGGTGAGGCCCACCGCGTCGAAGATCTGGGCGCCGCAATAGGACTGATAGGTCGAGATGCCCATCTTGGCGGTGACCTTCAGGATGCCCTTGCCGATGGCCTTGATGTAGCGGTGGACGATCTCGTGCTCGTCCACTTCGCCCGGCAGGTCGGGCTTCATGGCGATCAGCGTCTCGAAGGCGAGATAGGGGTTGATGGCCTCGGCGCCATAGCCGGCCAGCGCGCAGAAATGGTGGATTTCACGCGCGTCGCCGGTTTCGACCACCAAGCCCACCGAGGTCCGCAGGCCCTTGCGGATCAGGTGATGGTGAACGCCGGCGGTCGCCAGCAGCGAGGGGATCGCCACCCGGTCCGGCCCGAGCATGCGGTCGGAGAGGATGATGATGTTGATGCCGGCGTGCACGGCGATCTCGGCGTCGGAGAACAACTGCTCCAGCGCCGGGGCCATGCCGTCGGCGCCCTCGGCAGCCGGGAAGGTGATGTCGAGCGTCTTCGAATGGAAGGGATTGTCCTCCATGTCGCCGATGGCGCGGATCTTTTCGAGGTCCTCATTGGTGAGGATGGGCTGGCGCACCTCGAGACGCTTGCGCTTGCCCTGGCCCTTGAGGTCGAGGATGTTCGGCCGCGGCCCGATGAAGCTGACGAGGCTCATCACCAGTTCCTCGCGGATCGAGTCGATCGGCGGGTTGGTGACCTGGGCGAAGTTCTGCTTGAAGTAGGTGTAGAGGAGCTTGCTCTTGTCGGAGAGCGCCGAAATCGGGGTGTCGGTGCCCATCGAGCCTACCGCCTCCTGGCCGGTGGTGGCCATCGGGGTCAGCAGGAGCTTGAGGTCTTCCTGGGTGTAGCCGAAGGCCTGCTGCCGGTCGAGCAGCGGTACGTCGTGGCGCGTCGGCACGGCGGCGACTTCGGGCAGGTCCTCGAGCACGATCTGCGTCTGCGCCAGCCACTTCCGGTAGGGCAGCGCGTTGGCCAGCTCGGCCTTCACCTCCTCGTCCGAGACGATTCGGCCCTGGGTGAGGTCGATGAGCAGCATCTTGCCCGGCTGCAGGCGCCACTTGCGCACCACCTTCTTGTTGTCGATCGGCAGCACGCCGGCTTCCGAGGACATCACTACTTCGTCGTCGTCGGTGACGAAGTAGCGCGCCGGCCTGAGGCCGTTGCGGTCAAGGGTGGCGCCGATGTACTGCCCATCGGAAAAGGCCATGGCGGCCGGTCCGTCCCAGGGCTCCATCAGGGCGGCGTGGTATTCGTAAAAGGCGCGCCGGCTCTCATCCATCAGCGGGTTGCCGGCCCACGCCTCGGGGATCAACATCATCGCCGCGTGCGGCAGCGAGTAGCCGCCGCGCAGCAGGAATTCGAGGGCGTTGTCGAAGCACGCGGTGTCGGACTGGCCGGGATAGGAAATCGGCCACAGCTTCTGGATGTCGCCGCCGAACAGGTCGGAGGAGACCGAGGCCTGCCGCGCCGCCATCCAGTTGACGTTGCCGCGCACGGTGTTGATCTCGCCGTTGTGGCAGACGAAGCGATAGGGGTGCGCCAGCCGCCAGGACGGGAAGGTGTTGGTCGAAAAACGCTGATGCACCAGCGCCAGCGCCGATTCGAAGGTCGGATCGTGCAGGTCCTGGTAGTAGGCGCCGAGCTGGGCGGCGAGGAACATGCCCTTGTAGACCATGGTCCGGCAGCTCATCGACACGATATAGAAATCGTTCGGCTTGCCTTCGAAGGCCGAGTAGATCTTGGACGAGCAAACCTTGCGGATGATGTAGAGCTTGCGCTCGAAATCGTCCTCGTCGATGACCCGGTCGCCGCGCCCGATGATCACCTGCCGGTGGTAAGGCTCGGTCGCCGCGACCTCGGGCAGCTTGCTCAGCGAGCTGTTGTCGTGCGGCACATCGCGCCAGCCGAGCACCACCTGGCCTTCGTCCTCGATCACCCGCTCGACGACGCGCTCCATCTTGGTGCGCAATTCGGCGTCCTGCGGCATGAAGATGACGCCGACGGCGTAACGGCCGAGGGCCGGCACGGGAAAACCGAGCCGCTGGCCTTCCTTGACAAAGAAACGGTGGGGGATCTGCACCATGATGCCGGCGCCGTCGCCCATCAGCGGATCGGCGCCCACGGCACCGCGGTGCTCGAGGTTCTGCAGGATCCTGAGGCCATCCTGCACGATGCGCTGCGACTTCAGATTGCGCAGACTGACGATGAAGCCGACGCCGCAGGCATCATGCTCGCGGGCGGGATCGAACAGGCCGGCCTTGACCGGGGCATGAAATTTGCGAGCGGCCGTCTCGGTGGTGACGGCAAGATTTCCGTTCCGCGCAGCGGCCATGTCGCATTCCTTCATTGCTCGATGCCGGAGGATCCGGCACGGGTTCCACGTCCTTTCGGCGGACACGCCTCGACTTCGGGTCGTACGAGTACGGCTCGAGCAGCAGGCCTATCCTAACCTATTTTGCAGCGGCACTGCATCCAAATGGCCGCCGTTCGGGTTCTGCACCCCGCCACTCCGTTTCCATCCTCGGCGGATGGGCCAGCCGGACCGGCGTGCGAGACATCCCGGGAGACGGGAGCCTCGCTCTCAGCCGCAGCCCACCGGCCGCGTTAATGGACAACAATGCTGTCCTATTTTCCTGAGAATGACAGGTTTCTTATTTGTCGTAAAGCGTCTTTCTTGTCCACCGCCAGCGTCCGGTTGCAGATCCGGCCGGCGCCGGAATCGGCACTAACCGACGGGCAGATTGCCAGTCTCGCGCTTCTGCGCCACAGTCTCCGGGTCAGCCCGGCGGGTGGCCGGCAAGAAGGAAACTCCCATGAACGTGCTTTTCATCGGTGGCACCGGCCAGATATCGCTGTCGTGCGTCGAGGTGGCGGTCGCCGCCGGGCATCGCGTCACGGTCTTCAACCGCGGCCATGCCGACAAGCTGCTGCCGGCCGGCGTCGAGAGCGTCGTCGGGGACATGAAGGACGCGGCGGCCTATGCGGTGCTCGGCCGCCGGACTTTCGACGTGGTGTGCCAGTTCATGGCGTTCACGCCGGACCAGATCGCGACCGACATCAAGATTTTCACCGGGCAGACCGGGCAATACATCTTCATCTCTTCGGCCTCCGTCTACGAAAAGCCGCCGCACCATTACCTGATCACCGAAAAGACGCCGACGGTGAACCCCTACTGGCTCTACAGCCAGAACAAGATCGCCTGCGAAACCCGGCTGAAGACCGAAAAGACGCTGCCCTGGACCATTGTCCGGCCGAGCCACACGGTGCGCACCGGCTTGCCCTCGATGGTGGGCGGCGGGGAAGACTTTGCGCAGCGCCTGCTCGACGGCAAACCGGTCATCGTGGCCGGCGACGGGTCGTCGCCATGGACGCTGACGCGATCGATCGACCTCGCGAGGCCGTTCGTGGGGCTGTTCGGCAAGCCCGAGGCGCTCGGTACGGATTTCCACATCACGTCCGATCGCGGCTACACCTGGGACGACATCTACGCCACCATTGCCGAGGGGTTTGGCGTCGTGGCCAGGATCGTGCACGTGCCGACCGACACGCTGGTGCGCTACCACAAGGATTGGGAAGGGCCGCTGGCGGGCGACAAGAGCCGGGCGGCGCTGTTCGACAATACCAAGGTGAAGCGCGTCGCGGGGGATTTTTCCTGCTCGGAGAACCTGACCGAGGTGCTGGCCGAATCGATTGCCACCATCAAGGCCCGCCTCAAGGCCAAAGGGCCGCAATACAGCGACCTCGATCCGCTGATCGACCGGATCGCGGCGGAGCAGTCGGCGCTGGGCGCCCCCTGACCGCCGCGCTGGAGCGCGGCGGATGGCGAGCATTTCGCGGGGTGCCGCGCTCTACTCGAGGTGCGACTTCAGGAACCAGAGGGCCTTGTCGAGGGCGCGCGAATAGGCCGTGAAGATATCGGCCGTGTCGGCGTCACCGGCGTCGTCGGCGAGGTCGATGCTGTCGCGCGCCGCGGTGGCGCAGGCGGCATAGCGCTCGACGAGGGCCGCGAGGTGATCGGGGATCTTGCGAATGCCGGTGGGATAGGGCGCCAGCGACGTGTTTTCGGCCACCGTCTGGACCGTTCCCAGCGCAATGCCGTCAAGCTGGGCGACGCGCTCGGCGATGGTATCGGTATGAATGTCGAGCTCGGTGCGGAGGTCATCCAGCAACAAATGGATGGCGATGAAGGTCGGGCCCTTGATATTCCAGTGCGCCTGCTTGGTCAGCAGCGACAGATCGAGGCTCTCCGCGAGGCGCGCATTGCAGAGGTCGATCATCGCCTTCTTGGTGTTGGAGGCAAGATCGATGCCGGGCGGCTGAGCGGCGGCTGGCTTTCCGGACGATGACGGCTTGACGGGCGACTTGGCCATTTATGCTCCCTTCCGCACCTCTTGGTGCGTGACGCTGGTGTGCTTCCGGATCGGAAAACCGCTTCCGCGCTCTTCCCCGAAACGCTTCTGGGCCCACGGGGCGGGCTGTCGACACAATCCAGACCGGCGGCAAGAGTTCCGCAATGCGACGAATAGCCCAAGCAAAAGGCGCGAAGGTTGCCCCTCGCGCCTCGTTCATAGCCCCGTGGTCGCGTGATCGAGGGAAAAGTCCAACAACTTTTCCCGATTACGCTCTGGGCCTCGACCTATCGGGGGTTAGTTGACGGTCTGGTCCTCGATGGTCTTCGGGGCGGCAGTGCCGATCGTGATCTGGCGCGCCTTCTTGCCCTCGGGCAATTCGCGCTTCAGCTCGATGTGCAGCAAGCCGTTCTCGAGGTTGGCACCGGCGACTTCGACATACTCGGCAAGCTGGAAGCGCAGCTCGAAAGCGCGCTCGGCAATGCCGCGATGCAGGAATTCGCGGGCCTTGTCCTCGGTCTCCGGGGCTTTCGCGCCCTTGACCGTCAGGCCGTTTTCCTTGGCCTCGATGACGATTTCATCGTTGGAGAAGCCGGCCACCGCAATCGAGACGCGGTAGGCGTTCTCGCCGACCTTCTCGATATTGTAGGGTGGGTAGGTCTTGGGCTCCTGGCCGACGATGCCGTCGAGGCGCGAGAACAGCCGGTCGAAGCCGACGGTGGAACGATAGAACGGGGTAAAGTCGATGGTCTGCATGACACATTCTCCATTGAGCAACGTGATCTCGGCGACCCTCGACGCTCCCTCAACAGGCGAGCGAAAAGCGGGTTGCCGGTCCCCGGTACATCCGGCGGACAGGCTCTATTTAGGTGCGGCAGGGGACGGTTCAAGATGCTCGTCCGCCCGATGAACGCAAGATGAACAACTGCCTCGGGGTGGGTTCAGGACGACCCCTATAGAAAGGGACTGTGCAGAACGTCTGATCGCGTCAACGGAATGCACAAGAACGAAGTGGCCGCCGTCACCCGCCCCCCGCACGGCGTCACATCAGGGAAAGCCAGCGCTCCAACCGGACGCTGGCTTTTCTCTTTTGCATTGCCGGTTTCCGGCTCACCCCCTATCAACTGGAGCAGGAGGTGCCGATGAACGCGGTCGATCCAAACGGGGCGTCGCTGGTCAATCTGCCGTCCAATCCGGTGCCGGAGGGGGCGCGCGTCGGCTTCTTCGAAACCAGCGACAAGGTCAGGTTGCGCTACGCCTTGTTCCAGCGCACCGGCCCGGTGCATCGGGGCACGATATGCCTGGTGCAGGGGCGGACCGAATTCATCGAAAAATATTTCGAAACCATCGCGGATTTCCAGGCACGCGGTTTTCAGGTCGCGACCTTCGACTGGCGCGGCCAGGGAGGCTCGGACCGGCTGATCCGCAATCCCCGGCTCGGTTTCGTCGAGCGCTTCGAGGATTACTCGACCGACCTCGCTTCGTTTCACGCCGAGATCCTGCTGCCCGATTGCCCGGCGCCGTTCTTTCTCGTCGGGCATTCGATGGGCGGGCTGGTGTCGCTGTTCGCGGGGGCGCGCGATCGCATGATGTTCGACCGCATTTTCCTGACGGCGCCGATGATCGGGCTCGACCATCAGCCGTTCGGGTTGGTGGGCACGGCGCGGCTGGCGGAGGCGTTGTGCTTTCTGGGCTTTGGCAGGCTGCCGGTGGGGCGGCCGGCGGACCGCGCGCCCTCGGAGGCGAATTTTCCGGGCAATCCGCTGACGTCGGATCTGCCGCGCTATCTGCGCTCGGTGGACGTGTTGCGGGAGCGGCGCGATCTCCTGGTCACGGCACCAACCCTGCGCTGGTCGGCATCGGCCCTGCGCGCCATGGGCATTGCCACCAGCGACAGCTTTCCGAGCACGGTGGTGACTCCGGTCCTGATGTTGGCGGCGGCGCGCGACGAGGTGGTTTCGCCGTCGGCGATCGAGCAGCTCGGGCTGCGCATGCGCACCGGACGCCATTTGATGATTCCGGCGGCGCGGCACGAGCTGTTCATGGAAGCCGACAGCATTCGCGGCCAGGTGCTGGCGGCATTCGACGCCTTCATCACCGAGCAGTCGAGTTAAGAGGGGCGCTTGGCTCGATTGGCGGCGGCCTCAGGCCGCGCCCTGCAGGATTTCGATGGCGGCGCGATGCAGTTCCGGGGTCGCCGCCGCGACGCAGGTGCCGCCGGCGTCCGCCGGGGCGCCGTCCCAGTCGGTGACGACGCCGCCGGCATTGCGGATGATCGGGATCAGGGGGGCGATGTCGACGTTCTTGAGGCCCGCCTCGATGACGAGGTCGATGTGGCCGGCGGCGAGCTGGCAGTAGCCGTAGCAATCGAGGCCGTAGCGCACGGTGAGGGCGCGCGTGCTCACCGCCTCCCATTGCCGCGGGAGGGCGCCGCCGCCGCGCACGAAGAGGTCGGGCGAGGTTGTCGTCAGCTTGGCGCGCGACAGGTCGCGGATGCCGCTGGTGCGTAGCGCTGCATCGATGCTGCCACGCCGGTAGCGGGCCTCGCCGGGCAAAGCGAGGTAGTATTCACCGGTGAAGGGCTGTGCCATCAGCCCGGCGACCGGCACGTCGTCGATCATCAAGCCGATCAGCGTGCCCCAGACGGGGACGCCGGTGATGAAGGCGCGAGTGCCGTCGATGGGATCGACGATCCAGGCGAAGCGGCTGCCGGTGGCCTTGGCGTCCCATTCCTCGCCGACGATCGAGTGGTCCGGGAAGCGCCGGCCGATAACGGCGCGAATGGCAAGCTCTGCCTCGCGGTCGGCCGCCGTCACCGGATCGAAGCCGTCAGTCCACTTGTTGTCGACGGCGAGGCTGGTGCGAAAGCGCGGCAATGACTGCCCCGCCGCGGCATCGGCCGCCTCCAGCAGGGTGGCCCGAATCATTTCCGGGTCGAGCCCGCCAAGTTCGTGTTCCGTCATCGACGCCGCTCCCGTGCTGGCCAGCGGCGCGGCGCGGGCCCGTCGAGGCGTATGCCTATGTAGCGACCACGGCTACGCCGTGACAATTGGGTTTTGCCCGCGGGAAGTGATTCATTTTTGCAACAACGGCCGGCCAGAGCCTGTGTACGCGGCGGCGACCGCTTGCTCCGACTCGAAAATGGGCGCACTTCGAAGGTGCATGATGGATTGACGGTTCGTGACTTCCGCCGGTTCTAGTGGCTCAAGCTGCGCACCGCCATCGTTTCCTCCCTTGACTGGGGCCGCTGAGGCGGCCCATTTCTTTATGGGAGGGCGCCAGCAAACTTCCGGCTATTCGGCGGCGGCCTTTTCCGGCTCGACCTCGACCGAGATGTCGCCCAGCCGGGCGAAGTCCAGACCCAGCAGCGCAAAGATCAGCCGCTCGGTCAATTGCCGGATGGCGTTGAAGCCCTCGTGCTTGGCGAGGGTTGCCTCGTTCATATAGAGGTGGCGGCCGATTTCCACCTGCACGGCGTGCAGGCCGTGCTGCGGGCGGCCATAGGTGCGGGTGCAGAAGCCCCCAGCATAAGGCCGGTTGCGCGCCACCCGAAGGCCGGCGGCGGTGAACAGGGTCTCGATGAGGTCGATGATCGGGGCCGCGCAGGCGGTGCCGTAGCGGTCGCCCAGTACCACATCCGGCGCCGGCCGGTCGCCGCTGCGGGTCAGGCGCGGCATCGAATGACAATCGACCAGCACGGCGACGCCAAAACTCTTGTGCGCCTCCCCGAGCAGCCGCTGCAGCGTCGCGTGATAGGGCTGGTAAATGCCCTCCACCCGCATGCGCGCATCCTCGAGCGTCAGCCGGTCGCGATAGATCGGTTTGTTCTCGGCGACGACGCGGGCCAGCGTGCCGAGGCCGGCGGCAACCCGCGGGCTGGTGGTGTTGAAGCGGTCCGACAGCGGCTCGACGAACATGGCGGGATCGAGCTCCCACGGCTCCCGATTGGCATCGAGGTAGGCGCGCGGAAAATGTGCCCGCAGCAGCGGACAGCCAAGGTGGGGCGCGCGGCCGAACAATTCATCGACAAAGGCATCCTCGGACTGCCGGATCGACAAATGGTCGAGCCGGGTCATGGCGAGGAAGCGTTCGGGGTAGACGCGGCCCGAATGGGCGGAATTGAACACCAGCGGCGCCGCCAGGTGACGCGGGCGGATAGTCTCGAAAGCCGGCTTGTCCCAGTAGTCGGACTGCACCTTGCTCCTCCGGGGCCCCGGCGGCGCGGGGCGATTTGCAACTGGCTCACTGTGCCTTGGCCGCAGGGAATTGTCCATTGCGGAAGTTTTTGCCGAGCGCCGGATCGCGAAGTGTTGCGAAGCACCAGACTTCCTTTAAACATCGCGTGCTAGCGTTGGGTGAATCGGGGCGACACCGCCGTCCGCACGGCACGGCGAGCGGCTTGGTTATGTCTCGATGAAGACGCCCTGGAGAGATGAATGAAGCGGATCCTGCTCGCGGAAGACGACAACGACATGCGCCAGTTCCTGACGCGCGCCCTCAAGAACGCCGGCTATGAGGTAGTATCGTTCGACAATGGCCGCTCCGCCTATGAGCGGCTGCGCGAGGAGCCGTTTTCGCTGCTGCTCAGCGATATCGTGATGCCGGAAATGGACGGCATCGAGCTGGCCCGGCGGGCCACCGAACTCGATCCTGACCTCAAGGTGATGTTCATCACCGGCTTTGCGGCGGTGGCGCTCAATCCGGACAGCGACGCGCCCAAGGATGCCTCAGTGCTGAGCAAGCCGTTTCATCTCAAGGACCTCGTCAACGAGGTCGAACGCCTGCTCGCCGCCTGATCGCGGGGAACGATGCGATCGGGTGCGCTTTGGGCAGCGCTTGACGCTTGACCCCGGGCGCGGTTCTATGGTCTATCCGCCGCCACGGCCAAGGCCGTAACGACTGAAGGGTGTATAGCTCAGCGGGAGAGCACTACCTTGACATGGTAGGGGTCACAGGTTCAATCCCTGTTACACCCACCAGTCTTTTCAAGGACTTGGCATGGTCCTGAAGATGGCTGGTACGGTTTCGTGGCGGCGCCGGTTTCCCGGGCGCAGGCTGGTCGCGAGTTTCATTTTTTCCGTTACCCGCGACTGACCCCGGGCGCGCTATTGCGCCGAGGGCCGTGCCGACGGCGGCTCCGACGCGCGGGTCTTGTTGGCCTCAAACAGCGGCACGGGATGCCATCGCATTCATTCGCAAACACCGACCATGGGGACGCCGGATGAGCTTGGATGAGTTTTCGGGCAAAATGGTCATCGTCACCGGCGGCGCTTCGGGCATCGGCAAGGCGATTGCCGCCGGTTTCTGCGCCCGGGGAGCGCGTGTCATCGTCGCCGACCTGTCGCTCGAACGCGCCGAGCAGGCGGCGGCCGAGATGGCCGGCAGCGACGGCACGGCCGAACCCTGCGCCGTCGATGTTGCGGACGCCGCTTCGGTCGACCGGATGATGGCCCGCGCGGGCGGGCATCTCGATGTGCTGGTATGCGCGGCCGGCCTGTTCCACCACGGCACCGCCGAAGGCACCACCCTCATCGAGTGGCAGCGGATCATCGACGTCAACCTGACCGGCACTTTCCTCTGCGCTCGCGCGGCCGTACCGCTGATGCGGCCGGCGGGGGGCAGCATCATCAACCTCTCGTCATCGACGGGGGCGCACGATGCCAGTGCGGGGGCTGTCGCCTATGTCGCCTCGAAGGGCGGCGTGACGCTGCTGACCAAGGCCATGGCGATCGATCACGCCGCCGAGAATATCCGGGTGAACGCCATCGCCCCGGGTCCGACCGATACGCCGATGCTGCGCGGCCTGATGTCGGAACCGGACCGCATCGCCTTCGGCGAGTCGCTGCCGATCAAGCGCCTGGGGAGGCCGGAAGAATTCGTCGCGGCGGCGCTGTTCCTGGCCAGTGAAGGGGCACGCTTCGTGACAGGTGCCATCCTGCCGGTGGATGGGGGACAGACCGCGCAGGTGTAGCGCCGGGGGAAACCCGTGCGGCGCAGCTTGATCCCAACAGAAATTCATGGTGGTGGCGCCGACTCCGAACGTCCGGCGCGGCTGTTTTCGAGCGTGCCGACGGGCCGGGCGGAGCACGCCCGGAGAGGTCGCACGGGCGGTGGTCTGGCGACTTTCCGAGGCGGTATCCTGCTCCCTCGGCCCGGCCAGCGCGGTGAGCGGGAGGCGGCATGCCATTCCGGGCACGTTGCCGTTTTGGCAACGCCACTCGCGATTCATTGAGCTTCAACAGAACGCACTTCTATACCATCCTCGCCCATAGCAGGTGGCAAGGGAGCTGGCGCATGCCGGTCGGATCCACTGCTTCACGGGGGGAAGACATGGCACATGATTTCATCAATCGCCGCCAGATGCTGCAGGGCGCGGCGGCCTTGGGACTCGGGCTGACGGGTGGTTCGCTGCTCTCGGTTGCCGGGCGCGCGGGCGATCTGAGCAAGGTCACGCTGCAGCTTGGCTGGCTGGCATCGGACGGCGTCCTCGGGGAGGTCGTCGCGATGAAGAAGGGGTTCTTCGCCGACGCCGGGCTGGAACTCGAAATCGTGCCGGGTGGCCCCAATGTCGATGGCGTCGCCGGCGTTGCCTCAGGCCAGCAGACGGCCGGACAGACGTCGTCGAGCCCGGCAGTGATGCTGGCCCGCTCGGCCGGCATCCCGATCAAGGCGTTCGCGGCCGGGCTGCAAAAGCACCCCTTCACCTATTACTCGCTGGCCGACAATCCGATCCGCGAGCCGAAGGACATGATCGGCAAGACCATCGCCACGCAGCCGACGGCCTTCATCCTGGCGCGGGCGCTGCTGGCGAAGAACGGCATCCGGGAAGACCAAGTGAATCTCGTCAGCATGGGTTCGGACATGAACCAGTTGCTGACCGGCCAGGTGCAGGCGGTAACCGGGTGGTCGACCAACGTGAATGCGCTGAAGATCCTGGGCGACAAGCAGGTCGCCATGTCGCTGTGGGACACCGGCATTCATCTTTACGCCAACGTCTATTTCTCGACCGACAAGATCTTTGCCGAGCAACCGAAGATCCTCGAGGGCTATGTGACCGCCACGGCGCGCGGCTGGGGTTACGCCCGGCAGAACCACGCGGAGGCGGTCGATATCCTGCTGGAGGCCTATCCCAACCTCGACAAGCCCAGCGAATTGCTGGCGATCGACAAACTGATGGACTTCACGTTCAACGACGTTTCCAAGGCCGATGGCTGGGGGACAATGAACAAGGACAATTGGGCTGCCCAGATCGACACGTACGGCAAGCTCGGTCAGTTCAAGAACGCCGTGCCGACCATCGATGACGTGATGACGTTGGCAATTCTCGACGCGACGACGGACATTCGCAAGAAAGTCGCTGCGTAAAGACCGATGGCGGGGGAGGGCGACGTGAACAAGCCTGTGCTGAAACGCCCGCCGGGCCCGCAAGCCGCAACGGTGGCGAAGACCGCGATCCAGGTTGAAAACCTCGATGTGGTGTTCGGCGCCGGGGCCGGCGCGGTTACCGCCCTGTCGGGGGTGAATGTCGATATCCCCGAGGGCGGCCTGGTGACGATGCTCGGGCCGTCCGGCTGCGGCAAGTCGACCCTGCTGCGGGCCTTCGCCGACCTGGTTCCGGCGGCGGCGGGCGAGATCGCCATCTTCGGGCGTTCGCCGCGCCTCGCGCGGGAAGCGCGCGATTTCGCTTTCGTGTTCCAGGATGCGACCTTGCTGCCCTGGCGCACGGCTATCGACAACGTGAAGCTGCCGCTCGAAGTGGGCGGTGGGGCGGCCCGGCACGCCGACCCGGCCAAATTGCTGGAACTGGTCGGGCTCAAGGGTCGGGAGAAGGCGCTGCCGGAGGAGCTCTCGGGCGGCATGCGGCAGCGCGTTGCCATTGCCCGGGCGCTGGTCACGCAGCCGCGCATTCTGCTGATGGACGAGCCGTTCGGGGCGCTCGACGAAATCACCCGCGACAAGCTGAACGAGGAATTGCTGCGCATCTGGCAGGAAACGGGGACGACGATCGTCTTCGTGACGCACTCCATTCCCGAGGCGGTGTTCCTCGGCCAGCGGGTACTGGTGCTGGCCACCAATCCGGGGCGGGTGCGCGAATACATGCCGGTGCCGTTGGCCTACCCGCGCAGCCTCAAGATTCGCGACACCCTCGAGTTCGTCGAAGTGACCGCGCACCTTCGCCAATTGCTGGAGGATTGCTGATGGCCGACCTGTCGCTCGCCAAGGCGCCCCGAACCACCGATCGATCCTACGACTTCGCCGCGGTCGTGGCACAGCGTTGGCCGGCTATCGCCACGGTCGTCGCGCTGCTGGCGCTGTGGGAGATCATCACCGTCGGCTTCCATGTGCCCAGCTATATGGCACCGAGTCCGCTCGATGTCGTCGGCGCGTTCCACGACAACGGGCAGATCCTGTGGAGCAACTTCCTGCCGACCCTGGGCGAGGCGCTGGCCGGGTTCTTTTTCGGCAATCTGATCGCCGTGATGGTAGCCGTGCTGTTTGTCCACAGCCAGACGGCGGAGCGGGCATTCTACCCGGTGGCCGTGTTCATGCACACGATCCCGATCATTGCGCTGGCGCCGATCCTGGTGCTGCTGTTCGGCAACGGGGTGACGCCCAAGGTCATCATTGCCGCCCTGATCTGCTTCTTCCCGACGCTGGTGAACATGGTGCGCGGGCTGAAAGCGGTGAGCCCGGCAGCGCTCGACCTGATGAGGGTGCTCTCTGCGACGCCGGCCGAGATCTTCTGGAAGGTGCGGCTGCAGAGCTCGCTGCCCTTCCTCTTCGCCGCCCTCAAGATCGCCGCGACGACCTGCGTCATTGGCGCGATCGTTGCCGAATGGATCGGCTCGAGCTTCGGGCTTGGCGCCCTGATCATCGAGGCGACCTACAATTTTCGCTCGTCGCTGCTCTACGCGACGGTCTTTGTCGCCGCCCTGTTGGCGGTGTTGCTGTTCTCGGCGGTGAGCATCGCCGAAGCGCGGATCATCCGCTGGAAATCGCCAGCGGTCAGCTAACGCGACATTTTTCTTGGAGACTGCAATGGAAAGCATAAGCGAGGCCGGGCGCCGGACTCCTGTTGCCGCGCGCAGCGATGTCGTGGTGGTCGGGGGTGGCCCAGCGGGCATTGCGGCGGCCGTCTCGGCGGCGCGCAACGGGGCCAGCGTGACCCTGCTCGAACGCTACCCCTATCTTGGGGGCCTAGCATCGGGCGGCATGGTGCTCGTGCTCGACGACATGTCGAACGGGCTCGAGATTACGGTGCGTGGCATCTGCCTCGAAATGATCGAGCGCATGCAGCGCTGGGGCCTGTGCGTCACGCCGCCGGATGGTGATCGGCAGTTGGCGGTGCGCGAAACCCCGGCGATGTGGCGCAAATGGTCGCGCTGGGGGCTGTTTGATTTCACCACCCAGACGATGCCGCACCCGGTGTGCTATTCCGCCGCGTTCGATCCGGACGCCTTCAAGCGCGCCAGCTACGCCGTCATTGCCGATGCCGGAGTGACCCTGCGCGCGCATAGCTGGTTCTCCTCGGCCATCGTCGAGGATGGCCGCATCCGCGGCGTCATCTGCGAAACCAAGGAGGGCCGCGAGGCGATCCTCGGCGATGTGGTGATCGACACGACCGGCGACCTGGATGTGGCGGCGAGCGCCGGGGCCCGGTTCCAGGAAGACACCTTCATCCTGACGACAGTGTCGCGCTGGGGCGGCGTCGATACCGATGCGGCGGTGGCGTTCGAGTTCGACGCACCGGACGCGTTCAAGCAGATCGACCACGAAGCCCGGCGGCTGATCGGCGGTTCCTGGGCCCATTGGTGGCTGAAGACGCCAGTGCCGGGGATCGTCTGGCTCAATTGCCCGCACATGCCGAAATTGAGCGGCCTCAAGGTTGCCGACCTGACGGCGGCGGAACTCGAAGGGCGCGGCCGGATCGAGCGGCTGCTGGAGTTCGCGCGCCAGAAGATGCCGGGCTTCGAGCACGCCCATGTCATCGATTTTGCGCCCCAGACCGGGGTGCGCCAGACCCGCCTGCTGGAGGGCGAGTACGTCGTCACCAAGGAAGACGTCTCGACCCGGCGGCATTTTGCCGACAGCGTCAGCCGTGGCCGCGACTACTACACGCCCTATCGGGCGCTGCTGCCGCGCGAGGTCGACCAGTTGCTGGTTGCCGGGCGCCATTATTCCGCGACCCCCGCCGCGCAGCGGTCCAGCCGCGAAATCCCGCCCTGCATGGCAATGGGCGAAGCGGCGGGGGCCGCGGCCGTCGAGGCGCTGAATTCGGGCCGCCTGGTGCGCCACATCGATGTCGCTGCGGTGCAGCGCCGCCTGCGAGCGCAGGGCGCCGATCCGGGCGACGTGCCCTCGAGCAATGCAACCCTATTGGAGGCCGCCGAATGACTGTCCTGCCCCTCAGCGGCATACGCGTTATCGATTTCACCCAGGTGATGCTTGGGCCGTGCTGCACCCAGGTGCTGGCCGACTATGGCGCCGAAGTGATCAAGATCGAAAAGGAAGGCACCGGCGATATCTCCCGCTGGTCGCTCGGGGCCGATCCCGACGGGCTCAACAATCCGGTGTTCGCCTCGCTCAACCGGAACAAGAAAAGCGTCACTGCCGACGTCAAGACGGCAGAGGGCATGGCCAAGGTGCTGCGCCTGCTCGATGACGCCGACGTCGTGGTTTCCAATTTCCGGCCGGGCGTGATGGAGCGCATGGGGCTCGGCTACGACGCGCTCAAGGCCCGCAACCCGCGGATCATCTTTGCCATCGGCACGGGTTTCGGCCTCGAGGGGCCGAACGTGCACAAGGGCGGGCAGGATATCCTGGCGCAGGCGATGAGCGGGGTAATGGACCGCACCTCCGATCCCGACGTGCCGATGACCATCTACTCGACCTCGCTGTGCGACTATACCGCCGGCATGCACCTGGTGCAGGGAATCCTGCTGGCGTTGATGCAGCGCGACAAGACCGGCGAAGGCCAGACGGTCAGCGTCAGCCTCTACAGTTCGATGCTCGCCATGCAGATGCAGGAGGCGGCGGCGTGGATGATGCGCAAGCGCGACCTGAACTGGGCGCGTTTCCCGCTGACCGGGGTCTACCAGACCGCGACCCGGCCGATCGTCATGGTCGGGGCGTTCAAGAAGAATCCGCTGCAGGACATCTGCCGCGCCCTCGAGCTCGACGATCTGTCGCTCGAGGAGCGGTACAAGGATTTCGACGCGCAACTGGCGCACCGGTCCGAGTTGCAAGCGATCTTCCGCAAGCGCCTCGCCGAGCGCGATGCCGCCCACTGGCTGCAGCGGCTCGAAGGGGTCGATATTCTCTGCGCGCCGGTGCGCACCATGGCCGAGGCGCTCGACGACGAGCAGACGGCGGCGAACCGGATGATCATCGATGCCGGGCGCACTGCGGCTGGGCCGGTGCGGCTGATCGCCTCGCCCATCGATATGTCGGGCGCGCCGCTCAGCATTCGCCAGGGCCCGCCACGCCTCGGGGAACACAACGAGGAAGTCTTCGGGCTTGCCGCGCCGGCGGGGGAGAGCGTGGCATGACGGTCCAATTCTCGGTCGAAAATCACGTCGCCCGCATCGTCATCGACCGCCCGGAGCGGATGAATGCGGTGGATGGCGCGACGGAAGCGCGGCTCGAGCAGATCTGGCAGGGCATCGAGGCCGACCGGGAGGTCCGCTGCGTGGTTCTGACCGGGGCCGGCGAGCGGGCGTTCTGTGCCGGGGCCGACCTGAAGGATGTCGGCAAGTCCGGGCTCGACTACTGGGTCGCCCCACGGGGCTCGGGCTTTGGCGGTATTGCCTGCCGGCGCACGCTCGATGTGCCGGTCATCGCGCGGGTCAACGGTTTTGCCCTGGGCGGCGGCTTCGAGATGGTGCTCGGCTGCGACATCGTGCTGGCGGCCGAGCATGCCGAATTCGCCCTGCCGGAGCCGCTGGTCGGGCGGATGCCGCTCGATGGCGGCATGGTCAAGCTGCCGCGCAAGTTGCCGCACAATGTGGCAATGGGCATGCTGATGACCGGCAAGCGCGAGAAGGCGGCCCGCCTCGCGCAGTTCGGGCTGGTGAACGAGGTCGCCCCGCTGGCGGACCTCGATGCCATGGTGGAACGCTGGGTCGCCAACGTGCTGGCTTGCGCGCCGCTGTCGATCCGGGCCGCCAAGCAGACGGTCAACCGCACGCTCAATTTGCCGCTCGACCAGGCGCTGGCGCTGAAATTGCCGGCGGTGGTCGAGGCGCTGGTTTCGGCGGACGGCAATGAGGGAGTGGCAGCGTTCCGCGAAAAGCGTGCGCCGGTGTGGCGCGGGTGCTAGAGCGTATGCAGGAAGAGTGTGCAGCGGTCTTCCGGTTCGGAACCGCGACTGTTCAAAGGTCTGGAGTCCCATTTTGAACCACTCAAAATGGCGAGGGCTCCAACCTTCTTCGCGACGTCACGGGGGAGGAACAAATGCACGCGGCGGTGCTCAGGTATCTCGTCGCGGTGGCGCGGGCCGGCTCGATCCGGCAGGCCAGTGAAGATCTGCACGTCGCTGCCTCGGCGGTAAGCCGGCAGATCCAGAAGCTCGAAGCCGAACTTGGCGAGCCGGTATTCCACCGCCTGCCCAAGGGGTTGCGCCTCACTCATGTGGGGCGGCTGGCGCTGGCCCATGCCGAGGCCACGCTGAAGGAATTCGAACGGCTGGAAGGCGAGGTCGACGCCCTGCAGGGCAGGCGGACGGGCCTGGTGCGGATCGCCGCCCTCGACAGCCTGGTGGTCCACTTCCTGCCCGACGTGATTTCCCGATTCCACGCGCTCAACCCCGAAGTGGAGTTCGAGGTGCGCACCTCGGGGCACGCGCGCGTCTCCAATGCGGTGGCCACGGGCGATGCCGATATCGGCATCACCTTCGGGTTGACGCAGGCGGAGGACCTGCAGTTTTCCGCCGGCGTGCCGATGCCGATCATGGCGATGGTGTCCGCCGACCATCCGCTGGCCAACAAGCGCGACGTTTCCCTGATGGAATGCGCGCGCCACAATCTGATGCTGCAGTTCGATACCGAGCCGGTGCGTTCGGTGATTTCGGTCGAGCTATCGGTGTTTCAGAGGATTGGGCGGGTACTGTTGACGTCCAACAATCTGCTGATGGTCGCGCCGATGATCCGGTCGGGCAGCGGCATTGCGTTTTTCACCGCGATGGGGCTGCAGGACGATCTGCGTTCGGGCGCCATCAAGGCGATCCGGATCAGAGGGTCACGGCTTGATGGGCTGCATATCGGATTGCTGACCTCGAAGCGTTGGCCTCCGACCCCCGCCGCCGCCGCGCTGGCCGTCGAAATCAGCAAATCGCTCAGCGTGGTCGGCGAAAAGCTGCTGCAACTGGTCACCAAATAGTGCGGGCATCGCCTCGGCTACGGCTGAGCAGGGGTCAGGGCCGCAGCGGGCCATGCCGCCACTTCCGGATGGTCGACGGCGACGCTCAAGGCTTTGTTCCAGCCTCCTGGCGCGCCGAGTCCCGAGACCTCGGGGCCGAAGAATTCACGGTTGACTTCGATGAAGGCCTGCTGCGCGGGCGGCACGTCGGCGGCCTCGCGGATGGCGTCGACCGGGCAGACGGACAGGCAGAGCCCGCAATTGATGCACTCATCGGGGTGGATATAGTACATCCGTCCGCCTTCGTAGATGCAGTCGACCGGACAGACCTCGGTGCACGCGCCGTCCTTGACGTCGATGCACGCGTCGGTGATCACGTAGGCCATAGCCCTCAGCCCTGTGCATTTCTATCCATCGGAGGGTCGCAGGGCGCGCCGTTCGAATAAAGCGCCGATTTTCGCTTCCCCACATGCCGGTTCGGCAACGCAGTGAGGACCCAGACCAGGGACGGCAGCTTGACCGGGGCACGATTTGTAACTAAGCAGTTACTTGTGCCGAGCGTCCCCCTGAACCTGGTCCGGACTTGGATGGAGCCGGGGCGTAGGCTTGGCGCGACCGCTGTAACTTGCCTGATGGGAGAAAGATCGTGACAGTTCGATTCATTGAGCCGCGCCGCGATGACGCACGCCTGCTGGAGAAGCGTCGCTACCAGATGCTGGTTGGCGGCAGAAGCGTCGAGGCGGCGTCCGGCAAAACCATCAAGCGCGAGAGTTCGGTCCATCCGGGCCTGATCGTCGGGGAGTGGCCCGAGGCGTCGCGCGACGACGTCGAACAGGCAATCATTGCCGCCCGCAAGGCATTCGACGAAGGGCCATGGCCGCGGTTGAGCGCCAAGGAACGGGCGGGCTTCATGTATGCCATCTCGGCCAAGATCAGGGAGCACGTAGAGGAACTGGCGCTGATCGAAAGCCTGGAGGTCGGCAAGACGCTCGCCGGCGCCCGTGGCGAGATGCAGCATGCCGCCGATCTCTGGCACTTCGCGGCAGGGCTGGTGCGGGCCCTCGAGGGCACCACGCACAACGAAATGGGTGAAAATGCCATCGGGCTGGTACTACGCGAGCCGATCGGCGTCGTCGGCATCGTCACGCCGTGGAACTACCCGCTGGTCATCGGCTCGGAGCGCATGCCGTGGGCGTTGGGCGCCGGCTGCACCGTGGTGATCAAGCCGAGCGAATTCACCTCCGGTTCAACCCTGCGGCTCGGCGAACTGGCGCGCGAGGCCGGGTTGCCCGATGGGGTGCTGAACGTGGTCAGCGGTTACGGCAATCCGGCGGGGCAAGTGCTGGCCGAGCACCCGATGACGGACATGATCGCGTTCACCGGCTCGCAGCGCGTCGGCCGGCAGATCGGCGCCTTCGCCGCCCCCACCATCAAGCGCGTCGGGCTCGAACTCGGCGGCAAGGGGCCGCAGGTGGTATTCGCCGATGCCGATCTCGATGCCGCCGCCGACCAGGTGTCGGGCAGCATCTTTGGCAATCAGGGGCAGACCTGCATCGCGGGCAGCCGGCTGATCGTCGAGAAGTCGGTGGCTAAGGCATTCGTCGACAGGCTGGCCGGGATCGCCGCCAAGGTGGCGGTGGGCGACCCACTCAACGCCGACACCAATGTCGGGGCACTGATCAATCCGGCGCAACTCGAAAAGGTCGAGAGCTACGTCGCCGCCGGCCGCGCGGCGGGGGCCGAGATGGTGATCGGCGGCGATCGCATCGGCAGTGGCGGGCTGTTCTACACGCCCACCATCTTCACCGGCGTCCGGCCGGATATGTCGATCGTGCGCGACGAGATTTTCGGGCCGGTGCTGGCGGTGCAGACCTTCGAGACACGCGCCGAGGCGATCGCCATGGCCAACGACACCATTTACGGGCTGTCGGCCATGGTGTGGTCGCTCGACATCAACAACGCGCTGCAGACCATCAGGGGCATCCGCGCCGGCCGCTGCTGGGTCAATGGCACCCGCGAGGGCGTCGCCGAAATGCCGATCGGCGGCTACAAGCAGAGCGGGCAGGGGCGCGAACTCGGCTTCAAGGGTTTTGACGAGTACTCCGAGTTCAAGAATATCTATGTGAACCTGAGCGTATCGGAGCCCTGGGGCCCGGCGCGGGCCTGAGCTCGGGGGATTTGGCCGGCGGAGTCTGAGGCCAAGGCCCCCTCACCCGCCCTTCGCGTCGACCTCTCCCCCCATGGAGAGGTGACGCTGTGGCACGGCCTTGCCGTCGCTCACCTCTCCCTAGGGGGAGAGGTCGGATTGCGTCAGCAAGCCGGGTGAGGGGCCTTGGCGGCGTACGCTACGCTAGCGCGACTGGTCCACTGGCGGGGCGGGGCGGGTCAGACGGTGGAGCAGGGCATTGAAGCGCTGCGTGCCGCGCGGGTCGGTGGGGCGCAGCACGGCGCAGGCTTCCCCGGCCAGCCGGCAGGCGGCGTCGACCTCGCCGGTGGCGGCGAGCCTTTCGAGGCTGGTCAGCAGCAGGCCAATCAGATCCTTCGGCTTGGTGGCGGGCTCGGTCATGCGAACCCCAGATGCACTTTGGCCTCGTCGGTCATCATCTCCGGGTCCCAGTGCGGCTCGTAGGTGAGGGTAACGTCGACGAATTCGACCCCCGGCACCGCCCAGGCGCCATCGCGCGCGCCCTCCTTGAGGAAGTTCGTGGCCGGGCAGCCGCGGGTGGTGGTGGTCATCAGGATGTCGACGACGCCGCCCTCGGCCGCCTTGACGCTGTAGACGAGCCCGAGATCGACGATGTTGTAGCCCAGTTCCGGGTCGATGACGACGCGCAGCGCGTCGGTGACGCGTTCGACCAGCGCATCGGTTTCGGCGCTCACTTCGGGGCTCCCTGGCCGGCGCCGACGCGGACGAGGACACGGTAGGTCGAGCCGTCCGGCTCGAAGCCGCCACGCCAGGCGTGGCCGCGCTTTGCCAGTTCCGGAAAGAGGAAGATCGGTTCGCGCCCGAGCAGGGCAGCCAGCACTTCGCCGCTCTGCATGGCCTCGGTAGCGGCAAGAATCTTCACCATCGGCTCAGGCGGATCGAGGTCGCGGTTGTCCATTTCCCGGATCGGGGCGGGCCATGCCGCGGCGTCGGCCGGGGCGGCTGCCGGCAGCGGCGACGCGCCAGTTGGGGCGGCGCCGGTGGGACGGAACAGCACCTGCCAATCACCACCGCCGATCTCCTTTTCCTCGTGGGCGTAGCCTTTCGAGCCGAGCACGGCGAAGAGCGGGGTCGGCTTGAAGGTGGCGAGCAGCCGCAGGCCCTGGCCGGGCGCCAGCTTGCCGATCGCTTCCATGATGGCGGCGAAGGGCTCGCCGCCGGCCTTCAGCACCGGCCGCACATCGAGTTCGAGAAAATCTGTCATGGCATCCACCTCAGTGTTGCGGGGAAAAGGCGTGCAGCAGGCGCGGCTGGCGGGCTCCGGCGGGGAGGCGCGTCGCTTTGGCGACGTCGACCAGCCGGCGGGTCCGAACGAACTCGACGCCGAGCCCGAGGGTCGCGACCAGCAGCAATACGGCAAGGCCGCGGAACGCCAGCGGCTGGTCGGCGATGAGGGCAATGGTGCTCAGCCATACCGCGCCGAAATAGAGGTAGAACCATTTCTTCGCGCGCTTCTCGACCACGAGATCCTGCACGCGCGGCGTCTGCGTCTTGCCGAGGACGGGGCCGTAGCATTCGAGCCAGGTGACGAAGGCGACGATCTTGTAGAGCTGGGCAAGGCCCAGCCCCGACAGCCAGCCGAACCCGACAAGGTAGACCACGGCACCGGCGAAACGCGGCAGTGCGCCGAGGGCCAGCAATACGACAATGAGGGCCGCGGCGAGCCCGAGCGATGCCAGTGCCGGTGCCGCCATCAGGCTGTTGGTTTCGAGCCGCCGCCGCTTGCGCCGCTGGTAAAGGTGCACGACGTCGAAGCCGTAAAGGGCCAGGACCGGGACCGCGAGGAGGGCCGCGATGGCCAGCACCGGCGCTGGATCGCGGCCCAGGAATATCGCCACGCAGCCGCCGACGATCGCCAGCAGCAGCACGACGATGCCGCCCCAGAGGGCAACGAGGGAACTGCGCCGTTTCTCTTCGGGCGCCAGCATGAACATGGCGAGCAGCCGGTAGCTGACTCCCATGGCGGTAAAGGTCAGCCAGCCGCCGATGCCGGCCACGACATGCAGCGGCAGGCCGGCAGCCGTCACTTCAATGAGCGGAGATGCCGAGGTGACGTTGCCGAGCACGTAGGTAAAGGTCAGCCCGAGGGTTGCGGCGACAGCGACACTGGCAAGGCCGGCAACGACAAAGCGCGCCGGCAGTGGCAGTGGGCGGCCTACCCACAAGGTGCGGCCGAGGTTGTAGAGGACCAAAGCGAACCCCAGCGCCAGCAAGGTGCCTCCGGCGGGGAGCAGCGGCAGGTCCCATGGAACTGTGCCGTCGAGATGCAGGAAGCCGCAGAGCAGCAGGACAAGGCCGCCGGCGAAGCAAAGCAGGGTCGGCAGGGGCAAATCGTTGTCGTGCAGCGGCTGTGCCACCAGCACCGGCACGAACTGGAACAAGGCGCCGCAGAGCAGCAGGCTCAGCCAGCCGAGGGCCACCAGGTGCACCAGCACCAGCGTCGCCGGAGCTTCCGTCGGTACGCCGGGGAAGCCGAACCCGATTGCCATGAGGCTTTCGGCCGCCAGGAGGGATAGCAGGGCGGCGGCAAAGTAGGACATGGTCCAACGCGACAGCGATACGCCCGTCATAGGCACGCCTCCAGCAGTCCGACCGGTCCCGCAGGGCCGGTCGGTTTTCGCTTGCCGCTCAGGCGGCCTTCAGCAGCTTGGCGATTTCGACGCGCCACACCTCGGGGCCGCTCTCGAGATAGGTCCAGGAGAACTGCTTGGGATGCTCGGCTTCCAGCTGGTAATACAGCGGCTTGGGATCGTGATCGTTGACGAGCACGAAACCCTTGCCCGGCGCCAGTGCATCGACCAGCTCGAAGATCTTCTTGTGACGCTGCATCGGCACCAGGGTGCGGACATCGATGACATCGGGGGTTGAGGCGGCGGCAGGGCCGGGCATCGGCAATCTCCTTGTGCCGCGATCGGGAAAGCGGAGCGATGCGCGGCCCATGGCGCCCCGGCGGCGCCTTGCTGGCGCGACTGCCGATGCTTCGCCGCTTAAAGATGCATTGTCAATATATGTTTTGCTGAATTGGGCGCTAATGGCGGGGTCGCGCGGTGCTCGCGCACGACAAGCGCTTTTCCCATCCTGATCGACTCAAGATGGGCCTCCAAGGCCTTTTGGATGGTTGTGGTTCCGAACCGGAAAACCGCCAGGCACTTTCCCTGGGAGCGCTCTAGAAGAAGATCATGACGGCGAGCATGGCGACGATGATCATGACGATGCCGCTGATCAGCATGGGCAGCAAGCTGCTGCCGGGTTCGGTGTCGTAGTCAACGACATGAACGTTCGGGTCATTGTGTCGTGCGGTTTCGGGGATAACTCCATCCCTGCTCATCTCAGCCTGTTCGCCCAACTGCCACCCCTTCTTGCCTGATCGCGTCAAACATTGATCTCAGATGCATGTTATAGCCGATTGGCCTTCGCAGCAAGAGTGCTCTAACGTCTGGAGCCGGCCCGAATTGGCGGATTTCACCAGTCTGCCGGCTGGAAAGAGAGTTGGAGGAATTACGGCATGCTGTTTCCCGAAGGCGTTGCTATCGATGGACAGTCCGGGGCGGTATCGCCCGCGACCGGCCGCTATACCAAGCGGCTGAGCGAGCTGCGCGGCTTCTACCAGGACGGGGCGGCGCTGGAACGGGCAGTTGCCGCCGATGGCGATCCGGTGGCCTACGAGGTCATCGAATATCGCAAGGCCGAGAGCGATCTCGCCTTCGGCACCACGATCATGTGGCCGGGCCGGGTGGGGCGCGAATTCTTCATGACGCGCGGCCATCTGCACCTGCGCCGCGAGTGCGGCGAAACCTATTACACGCAGTCCGGCGAGGGCGTGCTGCTGCTCGATTCGCGCGACGGCGAGACGCGGGCGATCGAGATGCGACCGGGCATCTGCGCTTTCATTCCGCCCGACTGGGCGCACCGGTCGATCAATACCGGCAGCGACAAGCTGGTGTTCGTCTGGTTCTGCCAGACCGACGCCGGACACGATTACGGGCAGATCAAGACGCATGGCATGCGCAAGCTGGTGGTGGCGGACAAGGGCGGCTACGCGCTGGCCGACAATCCGAATTTCACCGCCTGACGCTTTCCCGCTTTGATCGCCTCGACGTGGGGGCCCTGACCCTTGGACAGTCGCGTTTCCGAACCGGAAGGGTTTGACGTTACCGCGCTCGGCGAGCTGGTCATCGACCTCGTGCCGGCGGCGACGGCCGAGGGTGGGCTAAATTTTACGGCCAAGCCCGGCGGGGCGCCGGGCAATGTCGCGGCCGGCGTGGCGCGCCTTGGCCTGAAGGCGGCGATGCTCAGCCGGGTCGGTCCGGGGGCGCTTGGCGACTTGCTGATCGACACCCTGGCCGGGGCGGGCGTCGATACCGCCGCGGTGGGCCGTGCGGTCCATGAGCCGACGGCATTGGCGGTGGTTGCCGTCAGCGCCAGCGGCGAGCGGGATTTTGCCCTCTATCGGGAGGGCTGTGCCGATGCCGCGCTTGGTCCGGAGGACGTGCCGCTCGCCCTGATCCGGAGCAGCCGCGTGCTGCATGTGGGTTCGCTGTCGCTGGCGACGCCGCAATCGGGGGCGGCGCAGCGACTGGCGGTGGCCACCGCACAGCAAGCAGGGACGCTGGTCTCGGCCGACGTCAATTTCCGCCCGGCGTTCTGGCGGAATCGCGACGCGATGCTGGGGACCGGGCGCGAGGCCGTGGCGGGGGCCGACATCGTCAAGGTGAGCGCTGAGGAACTGGCCCTGCTGGGTGGCACCGACGATGTCGCCGCCGCCGCGGCAGCGCTCTGGCACCCGCGGTTGCGCCTGCTGGCGGTGACGCATGGTGCGGCGGGCGCGGAGCTCTTTACGCCCCGCGACAGAGTGGCGGTGCCGGGCTTTGCCGTGCCGGTCGTCGACACGGTGGGCTGCGGGGATGCGTTCATGGCGGCCTTGCTGGCCGGGCTGCTGGAGCTCGACGGCGCCGCACCGACGGCGGCCGACCTGCGACGCATCGGCCAATTCGCCAGCGCCGCGGGGGCGGTGATGGCGGGCGTCGCGGGCGCGATGCAGGCGATGCCGACGCGCCCGGCGATCGCGGCGCTATTGGCGGGGTAGGGCGGAGGCGGAAGTCGTCAAGCCGCGATGCGCACGCGGTTGCCGCTGGTCGGATCGAACAGGCAGACCTTGCGCGGATCGATGCGGATGCCGACCGGCGCATCGACGGCGATATCGAAATCCTTGCCCATCTGCACGATCAACTGGTTGTTGCCGACGGTGCAGGTGACGATGGTTTCGTTGCCGGTAAGCTCGCAGGCAAACACGCTGCCGAGCAGTTCGCCGGTGCCCGGTTCCACAATGCTGGCATCCTCGGGTCGGAAGCCCAGGATAAGGTCGTCGCGGGGCGGCACGCTGCCGATTGGCACCCGACCCTCCGCCACCACGAAATTGCCATCAGCGACGGCGCCGTTGAGCGTATTCATCGGCGGCGAGCCGATGAAACCAGCAACGAACAGATTGGCCGGATCGTCGTAGATTTCGCGCGGCGGGGCGATCTGCTGCACGACGCCCTTGTTCATCACCGCCACCCGGTGGGCCAGCGTCATCGCTTCGATCTGGTCGTGCGTCACGTAGATGGTGGTGACGCCGAGCTCGAGCTGCAGGCGCTTCAGTTCGGCGCGCATATAGCCGCGCAGCTTGGCATCGAGATTGCTCAACGGCTCGTCGAGCAGGAAGAGGCTCGGACGTCGCACGATGGCGCGGGCCAGCGCCACGCGCTGCCGCTGGCCCCCCGACAGGGCGCGGGGATAGCGGTCGAGATACTCGTCGAGGTGGACTTTCGCCGCCGCCTCGCGAATGCGGTCATCGCGGTCCGCCTTGGGCACGGCGCGCAGCTTCAGCGGGTAGCCGATATTTTCCGCCACGGTCATATGCGGATAGAGCGCGTAGGACTGGAACACCATGGCGACGTCGCGGTATTTCGGCAGCACTGTGGTCACGTCGCGGTCGCCGATGAGGATCTGCCCGGCGGTGACCGTCTCGAGCCCCGCCACCATGCGCAGCGCCGTGGTCTTGCCGCAGCCGGAGGGGCCGAGCAGCACCACGAACTCGCCATCGGCGATCTCGAGGTCGAGGCCCTTGACCACTTCGACTTCGCCGAAGGACTTGTAAATGTGGCGCAGCGAAACCTGCATGCGGTGCCCCCTATCCCTTGACCGCGCCGGACAGCAGGCCGCGGGCGATATGTTTCTGCAGCAGCGCGGCGATGAGCACGACCGGCGCGATCATGATGACGATCAGCACCGACATGTACCACCATTGGGGGCCGCGCGTGGTGTTCTGCGCCGACACCAGCACCGGCATGGTCTGGGCATTGGCGTTGGAGAGGAAGAGCGCCAGCAGGTACTCGTTCCAGGCGAGGATCAGCACCAGCAGCAGCGTCGCCACCAGCCCCGAGCGCACCAGGGGTAGCGCGATCGTGAAGAACACCCGGAATTTCGAGGCGCCGTCGATCTCGGCGCTTTCCTCGAGATCGATCGGGATGCCGGCGAAGAAGTCGCGGGTCAGCCAGACGACGATCGGCAAATTGACCGCCGTATAGGTGACGATCAGCGCCAGTTGCGTGTCGAGCAGCCGCATGTTCTGGAACATGATGTAGATCGGCAGCACGGTGACGATCGGCGGCATGATCCGGTTGGAGATCATCCAGAACTCGATGTCGTTATTGCCGATGGCGAGCTTGAAGCGTCGCCCGAGCGTGCCGAGGAAGAGGATGAACAGCACGACCGCCACCGCCGCCGCCACCGGCCAGGGCGTGCCCAGGGCCACGGCGACGACGACCACGGCGAGCAGCGCGAGGAAGCACCCGATCGAGGCCAGCGTCACCTTGAAGCGGATGCGGACCAGCGCATAGGCGGCCAGGGAGCCGATCAGCACGGCAAACAGCGTGCTCGCTACGGCCACGACCACCGAGTTGAGGTAGGGGCCGAGCGTGTTGTTGTCGATCAGCATGAACCGCCAGGCGTCGAGGTTCGGATGGAAATCGATAAAGGGCAGGTAGAACGGCCCGCTCGAGACGTCGAGCTCGCCCTTGAACGAGGTGATCAGCACCCAATAGAGCGGAAACAGCACCACCAGCGTCCAGAAGATCAGCACTGCGTAGGTGGCGATGCGCGGCAGCAGCGCCTGCTGGTCGATGGCCGCGGGCTCGAACAGGCGGCGATAGAGGGAGATCCGCGGCGTCGTCATGCCTGGAACCTCCGCGCGCGCTTGACCACGTAGCTGAAGAACGAGACGCAGGTGAGAGTGGCGGCGAAGAGCAGCAGATAGCCGACTGCGGCCGAGCTGCCGAGGTCCTGCGTACGCCACGAAATGAAGGCGGTGAGGGTCATTGATTCCGTTGCAAGACCGGGGCCGCCGGCGGTCAGCACGTTGGGCAGGTCGATGATCTTGAAGGCTTCGATGAGCCGGATCAGGACCACCGTCGCGGCGACCGGCGCCACCGAGGGCCAGGTGATGTCGCGGAACACGTGCCAGCTCGAGGCGCCGTCGATCCGCGCCGCTTCTATCTGGTCGCGCGGCTGGTTCTCGATGGCGGCGAGCATGACGATGAAGATGAAGGGCGTCCACTGCCAGGTGTCGCCGAGAATGACCATCAGACGCGCCGTCCAGGGGTCGGTCGACCACGCCCATTCGCCGAGGCCGAACAGGCGCGACACGGGCGCAAACGGGCCCTTCTGCATGTCGGCGAGCATGCGAAACATGTAGGCGATGCCCACCGGGGTGACGATCAGCGGAATGAAGAAGACGACGCGGAACCAGTTGCGGAAGCGGATCGGCTGGGCGCAGAGCAGAGCGAGGCCAAGCCCGATGGCAAACTGGATGGCGACGCCCACGATGACGTAGAAGAAGGTGGTCACCAGCGTGCCGGGGACGCCGCCGGTGCCGGCGGTCTTCACCACCACGACGATGAGCCCGCAGAGGGCGCTGGCCGAGATCACCCGGCCGATGAAGCCGAGCACCGTGAAGTGGTCGCGGGCGAAGCGGTAAAGCCAGTAGAGCACGAGGGCGATGGTCAGGACGATCACCAGCCACTGGCCCGGCCCCATCGCCTTGAAGGTGCCGAGCAGGTGGTATTGCTGGGAGCCGAACAGCAGGCGGGCGAAATTGTAGAAGCCGACGAAGGTGATCTTGTAGCCGCCGGGCGCGAGCGCAAAGCGCGACAGCGCCAGATAGGCGGAGATGATCAGCGGAAAGATCGAGAAGGCGAGCAGGACCAGCGTAGCGGGCAGCACCATGAAGCGCCCGGCGTGGCGATCGATGAATTCCCAGAGCCGGGGGGATGAAGCGGTCGCGGGTTCGGTGGTCACGGATATTCGCCCTGATGGTCCGGCTCCGCCGAGGCCCGTTGGGGCCAAGGCGGTGTCGGAGCGGCGCGGGGCCAGTCCCCGCGCCGCTCCGGCCGGTCTGTGGTCAGACTACTTCTTGATGCCGAGGGTCGCCTTGTACGTCTCGAGCTGCTGATCCTTGCCGATCTGGTCGTTGAGATCGTTCCAGCCGCTCTCGATGGTCGAGATGGCGGTCGGTTCGTCGATCTCGCCCGAGAGGTAGCGCGAGAGCGCCTCGTCGAGCACGACCTGCTGATACTTCTGGTTCTGCGGAATGCGCAGATCGAGGATCATGTTCGGGCTGTTGAGGCTGGCCTTGATGGCACCGAGATAAATCTTGGCCTCGGACTCGGCCATGTTGGCCTTCTTCCAGTCGTCGTTGTAGCTCAGTTGCGAGATCCGGTATGGGTTGAAGCCGGTCTTGCCGATGGTCACGTCTATGCCTGACTCGGCCGGTCGGCTCACATAGGAGAAGAAGGCGTAGGCGGCGTCCTTCACCTTGTCCTTGGCATGCGCATTGATGCCGCCGCTCCAGCCGCCGAACGCGGCGTAGGGGGCGTGGTTCACGCCGTCGATGGCGTTCGGGCAGGTCGCTGCAGTGCAGGCCTCAAGCTTGCCGGTGTCCCAGTTGAGCACCGATTTGGAGCCGGGCATGATGGTGGCGCCCCACTTGCCGATCACCTTGGAGGTGGCGGGATCGACCGAGAGGGTGCCGACGTCGCCCCAATCGAGATTGAGAGCGCAACGGCCGGACACAAACAGTGGCCGGGTGTCGCTCACGTCCATGTTGAGTTCGTTCGGGGGGCCGTATTTGGTGCTCTCGTTGAGGAATTCGAGTGCCTTGGAGAATGCCTCGTTGTTGATCAGGGGCTTCATGTCCTTCGTGTTGAAGAAGGTGCCCTGCGAGGTGCCCTGCGTCTGGATCATCGAGCCCGCGACGTCGGTGACGAACCAGTAGCTCTGCGCGTTGCGCTTCTTGGCGATGCACGAACCGAAGTCCGGCGTGCCATCACCGTTCATGTCCTTGCCGTTGAGCGCCTTGGCGTCGGCAAGGTACTCGTCCCAGGTGGTCGGCGGGGTCAATCCGGCGGCCTTGAAGACGTCGGTCCGGTAATAGAGCATGTGGAAGTCGCCATCGAACGGCACGAGATAGGTCTTGCCGTTATACTTGGCCGAGAAATCGCGGAAGAACGTGCCGATATCGTCCCATTTGATATCGGGGTCCTTGGCGACGCGGTCAGTGATATCCTCAAGATAACCGCCGGCGGCGTAGTCAACCATCCATTGCGGGGCGAACACGGCCGCGTCGACGGAATTGGTGCCGCTCGCCCAGTCGGTCAGGACCTTCTGGTAGAGATCGGAGAACGGCACCGCGATCACGTTGATCTTGGCGCCCGTGAGCTTTTCGAATTCCGGCGCGTGGCGGGCCAGCGGCTCCTCGATCGCGCCGGTCTGGGTCATGACGTTGACCGTCACCCCGTCGAACTCGCCAGCCGCCTGCGCGTGGCCCATCCCGAAGGCCAGGCAGAGCGATGACAATCCCAACAACCATCGACTGCAGTTCATTTGACGTTCCTCCCATTTGCGATGAAATCTTACCGATGCCGATCGACTTCCCGGCCTCCAGGGCCAGGTTCATCCTTTCGGGGCCTCCCGCCCCGAAAAGTGTGCGCGGCAGTCAATACGGGCCACTCCTCGCCGGCAATTCCTCCCGTCATGGTTCGTGCCGAAGGCAACAAACCTAGCAGTTTTCCCCGGTCAGCGAACCGGGATTCTGGCGCGATTGTTTGCAATCGCCAAGCGTAGTGTCGCTACATCGAGGATAGTGCACTTTATGCAGGGCTTGTCCATGAGGCATCAGCGTCGCGCCGCGGCAGCGATGGCGGATAGCTCGTCGAAGCGTGGTCCGCGGGTCGGGATGGCAAGGTGAAACACCTCGCCGATCACCTGGGTCCAGCCGTGGATGAAGTAGATCCAGCCATCCTCGACCTTAAGGTGCCGCGCCTGTTGCTGGGCCCGCGCCTGCTCGAGGAACACCAGGTTGCCGCGATAGTTGAGCTCCCAGGCGATGGCATGGCGCGGAAAAGCTGCAGCGGGGCTAAGGGGCGAACCGGGGCCATCCTTGCCAAGGCCCGTGGCGTTGATGACCACCGCGCCGGAGGAAAGCTGCGCCAGCACCCGGTCGTTGTCGACGGGGGTGGCGGCCAGGACATAGTCGACGGGGACGCGGACGCCGATGTTGCGGTGGAAGGCGCGCAGATGCTCCAGACGGGGGGCATCGAGGTTGGAGACGATGATCCTGGCCGGCACGTCGGCGCCCTTGGCGGCTTGCGTCAGGTGCCAGGTAATGGCGATGGCCGAGCCGCCGGCGCCCATGCAGAAGAGTTCCGTCGGCTGTCGCGAAAAGTAGCCGGAGGGGATGAACGCATCGAGCGCCAGACCGGCGGAAATTGGGTCCTTGGCATGGCAGACGAGGCGACCGTCGCGCTTCGAAATGCAGCTCGTTTCACCCATGGACCGCGCGTGCGGGTCGATTTCGTCGAAGAGCTCGCGGCAGGCGGCGAAGAGATCGAGCTTGTGGGTGGTGACGAGGGCCCCGAGCGACAGGGGATCGTCGCGGATGAATTGCACGGCCTGCCGATAGGCCGTGGGGTCGGCATGGAGAGGAAAATCCATGCCAACGATCTGCGCGTCGACCAGCCCGAGCGCCTCGGCCCAGGCGGGAAAGACCTGCATGATCGAGCTCCGGCCGGTGGTGACGCCGATGAAATAAAGCGTCGGGCGGGTGGCGGGCTCATACATCGGCGATGCCGGGCTGCGAGGGCTGGAAGATCGCCGCGATTTCGGCGGGCGTACGGGGCCGGTAGGCTCGGTTTTCGGCAAGCCGCCAACCGCCCCGGTCATCGGTCGTGACGCGATGGCGCATGCCGTGGGCGCGCTCCAGCACCGCATAATCCTGACCGGCATCGGCCGGATAGCAGAAGCTCATCACCAGCGTTTCGGGGCCGACATTCACCGAGCGATGGATCCAGTAGGGCGGCACATAGCAGACTACACCGGGCGCCATCGCCAGCGCGCGCGTCTCGCCGTGCGGCGATTCGAGCAGCATGACGCCGCGCCCTGCCTCTCCACGGTAGATCTCGGGCCGATCGGCGATCGCGTGCAGATGCCCGCGCGTCAGGTAAAATTCGTCGCCGATGGTGCCGGGCAGCATGCGGGTAACGCCGAAAACGAGGTCGCCGCTGCGGTTGCTTGGCCGGAGCTCGGTCACCTCGTAGGCAAGCGCCGCGCCACCGGCGCGAATGGCAGCGGCAAAGGCCGCCTCGTCCTGATAGTGACCGGCGAGATCGCGCAGATATTTGGCATAGCGGCCGCTGCTGCCGTGCAGCTCGCCGCGCTCGACGTCGATGGTGACCGCTGATGGCTCCGCCAACTGCATCGGAATGACCTTGGTAGTCTCACTACAAGATTAGGCATAACCCTGTCTTGCGTGGCCGGCAATGGCGAATAATCTTGCCCTTGCGGCGGTTCGGCAGCGCAGTCCTGTAGTCCTGCTACGCGGGACGGCTGGGGCGGCGGTGGGGAGTCACCCGCCGTCGAGGGCGTCAAGGTCGTCGTAGAAATCCTGCGCGGTCCGATAGAGGCGATTGAAGATCGGTGCCATGCGGTCGTAGCGGTCGCGCCAGGCAGGATCGGGCGGGATTTCCTGCTCGTAGCGCACCAGCCTGGCGACGCCATCGGCGAGGCTGGCGAGCTGGCCCACGGCCAGCCAGCCAAGGATGGCGCAGCCGAGCACGCCGCTTTCGGCCTCGCTCGGAATCAGCACAGGAGCGTCGTACATGCTGGCCTTGATGCGCATCCAGAGATCGGAACGGGCCCCGCCGCTGCCGGCGATGAAGCGCTCCGGCCGCTGGCCGGCTTGATGCATGAAATCGAGCTGGCGGCGGCTGGCGAAGGCGACGCCCTCGAGCACGGCGCGATGCAGGTCGGCCGGCCCGTGGCTGGCGGTGAGGCCGAAGAACTGGGCGCGTGAATTGGGCGCGGCGCCGAGCCGTTCGCCCGACAAATAGGGCAGGAAGAACAGCCGGTTTGCGCCGGCCGGGGCCTCGGCCGCGGTGGCGGCAGCGGCGGCATAGTCGCGCCCGCCGCCGTCGAAGGCGCGCAGCGCCCAGCGCACCGCATCGCCGCCGGAATCGAGCAGGGTGAAGGCGCCCCAATAGCCGCCGGCGATGGCGACATTGGTAAGTTCGGGATGCGCTATTGGGGCCGTGCCGATCACCGTGACGATCGAAGAGGTGCCGGTGATGTCGGAGGCAAGCCCGGGCTGAAACACACCCGAACCGAGGAGCGAGGTCGGAAAATCGGCGCCGCCTGCCAGCACCGGCGTTCCGGCGCGCAGGCCAGTCGCCGCGGCCGCCGCCGGGGTGATGCCGCCAAGGATATCGGCCGGCTGGTGGATCGGCGGCAGCAGGTCGGCGCGCAAGCCCAGTTCGGCGACGAGGCCGGGCGACCAGGTCCCGGTTTCGGGATCGATGAGAAAACTCGCTGACGCCTCGGTCCAATCGGTGGCCCGCACGCCGGTGAGGCGAAAATTGATGTAGTCCTTCGGCGACAGCACAGTGGTGGCGGCGGCGTAGGCGGCCGGCGCGTGCTGGCGCAGCCATTGCAGCTTGAACGCCGGCCACGCCGCCGTTGCGGGGTTGGCCGTACGGGCGACATAGTCCTGCGGGTGCTGCCGGCTCCAGGCAGTGACCTCGGCGGTGGGGCGCTTGTCGTTCCACAGCGGAACCGCGTCGAGGGTGGGGCGCCCGTCGGCGTCGAGCAGGACGGTCGCGTGCATCTGGCCGCAGGCGACGACGGCGGCGATGCTGGCGGCCCCGCCCTCGGCTTTCGACAGGATCTCGGCAATGGCGGCGACGGCGCCGTCCCACCATTCGAGCGGCCGCTGTTCGGACCAGCCGAAGCGCGGCACGATCTGCTCGTGCGGGCGGCTGGCGATGGCCACCACAGTGCCACGACGGTCCACGAGCGCGGCCCGCGCACTGCCGGTGCCGATGTCGAGGGAGAGGATGAATTGCGCGCTCATGAACCGCCGGACCGCTCGCGCGCTACCGGGGGCGCAAGATCGGTAGTGACACTACAGCGGTGCCAGCGGGGCATCAATGTGGTTTAAGGGAGCGGCCGGTCGTTCCGGCGCAAGGGGCTGAGGGCATGGTCACCGCCGGCATGAACGAGGGTCAGGACGGCGCGTCCCGGCTCAACATCCTCGAGGTCATTTCGCGCCGCTATCCCGAGCTGCGCAAATCCGATCGCAAGGTTGCCGACCTGGTGAGCGCCGATCCGGGCTGGGTGCTGCGCGCCAAGCTGGCGGAAACCGCCAGTGCCGCCGGGGTCAGCGAACCGACGGTGATGCGCTTTTGCGCGGCCATTGGCTGCGCCGGGTACCAGGATTTCAAGATTCAGCTGGCGCAATGCCTCGCCCTCGGCATTACCCCGTCGCAATCGACCATCACGGCTGACGATCCGCCAGCGAATGTGGCGGTAAAGGTGTTCGACTTCACGCTGACCAGCCTCGACTGGGCCCGCAAGAAACTCGATACGGCGGCCATCGCGCGGGCCGTCGACGTATTGGTGGCCGCCAAGCGCATCGAGTTTTTCGGCTTCGGCGCCTCGTCCATCGTGGCGCGTGATGCGCAGCAGAAATTCCCGCTGTTCGGAGTGCCCTGCGGCGCGCCGACCGATGCCCACCAGCAGTTCATTACCGCCAGCCTGCTGCAGCCGGGCGATGTCGTGGTCGCCATCTCCAACACCGGGGTGGCGCGCTCGCTGATCGAGGTGGTGCGCAAGGCGCGCGAGAATGGCGCCAAGATTGTCGGCATCAGCGGGTCGCACACCCCGCTGCTGCGCTATTGCGACGTCGAGATCGTGGTCGAGACGCTGGAAAATACCAACCTCTATACGCCGATGATTTCGCGTATCGCCGCCCTGGTGATCGTCGACATCCTGGCCACGTCCGTTGCCCTGCGGCGCGGCCCCGAGCAGGCGCGGCGGGTGCTCGACATGAAGCAGCATCTCACCGAGCTGCGCGCTACGGGCAACATCTGAGGCGTCGTCCCGTTTTGCCATTGTTTCACCGGCGTGGGATGCAATTCCATTGTGACACGGTTCGGGGAAGAGCTATAGAACCGAGCCTTGCGCAGGCGCAACGGCAAGCCGGTGCGCGAGCGCTGCGGTGGGGTCCGAGGGACCGCGCCGCAGGGCATGAAGCCGCCAATTTTTGTAACGGGGGGATGGACTTTGACTGACAGCAAGACGGCGAGCCTGCGGGAAGCGGCGCTGCGCTTTCATGAGTTTCCGAAACCCGGCAAGCTGGAGATCGTCCCCAGCAAGCCGCTCGCCAATACGCGCGACCTGGCGTTGGCCTATTCGCCCGGCGTCGCCATTCCGTGCCTGGAAATCGCCGCCGATCCGGCCAAGGCCTACGCCTACACATCCAAGGGCAACCTCGTGGCGGTGATTTCCAACGGCACCGCGGTGCTCGGTCTCGGCAATATCGGGGCGCTGGCCTCAAAGCCGGTGATGGAAGGCAAGGCGGTGCTGTTCAAGAAATTCGCCGGCATCGATTCGATCGACATCGAGGTCGACGAGCTCGACCCGAAGATGTTCATCGAGACGGTGGCGCGGCTGCAGCCGAGTTTTGGCGGCATCAACCTCGAGGACATCAAGGCGCCAGACTGCTTCGAGATCGAGGAGCAGCTGCGGGCCCGCATGAACATCCCGGTGTTCCACGACGACCAGCACGGCACCGCCATCATCGTCGCAGCGGCGGTGATCAATGCCATGGAGCTGGTGGGCAAGCAGCTCTCGGAGGTGAAGATCTGCACCTCGGGCGCCGGAGCGGCGGCGATCGCCTGCATGAACATGCTGATCGCGGTGGGTGCCAAGCGCGAGAATATCTGGATCGCCGACAGCAAGGGGCTGGTCACCAAGAAGCGCGATAACTCGGTCGATCGCTGGCGCGGCGCCTTTGCGCAGGACACCCAGTTCACCGAGCTCGCCGAGGTGATGGCGGGGGCCGACATCTATGTCGGGCTGTCGGCGGCCGGCGCGCTGAAGCCGGAAATGCTCGAGCACATGGCGCCCAACCCGCTGATCCTGGCGCTCTCCAACCCGGTCCCCGAGATCATGCCGGAGCTGGCCAAGGAAAAGCGGCCCGACGCCATGGTGTGCACCGGGCGCTCGGATTATCCGAACCAGGTCAACAACGTCCTCTGCTTCCCGTTCCTGTTCCGCGGCGCGCTCGACTGCGGGGCGACCATCATCAACGAGGAGATGAAGGCGGCCGCGGCCCGCGCCATTGCGCGCCTAGCGCATGAGCCGGGACTCGAGGCGGTGGCGCACGACGTGCCGGCAATCTTTGGGCCGGACTATCTCATCCCCAATCCGTTCGACCAGCGCCTGATCCTCAGGATTGCGCCGGCGGTGGCGCGAGCCGCGATGGAGAGTGGCGTGGCACGGCGGCCGATCGCCGACTTCAACGCCTATCGGGATAGCCTGCATCGCTTCGTCTTCCGCTCCGGCATGGTGATGAAGCCGATGATCGAAAGCGCGCAGGGGCAGAACGAGCGCATCGCCTTCGCCGATGGCGAGGACGAACGCGTGCTGCGCGCCGCCCAGGTGATGCTCGAGGACGGCATCGGCCAGCCGCTGCTGATCGGGCGCCCCTCGGTGATCGAGCAGCGCATCAAGCGTTTT